>ENA-ORMO01000581-ORMO01000581.1-human-gut-metagenome-genome-assembly--contig:-NODE-581-length-50765-cov-6.800907_pt1 | contig 50765 bp, 43 predicted proteins | sample MGYA00242106_ERZ509001 | MGnify/ENA primary metagenome ERZ509001 (study PRJEB26280, sample SAMEA2338736) | human gut metagenome | biome: human gut; feature: human-associated habitat; material: faeces...
ATACAATAATTGTATTGTAAATGGACAATTGTTAACTACTTTTGCTTTACCCTGCTTTAAGAGAACACGCACTTTTGCATGATTTTCCGTAGGCATCAGGGGCTGTCCGTTTTCATTTAATACGTAAACCATTACGCATCCTCCTTCTAAGATTTTTAAAAGCCTTAAGGCTTTAATTACTCACTCTAACGAGTGGTTAGTGTACCATCGCCAATGTTAATGAGAGGTTTTATATACCTGTGTCACTGTTTCTATACCTTAAACTGTTTAAACACAAGCCGTAGAGTCTAGAACTTGGTACTACATTCCAGAGTACCTATGTATTCTCTCTTAACGTAGCGCTCGAAGCACTTAGGCTACTCACATGGATTGCAGTATTTCTACTGCAACCCCACGGGCTTACCCGTGGGTATTAGTGAGTGCTGTGTAGTTGCAGAGTCTTCCCTCTTTAATGGCATCGTTAATAACACTCACGGTGTTGATTTTTGCCTGTACTATCTCATCAGGCTTTAAGTTATGTCCGTCAATGTCGATAAAAATGCCATTAATTGCAAAAAGGTTGCTGTTTTTTCTCTTAACTCCAGAAAACGAATTAACTGTTACATATGTATTGCCGTTATTAACAGTTGAAACAAGGGCTTCCGTTCTGCTGGACGCACTTGTCCTTTTAACCTTTTTCCCTGCTATGCTGTATTTAATTATATTTCCGCATTCAGGTCCCCTGCACAGCAGATTTAGAAATGCTGTCTGCTCAGCGGCCAGTGATGTTTCGCTAATCATTCAAATACCTCAATTACACAAAATGTTCCTATATATGTAATATTCCAAACGGCGGTTTTGTCCAAAATAACCTGTACTTAATAAAGAAACACTCTGTCTACTTACATTTCTCTCTACAATAAATATGAGTTTTGGTAAATAAACGGTAATAAATTGATTGCTCCATAATAAATTCATTCCGAAAAAAAAGAGCAGTCATATGACTACTCTTTTTGTGTTTACTTTTTGTGTTTACCTCCTTTTTTAAGAGAATAACGTTGCCTGAACAGAGTTCTTAACAAGTGCTTCGTACTCAGCCTTTTCCTTTGCGGTCATAGGTCTTGACTTAGCATTCATGTCAATGTTACTGTCATCATCCACTGCTTTGGCAGCTTTCTGTGCAGCTCTCTTCTCACGCGCCTTTCTGTTTCTCTCCTGACGACGCTCTTCCTCACGGATAGCTTTCATTGGATCGACTGGCACGTATGACTTAAGCTCAGGATCGACTATCTCATACAGTTCCTTGAGGAATCTGTTATAGATGTCACCATTCTTTTCGTCAGTACAGAACTTGTACTGGCCGGTTACGAACAGTTTTTCTTTTGCTCTTGTCATTGAAACGAAAAGCAGACGTCTCTTCTCCTCAACTTCATCCTGATGTCTTCCATAGAGGTATCTCTTGGAATCATAGCTTGAAATTGAATTGAAAATTACCTTCCACTCAAGACCTTTTGAAGAGTGAGCTGTTGTAAGAGCAACACCCTCATACTTCTGGTCCATCTTAAGCTCTGTGTTCTTGCCAAAACGTTTGAAATTCTGGATGAACTGAAGCTCAGACGGAAGATCCTCGTTTTCATAGACCTGCTCTAACCATTTCTGGTAGATTTCGTCTACTTTTTCAGGATCCAGTGCTTCGAGCATGTCGTGGAATGTTTTCTGCTGGAAATTAAACGCAGCATTATCAATTCCACTAAATGTTGAACGGAGCTCCTCTATCTCCTTGTTAATCTCATCATCGGTGAGTTCTTCAAGGATTTTGCCATCATACTTCGCTACAAGGTAGTTAAAATATGACTGAGTAGCCTCTGGTTCATAGAAGGCATCTGCTAATGACATTGCCGCCAGAACCCTGCTGTTTTCAATGACTTTTACCGGAGCCATCATTACCCAAGGAATTCCTTCCTTTGAAAATGCGGCTGCAAATTTCATCAATTCCTTTTTAGAGAATGTGATGATTGCAATGTCTTCCGGCTTATAGCCATCTTCAAGCAGCTTCTTGATGTTGTCAGCGATGTATTTCTGCTCATCAGGCTCATTGTAAAATCCCCTGACTGAAACAGTTCCGCCAGCACCCTTTGCTGCAACAAGCGGTTTGTCAATACGATTGACATTAAGTGCAACCAGCTTGTTTGCAAGGTCAATTATCTCCTCATATGAACGGTAGTTCTGTGTCATAAGAAGAGATGTTACCGGTTTGCCAAGCTTCTCCTGAAAGTGGATCATGTTGTCAGGATTGGCATTACGGAAACCGTAGATACTCTGGTTATCGTCACCGATTACCATAATATCCTTGACTGTCGGGCAGTCTGCAAAGAGTTTAATGAACTCCATCTGAATGTCTGATGAGTCCTGAAACTCGTCAACAACGATGTGTTCAAATCCAAACTTTGCAAGCTGGTCCGGATGCATATCAAGTACTGACAGTGCCATCGGCTCCTGATCCGCAAATGTAAGCAGTCCTTGTGATGTGAGAATCTGCTCATATTCCTGATACAGGTCTACCAGCTGCTCAATGCTCTGATCAGACATGTATTTGTACAGGTTTGCCGGTCTAAGGAACTTGTTAGCAAATTCCTCTGTTGCTCCCGGTTTGCTGAAGTCAATTCTGCTTGACTTTATCAGTTTAAATACTTTGATTGCAATTGTAAGTGCACCATACTGGGACTCAACTGCAACATTGTAGTTTAAGCCGTCAACCTTATCTCTTGTGATAAGGGGCAGAATACCCATTGCCTCTCTTGTAGGATTGGTATCTACAACAATCGGTATCTTCTGGAACTGAAGGTCTGCGTAGAACTCCTTTACGAGATCCATGGCAAATGAGTTAAATGTCATAGTTGGTATCTTTTCAGGGTCAATTTCGTAACCCTCTGTCAAAAATGCTCCTGCAAGACGTGTTTTCATCTCTGTTGCTGCTGCATCTGTGAAGGTTATAAGCAGGAACTTACTGAGTAAGTGCTGTACCCATGCATCCTTCATAGCCTTTGTAACTTCTCTATTCTTCATAATTTATTTCCTCCTTTATTATTTTTTATAATTATGAAAATTAGTTTCAGAATAAATATGGATTTTGGATTATGTATACGTAAAAAAAAGACAGCCAAAATGACTGTCTCTTTTTCTGGTTTACTTTACAAACGAAAATTCTCCATCCTCATCCATAAAATATAAATGGTCCGAAAGCACTTCTTCAGGTTTAACTTCACTGCGGTTTATTTCTTTAATCAATTCATTACCGGCTGCCATACAGCCTGTTTCATCAGTATAATCTTTGCCAATAAGCAGACATTCATGGATGGATGACGGGATGATGTAGCAGCCGCCGTGTTCTTTCGCAAAATTCTTCACATTCTGTGAGTATAGAACTTTAATAGCGCCATATGATATTAAGGAATTAGTGATAATCATTATGTCACTTTCTGCTTCTTCAAGGAACTCTTTGTAAAAGGCTTCTGAGACATACAGCATCTCCCATACCTTTTTGTTTTCCAGCTTTGCTATTGTTGGAAGTATTGGTCCAAATGCTTCTGGCATCAGGGCTGTATTGATTTCTGCCTGTCTGTAGAGCAGGTCTGTTTTGTTTCTGCCCCAGAGATTTGCATAAAACTCATCCAGCTGACCTGTAATATAAACAGAACTTTTCTCTAAAAGAATCCTGTAACCCATAACAATGTCGCCGCACACAGTTGTATGTGGGCCTGTTAGACGTTCCTCGTTCTCTTTTCTCTCCTTACTGATAAGAGCCGTAACGATATGACTTCTCACGAAATCATAATCGGTTATCAAACCTTTTACGTAGTCCTGTGTCAAAGTATTCTTTTCGTTATCATTTGCCATAATATTTTCCTCCTTTATTTATATGACATGTATTTTGTTACGCAATAAATATGAGTTTTAGAGGATAAAAAAAAGAAGCCCTGATAAAATCAGAGCCTCTCTTTTGTTTAGCTGGCAAGGAAGTCAGCTAAGGATCTTGTCTGTTCCTCGGCTGCAATCTCACTGTCAATATCCTCGCCATTTTCATAGCGGGTTATCATGTCAGCAAGTTCTTCCTCAATAATTGAAACAGTTCTCTGCTTGATTGCTGTCTCTGTCTTGCCTGAGCCTGCGCCTGCGTTAACAATGAAGATACCGTTTCTGGCATCAACGATTGCCTGCTGCTCGTCGTTAAGCTTATGTTTCTCTCTTGCCTTTACCTCAAGTTCCTTGGACTTTTCAGGTATTGGCTTGTAAAAACATACTGCATACTTCGGACAGTGTTTGCAGTCGCTTTCTTCATCAAGCTCATCTTTCTCATAGCCAACGGCATACTTGTCAAGCTGAGCTTTGAACAAAGTATCAAGCTCTGTCTCAGGTGCCTGAGGAATATTTGTATAATCCTCAATCAGGCTCCTCGTAGGTGCTGATGAGAAATAGTCATCATTATATGCTGATGCTGAAGTATCCTTCGGCTTTTTCATATAATAATATGACGATATTACTCTTCTTGTTTCACCCTCTGGAATCAGAGAACGAAGGGCTCTCAATCCCAGATACAGAGGAATTTCGTTATAAACGTTCCTCTTGGCTCTATTAGAAACACCAAGTTTTGGAGTGCCTGTCTTAAGGATTACTCCCTCAAGGTTTGCGCCATCATCAATAATAAAGTCGAACTTTACATTGATTTCTTCGACGCCATCAAACTGAGTTTCAACAAACCCTGACAGATCAATACTGATGGCTGCATCCGGGAAAGCAATCTTGCAGCTTTTGTGTCTTCGCTCTGACTTGCAGTAACGAAATATCTGCTTGGCAAGATTGTGCTCATAAGCTTCCTGTGAAACATCTACGTCATCAATTTCAACGTAGCTATCAGCAATTATCTGCTCCAGCTCTTTTACGGAACCAAACTGCAAATCGCCCTTGAGGTAATCTACAATGATTCCTTTCATGATGATTGCCTCATCGAGAAATCTATTCGCTCTCGACTGAAGTCTCATAACTCCGCCTGCATTATTTACGCAGGCATTCTTACGATTAAAACTGCTCATAGTTAATGACATAATCAATTCCTCCTTTATTATAAATGTCAATTTATAATTAAATACAGGATAAAAATGGATTTTAGACACAAAAATAAGGCATCTGTTTATCTTGCAAACGAAAATGCCTTATTTCAAAAGAGCTGATACCATCATGTGTCCAAATGTAGTAAGTTTCATAAATTCCGTCACAATAAATAATGCTGCAACAGTGGCAAATGCCCAGCGTACCCCCATTCTTATTTTCCATAATGTCTCTGATTTTCCAATAATTCCTTTGTATACCCAGCTTCCCATTTTAATTCCTTTCTTAGAATTACACGATCTGCATGCTGCTACAAGATTTTTAGTATCATTTACATTTTCTATTCCAAACTTTTTTGCCAGTTTTCTGGCTTTTTTACTGTACTGCATCTGATTAACCGGAATAATATGATCTACAGTAATATTTTTATAAGTGAATTTTCGCCCACAATAAGCACATCGGTATTTTGCTTCAACAGCAGGCTTTGCTACCTTAAAGAAGTCTTTTCGGTAATCAGCAGAACGGGTGAACTGCTCGGGAATTACATCACAGCGAAGTTTTTCCTTTTTGCAGTATAATTCCCACTCCCTGCCATCTTTTTCATCTGTTTTCTTCTCATAGAAGCTCTTATCGCCGGAACGCTTGTTGAATTCAAAGCCAGCCTGTCGCAGAATATATCTGTAGTCGTATATTTGATTTTTGTCATCAGATATTCTGATGAACACGTTTCCTGTATTGTCTTTCATTCCGTCTATTGGTGTCATCATCTTCATGCGGCAGGCCTCCTTCCTTTTTAAACGTTATTATGCTCTCTACAATTTAATGCCATTCTGCGCAAGAAAATTATTAATTTTATACATATTGTAATAAGCATCTTCTCTTTGCTCCGGCGCCAGTGAATAATGCGCATAGTCAAGAGGTGTCGGAAAACTTATTGTACAGATGTTCTTGAGCTTATTCTTTGTGAGAAATTCATTGCTTGTTTTCTTGTCAGCAAAATAACTGTAAAGCTCATCTACATTTTTAAATCTCCTTTCGCTGGTAAACAGCGCATGCTGCATAATGATTCTCGCTTTATCATTTCCATCAGGTGCATCAAAGTATTTCTTTGGGAATGATTTTCCTGATTCAAGCACCTTTTTATATCTCAGAATAATAAGATCTCTGTAATTAAACAGTGAACCCACTTCATCCGGATAACAGAGTTTTGCCATATAAAAGTAATCTCTTTTTGAAAACTCAGGCGGATAATCAATTGCTGAGTATGCTTTTGCCAGTTTTGCTTTATCAATTACATCCTTTGACAGATAATTGATAATTTCAAGCGGTGTCCACTGAACAAGCTTTTCAAAGAAATATTTAAACAGGATGATTGCACGTTCATTTTTTACTACTGCTGAACATCCGTTAAAATAAGTCTTTGGCATGTTTTTGTTTAAGCGCAGACATCTTTCATAGTCCTCAACCATAGCAAGATTGAATGATGATAATGTTGTAAAATCAGTCATTGAAAAACTTCCCTTTCTTTTGTATTAAGAAAATATCCTAAACACAGGATTTTTTATATTTTATAGTACTTTATGCTTGTATTATAGTACTGTGGTCACAAAATTCAATATAAAATATTATCTGTCTATATAATATTTAAAAAGCCGAATTTGTCCAAAGAAAAACCCGGCTTTTTTTTTAAATTATTTAAGCCATTTTGCAAATTTCGTTTTGTCCATGGTGCTTAAGATGTACCAAGTTTTGTGGTCCTTATCCCATCTGGCTCCAAGTGATTTAACCTCATCTTTGTCATCAAATGGCACTTTAATTGCTATTTTCTTTGCATTTGCTGCGCTTGCTGGCATTTTTGTGTTACCGTCTTTGGGGATCCATTTGCTGAAAGTGTTTTTGTCCATAGTGCTTAAGATGTACCAAGTTTTTCTGTCCTTATCCCATCTGGCGCCAAGACTCTTTACGGCGTCCTTATCTTCAAATGGCACATCCAGTCTGATTTTCTTCACAGTCTTTGCATTTGTAAGCCATTTTGCAAACGGTTCAGTAGATCTTCCTTTAGGCACGAACCACATTTTGTTTTTCATATCAAAGAAAGCACCGAGCTCTTTTACCTTATCCTTATCCTCATATGGAACATTCAGGTATGCTTCTGCTTCCACTTTTTTCTGGCCAGGCTTTTTCTTGGTTTCAATGTTAAAAGTCTTTATGTATGCAGAAAAGTCATCTGAAATAGTCATATTCTTGATGTCGTTGACTTTATTTCTTACATACTCATGGATTTTATTCTGATACTCATTTGGATTAACTTGTCCTTTTACAATTCCATTCAAGCCTTCTTCCCACTGTGCTGTAATCTTTGGGTTTAACAGCTCAGGAATGGAATTTTTAATGATTTCATAAATGGCAATGCCTGTGTCAGTTGGTGTCATTATCTGAGTTTTCTTGTTAATGCTTATATAGCCTATGTCATCCAGCTTCTTTATGATTGCTGCTCTTGTTGATGATGTTCCAATTCCACAGTCTTTGAGTACACCCTTTAAAGTCTCTTCTTCAAGAGAATTGCCTGCGTTCTCCATTGCTGTAATCATTGAACCTGATGTATAACGATTTGGAGGCGTTGTTTCTCCTGCAAATAAAGCTATCTGACATGGGAACTGCTGCCCCGGCTGTAATGACTCAACTGCTGCTGGAAGCTTGCTGCTGCCGTTTGGAATACCTGTAAGTGCCATATAACCCGGATCAATAAGTGTTGAACCACCTGCATAAAAACGTTCTCCGCCACAGTTCTCAACAAGCTCAACCTTTTTATATACTGCTGGCGGCATAAATATTGCTAAAAATCTTGATGCAATCAGATAGTAAATAGACTGGTCAATATCTGACATCGCAGAAAGTGCTGACAAGTTCTGTCCAGTCGGAATAATTGCATAGTGGTCTGAAATCTTGCTGTCATCAACATATCGTTTACTGCCAATAATTGATGTTGGATCGCCTGTAAGAATTTTGTTTGCAACATCTGTATACTTCGGAAGTCCCGACAATCCTGAAACGTTTCTGCCAATTTCCTTTGCAACCGCTGTTGATAATACTCTTGCATCAGTTCTTGGATATGTAGTAAGTTTCGCCTCATAAAGTCTCTGTGCTGTCTGTAATGTCTGGTCCGGAGAAATATGAAACAGCTTTGAACATGTGCTCTGTAAACTTGCAAGTGAAAACAGCTGGTCTACATATGAGTTTTTGTTTTTAATATCAAGATTTTCTATTGATAGCGTTCTTGGCAGTCCGGCAGCGAATTTCTCAGCATCCTCTTTGTTTAAAAATCCATTATTGCCATACATGTTGCTGTGCGGTTTTTCAGGACTTACTTTCCATTCTGCCTCGACATAGCCGTCTCCTACTGGGATACGTGATTTTACTTTGAAGAATTTTGTTGCGACAAAGTTTTTAATTTCTCTTTCTCTTTCCACAACCATTCCCTGTACACAGGTCATAACTCTGCCTACTGCAATTGAACCCTTAAGCCCAACACTTTCCTGATATTTACATGTAAGCACTCTTGAAATGTTGATACCTGTTGAATAATCCTCAATTGCACGGATAAATCCGCTTGCAGACATATTTGTATATGCAGACAGCGGTTTTGCTTCTCTTATACCTTTTCTGATTTCATCCATTGTCTGCGAATCAATCCATACAACAAGTTCTTTTGCGTTTGGATTGTGTCCAGCCATCATTCTGATAAGCATCTGTATGTAAAGTCCTTCTCTTGCAGAATCACCAGCATAATAGATTGCGTCAATGTCTGGCCTGTTATAGAGTCCCTTTATCACGTTGAACTGGTCTTTTGTGTTTGGGAGTGTTTCATATAAATATCTCTGCGGAATGAATGGCAGATCATCAAGATTCCAGTTTTTATATGCCTCATCATATTTTTCCGGATAAGACATTGTGACAAGATGTCCTACTGCCCATGTAACAATCCATTCATCACCTTCAAGATAACCGTCATATCTTAGTAATTGTGTATTTAAAGCTGCTGCATAGCTCATTGCAACCGATGGCTTCTCAGCAATAATTATTTTTTTGTGAGTTTTAGGAAATGTTGAGTTAACATTATTATTTGTGTTGTTCATGATATTTTTTCCTTTCTTTACTTAGGTAAACAAATATGCAAAGGTGCTTAGTATGGTTTTTGAATGATTAAATAATTGTCTCTTTTTAGAATGCTGATAAATTCAGTTGCAATGTTTTCACCATAGCCATAGCCTTCAAATTCTTCTATCAATGATTCTGTGGGTTCTTCTTTACAGTTATAACCTAAGATATAATGTAATGTCCGCAATTGTTCTGTGCTCAGAGTGTTGAGTTTTTCTTTTATAAGCAGTGGAATCCAAATAAGAAGTTCATTGCGTTCATTATCAAAAGAGACATTTATCTCTTTTAAATTATGTTTATTTTTCATAGATATTTCCTTTCTGTGGAGGATCTTCTATATAGTATTCTGATGATGCACCAGAGTTGAAGCTATCGTCAAAACAATCAGCATGTTTCATTAGTGCTTTATGTGAAATTTCTATTTGCTCTAATTCAAGACCACATGGATCATCTTTACAAGGTACTAAGGCATAACTTTTATAAGGTTCTACTTTAATGCCTTTTGCAGTTTGATGCAGACGAATCCAGAATCCTCCCTTTTTTGATAATTCAACTGTTATATTAAGTTTATTCCGCTCTGATATTTTTTCATTTGTCTTCACTTCGAATGCAAGTCCTTTTACCGTTCGACCTTGATATTGGAATTCTCTGCATTCAAAATCATATCCTAATATTAAGTAAGTCATTAAAATTCCTTTCTGCGGGAGTCTGTTTAAAGACTCCCATCCTTTCTATATCTCTTTACTAAAACTTGTTTACCATTGTATCTATAACGCTGTTCCAGTCTTTCTGAAGCTGTCCTGTAACTGCTGAAAAATCATGCTGTGGCAAGAATAAAATACTGTAACCATCCATTGCTGCCTCAATATCTTTCTGACGTTCTTTGTCTGTTACATGATTAAATACAAACAGCCAGTCGTATGCCTGATTCTCTTCTTCTGAAATAAACTTCGCTACATTTCCAAGATCTTCATATGTAACAGTCATAATATTGAGGTCAGCTCTTAACATATCTGAGTTGTCAACAGCATTGACTTTTACATTCTCATATGGCCCGCGGTCGTAAACAATAAGTCCGCTTTTATATGCTTCAAAACGATCTTCTTCCGTGCTAATGTCTTTAACCAGATAATCATCCGGCAGCGAGGCGTTGTTGTCGGCTCTATCAATATAGACTTCTCTGTTATATCTATTTGCAAGAGCTACTGCCAGTGAACCGGCTGTGTAGCTTGCCCCGCATCCGTGTCTGAAACTTGTAACAAATACTGAAATATGGCCAGAAAAATTGTTTTTAAGTTTTCTCGCACGTCCATGATTTTTGTCAGAGAATTTAGGCATTTTAATCAGTTCTTTAAGCGATGGTTTTTCTGACGTTTCCTTCTTAAGCCGCTTCATTTCAGCCTTTTCTTCTTTTTCCATGCGAAGCTGCTCTTTCTTTGCTTTCTGCTCAGCAAGTTTTTCTTCTCGCTCAGACTGCAGTTTTGCCATCTTTTCTTTATGTTCACGTTTCTGCTGTTCAAGTTTTTCCTGTCTTTTGGCTTCACGTTCAGCTTTTAGTCTAGCTTCTTCTTCAGCTTTTTCTTTACGGTGGGCTTCCTCTTCGGCCTTTTTCTTTTCAGCTTCTTCTTTTGCTCTTGCCGCTGCTTCTTCTCTTTCCTTTTTCTTTCTTTCAGCCTCTATTGCCTTCTGCTTTTCAGCTTCCTCTTTTTCCTTTTTACGTCTTTCTTCTTCTATGGCTTTCTGGCGAGCTCTTTCCGCCGCTTCTGCAGCTTCCTTCTTCTTACGCTCTTCTTCCTGCTTTTTCTTTAACTCTGCCTGTTTCTTTAATTCTGCCTGTCTTGCGGCTTCTTCTTCAGCTTTTTTCTTTTCGGCCAGTTCTTTTTCAGCCTGTTCCTTAAGCTGTTTTTGACGTGCTTCTTCTTCAGCAGCCTTTTTGAGTTCTTCTTGTCTCTTGAGTTCTTCCTGTCTGGCTTTCTCTTTTTCCTCAGCTTCTGCTTTTGCTTTAGCTTCAGCCTCTTCCTTTTTACGCTGTTCTTCTTCTTGTTTTTTCTTTTTCTCAGCAGCTTTTTCAGCAGCTCTCTGTTCCTTTTTACTAAGTTCAACTGCTATTTCCGGAGCTGGGACATCTTCAAAATCATCAAAGCTTCCAAACTCATTTGCTTTTACATGATACTTTTCTTCTGCAAGGCCTGCTTCTTCTCCCTCAGGTTCAATTTTAATCGGGACATTTTGAACAGAAGTATTTTCTTCTATTTTTTTATCTTTTATCTTTTTTCCAAATAAACTGCCGAAGAAACTTTTCTTTTCCTCTTTAACCTCTTCCTTTTTGAATGGAAGTGCATCATACGTCCAGTCTTTGTGATATACCGGGTCAACAATACCTTTTCGTCTTAAAGTGAGTCCAAGTTTTACAGCCAAGTCATATGGACATACCATTTCCTTTTTATCTGAAACGGCAATACATGTATATCCGTTGTTCTTAAACTCCTGAAATTCCTCCTTGCTTGCACCACTTAAAATAAGTTCACACTTTGCATTTGATTCTGTAAGATATTCTCCAATATCTGAAATGTTTGAGACATCACCTGATGTGCACAAATAAAGCATGTCATAGTTGTTGTCAAACTTCTGGAAAATAGTTACCTTGCCAAAATCATAAATTAAAATATCTTCTGTTGGCTCGGTCATGCATCCCTGCGGATAAAAATGAATGTTGTTAAATTCAAATGAACCATCTTCGTTCTTTTCTACCTGTACATCTGCATACTGGGGCTCCAAAACCGTGTCTGGTTCAATTACTGCAACAGAGTTATCTCCTCCGGCAATATAATTGGCAGCATGTATTGCGAAGCTGCTGCATCCTGTATGATCTTTTAATGAGAAAAATCCTATCTTGACTAAAGACACTTTTATTACCTGCCTTTCTTTATAAATGTATATATATAATCTTTAAAAATTCGATTTTGTCCAAACTAAATGGCAAAATTCTCTTAAATTAATATGGATTTTAAAGATTTTCACAAAAAAAAAGAGCAGTTAACAATAACTACTCTTCCTTTTACTTACATTGCAGCATCCAAAGCGGCTCTTACTTTATTAAGAGCAGTCTGCTTTATGTATGAGACGGATGATTTGCTCATTCCTATCTCATCAGCTGCCTGTCGAACTGTTACACCGTTTATGACAACAAGATTAATCACTTTCTTCTCATTGTCATTAAGCTGTTTGATAACTTCTCTTGCTTCTGCAAGAGTCTCTTTGTCAACAGCTATCTCTTCCGGTGTCTTAACAGTTGCAAGAGCTTTAGGCGAATACGTTTTATTTGTATCGTTGTTACTCTTTTCATCCATCATTACGTCCAGTGACGCAGGAATGAATGGATTTGAGTCCTTGCTCATTGCTTTGTACTTAAGCCTTGTTCTGTTTGACAGCTTAAGCCCGCCAGCAGAGTATTTTTTGTTTAATTCCACCATCACACGATACTTGATAGCAGAGTAAACATAATTACTCTTGTCCGAAAGATTTTTTCTTTCTGGATGTGCAGCATAGTCATTGAATACTGCAAGTACTGCAAGACAGCACTCCTGAAAGACGTCGTCATACTCAATACCGTTTGAAGAAAAACTCTTATAGACACCTCCTGTTATTTTATGCAGCAGGTTTGGCTGTTCCTCAATGAATGCCCCGCTGACTATTCCTGATGGCTGATTATTTTCAATCATTTGTAAATAATCAACCAGTTTCTTATCTTTATTCATAATCATTACCTCCTTTATTTGTTGACATATGAATAATTAAGTTCCATATAATAAAGGTGGGTTTTGATAAATGAACACCAATGAAAATTTCTGCACAAAAAAAAGAGACACATGAAAAATCATGCATCTCTGTGGCGGAAGTCCTTATGACTCCTTTACCTTGACAGCATACTGCTTGCCGTCTACGACCTGAACATCGAATGTTACATCTGCATTTGTATGAAGAGTCTTGAAAGACTTATCTGACTCAATCGCTGAAAAATGAACGAAATAATCCTGTCCATCCTCTCCTGTTACAAATCCATAGCCCTTGCGGTTGCTAAACCATTTTACTTTTCCTGTCATTTCTTTTAATTCCTTTCTTTTCTTATGCGGACCGTTTTTCTTGATCCTTGCACATATTTATGTAAGCGAGTCCAATCAGCTGCGAATCTGAAATATCGTCCTGACTGATCCCGGTTTTACCAATTGACCACTGTTTAAGTTCTTCTCTCTTGCGCGGCACCTTTTCGCCAGCATCTTTTACGAGAGAATGCCACTGGGATGGTGTAAATTCCCAGAATGTTGTATCATGCATCATTGCCCATGTTTCTACTGTTGCAATAGTTCTCTGCAACAGCTTATATGTTTTGATATTTTTTTTAAACGGAACATCTTCTATGACAATAATGTCAGGTTTTATCCTGTCTAAAAATCCAAGCAGCGTTTCTCTCATGTACTGGGTGTGATCTTTATATTTCTGCTTGTCATAAAAAAATCTGTCCTGTTCTGCGATTTCTGCATTATGCCATATTGTGTAGCCTGTTGATGCTGTTGCTGCATCTATTGATACCATTACGCATTTTTTGTTTGTGCCCATATATGTTACCTCACATTTTTTTTTCTATATTCTTATCCTACAATCACATTTTCGATGCCATAGTCTTCTCTCAAAGCTGCAATTATAAGCGGATAATCTTCATCATCATCTATGCTTAGTGATTTTATAAAGGATATAGCGCCTCTTTTTTCCACCTTATCAAGTACAAAAGTGTATTCTTCATCAGCATTTTCAACTGGAGTCAGCTGTCCGATAAACTCACACGAATATCCATACTCCATTGAAAATTCTATATCGTTATATCCTAACCGGCATGTTCTGTGAAAAAAGTCTTCCGGCTTAAATTCCTTATCTGTACTTACTGTTATCATAATAAAAACCTCTCTATATCAAATTATTAATTCCCCATAACACTATTGTTACTACATATGCCGCACACAGCATATACGGACAGAACGCTTTTGGAGTCTTAAGATTTATTCCTTTCTTCAAATTACCTTCTTTTGCATTAATTATTACCATCATTACTGCTGCCACAAATAATACCAAACACCAGTACATGATTGCTGATTCAATTGCTGACACTGTTGATGTTGAAATAAGCTTCAGATAACAGCAGTTTCCAATTAAATATGAAAATAAAATATCTCCACTGTTATATCCGTTTACAAAATATACTGCTGCTGCCAACAACAGTATAATCAAAGTAAAACATGAAAAATGTTTCAGTATAATGCTTTCACAAATAACTGATAGTGGCACGAGTATGTATATATATCCAAATGTCACTAATTGTGTCTTCTTATCAGTAATGGCTGCAATCTGCATATATGACATGCATATAATAAGGAAGATACTCGTTACAATATTTGTATTTATGACTACTGGAAATGAAATAACTGCTTTTATTGCCAGCCATATAAGTTCTTTTTTATTTAAGGTAATGTTAAAATCCTTATCATTTTTTATGCCATGTACGCCGTATGTTATAAGGCCTGCATACAAAACCGCTGAAATTACATTGTTCACAATATTCAATCTTATCTCATCTACATATTCACATCAGTAGACATTCCTTTACTGTTTTTTAGAAGTTTGTAAAAACCTTACATAATATATATGGATTTTAAAAACGAACAGCAATAAAAAAAGACATCCTTTTTTGAATGTCTTTTTTTTGCTGCTTTATTTAGTGCTATCTGCGGCTTCTGTACCTTCTACATTTTCTGTTGCTTCTACATTTTCTGTAGACTCAGCATTTTCTGTAGCTGGCTCTGCTGTCTTTTCTGTTTTTGCAGGAATGATAACTGATGCTGCATCTTTCTGGTTAATATCCTTCTTTACCATAAGAAGATCTCCCTGACTGATAGCATTCTTGAAGTTTGCTGCATCGTCTTCATCAAGTTTAACTAAAAATGTTGAAGCTACTGTTGCCTGATCTGCACTGTCAATTTTTACATATGATGAATCATAAGCGTTTTCGATATATACATTTTCTCTTGCAAGCTGATATGTTACTACATCATTAGTTGTTACAGAAGTGTAAATATCAACAATGTCTCCGCCACGGATTGTACCATTAACAGAGTTTTCTGCTGAGCCTGCTGCAAATGTGAGGCTTACAGGATTCTTAAGATTTCTTGTATCTTTTGTCTCGTAATATCTGTCTGATGTTACAATTTCTCCGGCAGCAACATTTGTGAGAAATTTTCCTTCAATGCTCTTAATATCTGTAATTGTTGATTTCGTAACAAGATCTGAATTTACATTTTCCTTCTTGAAGTAGTTTTCTGCATTATCTTTTGTGATAATAGTTCCCTGAGGAATATCAGCAGAAGCAATCACTACTGATGTTACATTTTTATCTGTAAGAATATATGACTCTACGAATGTAAGTCCTGTCCAGCCAATGATTGCTACAAGAATTGCAACAAGTGCTTTTGTAAGCGACTTATTCATTGGCTTTTTTTCTGTACGGGAACGTGTTTTTCCTTTTTTAAAAGCCATGTTTTATTTCCTTTCTGTATGTTTCTTTAACTAATACATATTATTTTTAAAGAAATACAGCCACCGGATATAGCGGCTGTATTAAAATAATACTATCTTAGTTGCCAGAATCAAAAATTGCACTCATTTTATCTGAAAGCTGCTTCATGATGGAATTATCTCCATAGTTTGTGTCTGAGTTACTTATCTGAGTCTTACCTGTTAAAATCCATGTTACGGCCCACTTAACGATCATAACGAGCGCTACGATAACTACCATGAAGATTACCTTACTGATAATATCTGAGTCTCCATTTTTCTTTGCAAAGAGTTTATCGCATACAGCGTCCTTTGCGAGATCCATTCTGATTTTTGCATTTACCATTGTCTTGTCTAATGTGTTCATCTTTTTTTTAATTCCTTTCTTTCATATAACATTTATAGTTTATTGTTTTATCAAAGTATCAGTTTGTTATAATACTGGTGCCCTTATATTAATTTTATTTCGCATGTTGCTTCCTCCTGACGTTTCCTTAAAGTGTTTGATTTTCAGTGTTTTCATTTTTCAAAACATATATGGGTTTTGAAAAATTACACTAATGTCTTTGCTTATTTGTTAGTGTTATTTTTTTTTGCCGCAATATATATGGATTTTAAAAATTTACACTAAAACTCTTTTGTCTGTGATACGCTTTTTATTGAAAGATTATTTACCCGATTCACATCAGGGTTTGTATCTGCAAATAAATGTGGCAGGCTTAATTCAAATGAAAATGTTGCACAGACTGTTGGAGACGGCTTTGATATATCTATTCCATCGGTTTGTACTTCGTCTTCTGTCGCCTGTTTCTTTGTAACAGTTAACCCATTGAAAGCATTATTTTCATTATTCTTAACAGCGTTAAGCTTTACGGCGTTTATTTCTCCGGTAACGGTATAACATATCCAAATTCTTTTTGTTTGCGAGTATTCATAAATCTTAAAATTGTCCAGTTTGAAATTTTGCGCTCCCAAAGCATTTGCTGCCCAGCCTACATTTCCGCCAGAAAAACTGTCTGTTTCTGCAGATTTTAATCCCATAGTGCTTATAAGGCTCTTTGCATATAAATTCAAATGTTTGTATACTTCGTTCTGTTCTGTTGTATTAGCTTTGTGATTATTTCTTTCTCCATTTGGATTGTTAAAATCTGTTGAGCCTATACAGTACAAATCTTTGTGATCTTTTCCATATTTATCAAGATCTACTGTTACAGCAGCCATTGTTGCCATATCTGCGTCATCTTTCATATTAATCTTCAATGTTTCTATTGCTTTCATGTAATAGCTAAAGAAAAATAAAACAAACAGTAGAAATACCATAAAGATTGCACCTATCATAGTAGAAAGACCTTTTTTCTTCTGTTTTAATAGCATAAGAACTCTCCTTTCTACTGTTTTGATGTTGATTCCAGATGAATTGTCATTTCTGATATTTCATTTTTAAATGATCCTATTGCGAACATATCAAAATCAGTCTTTTTATAAACCTTGATATTTAGCGTTACCGGATTTCCATAACCAGCTTCGGCAACAGTTGTATCTGTAAACGCATTATTAAACTCGGTATTGTCATGAGTATCGTTCTTACATGCATCACTTGTTCCATAAAAACCTTTATCCTTCAGTCTGTTTATCAGCTCAGTTTTCTCTGTTGTTGTAAGATATCCATCTGTTTCCATTTTTAACATAGATTCTCTTGCGATACCATTCAGATCGTTTTTAGTCTGAATCGCTGAATTCGTATTAATTGTCCATACTAAAAGTGTTACTGCCATAAAAATGAAAATTAAAAGAGGAAGAATTTCATCAATAGATGCTGTTTTCTTTTTTCTAAATTGTTTTAACATTTTTATTCCTCCTTTGCTTCTACTTCATAATGTCGCCAAGCGATTCCACAAGCTGATAACCTGTTATATAAATAATAAGTGCAGAAATTCCTACGAAAAATGCAATGTTCATCATTTTTGTCTGTCGCTGCATTTTTATCTTTTCCTGTTCTGTTCGCAGTTTATTAATATCTTCAATCTGTTTTGATACATCATCCAGCATATTTGCAATCTGGCCTGTTCGCAGTGACTGCCTCAGAATAACTGTCAGGTTATCAATCTGTTCATTATTAAATCTGGCGTTGAACAATTCAACTGAGTCTTCAAGAGTGAGTTTTCTTGAAAGGACGTTATTATTAAGCTCTGTGAGTCCTGCTTTTAAACGTCCGTTTGTTACAGAACGCTGGCATTCAACAAGTGAATCTGAGATAAATACTCCAGCTTTTGCATTAAGTTTCAATATTGTATAAATTGATACAATATCATCCTGCATAGCCTCATTATCTTTCTTATCTTTACTGTATATCATAAAATTTGGTATCATAAAACCGAGAATGAATGCTACAAGTGCACCTGTCAGTTTCCAGACAAGTCCCGGTGCAAATATCAAACATGCTAATGCAAGTGCTCCTCCAATAACAATTTTTTCAAGAATAAATGTTGATGCATCCAGTGCATAATCATTTCTGTGATATAATACACCCATTTTTGAAAGATAACCGTTAATACGTTCTCTGTTAAACAAATCACTTTTTGATTTTCCAATAGCATTGTCAACAGCTTCCTTTGACAGGGCAACAAATTTTGACTTATGATCAAGTCCAAATATTACCGCACTGTATCCATAAGCAATTACTATTGCAAAAAATACATATTTTGCGATTTTTACGAATGTAAATAAATTCATTTTTATCCCCCTATCTGCTCTGCTTCATGAGCTTCATAATTTCAATCAGAATAATAAGTAGAAGTCCTGCAAGAATTATTTGACCCGGAAGCGTATGAAATACAATATTTATTGCATTATCAACCATTGTTCCTACCATATAAACCATTACTACTCCTGCAATAGCAAGAATTACTGTTTCAAAAAGAGCATTCTTTATAATGTTTCTTTCTTCCTTTTTAAACATAATGTATGCTCTGACTGATTCACGGTTATCTTCTATTACTTCTGAGTAATTTTCATTATGGGTTGCGCATGATTTAAGCGAATTTAAAATCTGTTTAAGTTTCTTATGATTTGCTTTATCCGCCATATGTTTTAGTGCCAGCGGAACATTTCCATCAGTTTTTATTTCCGAATAACACTCTTCTGTCATTGATCTGAGTGGATCTTTTAAATACGGCGCTGTTCTATGAAGCATCTCACCGATTGTATTTTCTGATGAACTTACATTATCAAGCATATTGATGAACTTAACTATCTCATTCTCAGTGTTAATGTAATTACGGTTGATTGAAACCTGCATATATACAAATACAAGTATTCCCATAATTGCTGCCGCACCAAGCGAAATAATTGCAGCTTTTGTTATAATAAAAACAATAAGTCCAGTTATTCCACAAAGCAGAATTATTGTAAGAATAAAGTTGCTGGCATTAAGTTCTGGAAACTTATTCTTAAGACCTGACTCATTGAGCATTTTTGTAAGTTTATACATTCTCGAGTCATCTTCAAAATCTCCTTCAAGCAGTGATCTTTTTCTGTATTCTTCATTTCTTAACTCTTCCTGTTTCTTTACATCATTCTTGAACTTTGCCATTTTCTTTGCAAACCAGTTATGGTTTATCAAATATGTTACAATCAAAAATACTGCAATAAATACGAGAATGAATGTTCCGGCATGCATATATGCCAACATTTTGTTTGTACTCATTAAAGTATCAAACAGCGTTTTGATGAGTTCCATGCTTATACCTCCTTATTGTGTTCTTTGTTATATTTCTCCATAATTTCAAGGTATTTAGCTTTTTCCGGATGATCTGCATCAAAGATTGTATCGTAAATGAACTCACCGTTTTCATCAATTCCTCTTATTTCTGAAATCTCCTGAATTTTATACTGTTTCATAAAGATTACAACCTTCATAGCTGAGAGCATTTTGATTACTTCATGCCTATCATAACGTGTTGCACGGACAATGTAATCGACAAGCTTATTCATACCTTCTGTTGAACTCTGTCCATGAGAAGAAGTCCAGCATTTATGTCCTGTATATACAGCGTTCATGAATGATTCAGCCTCATCACCCTTAATCTCACCGATTACGTAATAATCAAGGTCGGTAAGAAGACCATTGGTACCAATCTTTTTGAGGTCGTAATTTATCTTGCCTTCGCCCTGAGACGCAACAATATGCTCAAACATAATATCCGGATGAATATTTGAGAAAAGTTCATCTGCTTCCTGAATAACTGCTGCTGAATTGTCAAATGGAATTTTATCAAGCATCGCATTCATAAGTGTTGATTTTCCTGATGCGCCTTTTCCTGTAAACAAAATTCCTGAATATTCTTTTGCAATCATTTTGAGGTATGGGATCATATCCCCCGGAATCATGCAGTTTTCTTCTTTTGTAGTAAGCAGCTCCAGATTTTTCTTATTCTTAAGAATCTTTCTGATATGTACTATTGGATAACCTGATGAATTGATAACTGGGCCTGTAATATTAAAACGAAGTCTTGCCTTATCATTTCCGGTTACATCTGTAAATTTAAGTATTGCATTAACATCTGTAAGAGAAACCTTATTCTTTGCACAGATATTGTCAACAAACTTAATGTAATCAGACTTATTTTTAAACCTGACATCTGTTCCAATTCTCTTACCGTATCGCTTTAATCTGATATTTCTTTCGTTGTAAATCTTAATATCTGAAATACGGTCATCATTGAGAAATTCTTCAATAATGTAATATCCCCAGATCCATTTAGTGAGCTGTCTCATTGCATCTGTAATCTGTTCTTCATCTGTTGAATATGTATGGAGCTCGTCATGAATAAGGTCAAGGAATTCTTCCTTTGAAATATTTCCTGACTGGATATTGGTTAAATATTTGTTTCCCGGAGCACTGGCTATTTCCATTGCTTTTTCAAATAAATCACCGTCATATCGTTTTTCGATTGCTTCTGTCTCAGAATCTGTCTGTTCTACTGGTTCATACTTTTTTCTAAATAAAGACATTTCTTTTCTGTGACTGCATATGCAGTACTCTCCTTTCAATTAATCTGAAATTTATATGGATTTTGCAAAATAACGGTAAATATCATTGATTTTGCTGGAATTAATATGGATTTTAGAAAATAACACAAAAAAAAGAGACTGGACTTATTCCAATCTCTAACGCTTATTAATAGGTAGAAACTCTATTTTACAAATATCATTTCTACCATATTTTCCTTGCCCGGCAAGGGTCTGGCAGCAATAAATGTTTCACCACTGCTCTCTTTAAGGTCGATATAAAAATCAACCTCATGCTTAAAAACTTTCATTTTGTACATATCTCATCCTCCTTTTTTTTGTACGAAAATAATCAAAATAAATATGGAGTCTGCACAAAAAGTAAGAGAGAATTATCTTTTTAGATATTCTCTCTTTGAAGTGTTATTCTACGAATTTGTTATAAACCATAATCTTTGAAACGGCTGATTTCCACTCAGGATGGGCGTTTGATACATCGCCTGACTTTGCAACTCCGTTTAACTTCTCTGTTTCTACAATAAATTCAGAGCAGCATCCTGATGCTACGGTAAATACATGTTCCGGATCAGTGTGTTCATCGGATTTTGTATCTCCCATAACACAGTGGATGACCGTACCGTTTTCAAGAATAAGGTCTATGTATTGTCCTATTCTTGCACCAAAAGCTGTTCCTACAGCTATACAGTATCTTCCATTAATCATTCTTATTCCATCATCATTATTTGTGTAGGCGACCGTGTTCTGAAGCTTATATTCATAAGTTCCTGTTGAAGTAATTGTCCTATAGTCCATATATGTTTTCTGTCCGTGATACGTTGGATAAAATGGAATCAGACTTGTGACAGGAGTTTCTACATTATCTGAGAAGCTTGACAATGGCACATATCCTGTCTGGTCATTTACTGTAACCTGTATTTCCGATGTAGACACCATGCCTGACACCTGTGCGGCATCATTATAGTTAAGAGTGAATAAAGGCTGCGTCATCTCTTTATCCGCATATACCTGACAGTAATTATTTGCATAAAGTACTGGTCCTGACCATTTAATCGCCTGCGATGATGCAGCCTCTGTAACCACTGGTGTATCATTTTGTTCGACACTGACCTCATGTTCATTGTCTACATCCAGAAATCCCGTATTCGGATGTGTTGATGTTATATAATCCGCATTATGTAAAGATGAAGCAATCATCTCCTGTGTAGCACATGCTTTTGTAAATCCTTTGAAATCCGGCTGTGGCATGTCCTTTTTGGGGGCATAAGCATTTCCATACAAAACCGCTGTTAATACAATCAGAGACACTGACTGCATGATTTTCTTTTTGTTTATCATAAAAATTACCTTTCATATATTACAAATTTGTTACAATATATATGGATTGTGTAAAATACACACAAAAATACCCGCAGCAAAACCGCGGGTTTTCTTGGTCATTTCCACGTAGCTAGTTCTCTCTTATACTTTGGATTCCTTAAAATTTTCAATGCCTGCGCCTCAATCTGTCTGATTCTTTCCCGGCTGACACCATATGACTGTGCAATTTCTTCAAGAGTTTCTATTCTACAGTTATCAAACCCAAAACGCCTTTTAATCACATCAATCATACGTTTTGTCTGCTCAACGCTTCTATTTGATTTTGCTGATGTTTTATTGTTGGCTTTTGAAAGAATTTCAATAATACGGTTTTGAAACTGGTTTACTTCTACTTTTTCAAAATCAACATTTCCTTTTGGATCAGGAACTATCTCTCCTACTTCAGTATCTCCCGGCTCTTCGGAGCCTTTGCTCATCGTACAGTCGAGAGAAATATAATTAGACTGACAGTCTATAATAATGAGGATATTTCTGACCTTTTCTTCCGATACATTAAGTTCCTTTGCAATATAATCTACAGGAGCATTGTTATCATGAGTCTGTCCCCACTTTCTCTGGGCCTTTTTAACTTTAATAATAAACTCATGAATATGTACAGGCTGTCTTATCAGGTCATTATCATTTGCGATTGACCTTGTGCATGCCTGATTAATCCACCAGTATGCATATGTGGAAAATTTATATCCCGTAGTGTAATCATATCTGTCAATTGCCTTGAGCAGACCTAATGATGCCTCATCAATAAGATCTATTGGCTCCATATGCTTCAAATTTTTATAATATCTTTTTGCTACATAAACTACGAGACGAATATTTCTGCTAAATATTTCATCTTTAAGCTGTTTTTTTTTGTCTTCTGATTCTGTTTCGCTTAATTCTTTAAAGACTTGTTTCTCTTCCTCTTCTGTAAAAGGCTGCCACTTTGACATTTCATACATGTACATGGATAACGGATCATTAATTCTTGAATCAATAACGTCATTTACATCTGCTTCTTTTATAAATTCATCAACTGCTTTATTTACGTCTTTTTCATCTATATTTGTGTTTAATGCCATAAGCTCATCTATTGTTGCCATAATAAATATCTCCTTCGTAATGTATCAAAATAGATTTGATACGCTATTTACTTTTATAATATATAAAATGTTAATTTTGTCCAAAAGAGTAACTTATTTTTGTGAAATTTTGATATTGATTTTTATAAAAAAAAGAAACTGTACAAAAATACAGTTTCTCTTTTTGTTTAGGCCACAATTCTTTTTTTAAAATTAGAAATCTCTTCTTTCCATGCAATCTCCCACATTTCAAGATTATTAAGAACAGCGTTTCTGACTGCCTCGTTATCTTTACTATCGGCAACTATTTTGTCACCCATAGCAACGACATTCTGCCAGTCCTCATCTGTCATTTTTAGAAGTCCTTTGTTTTCAATGTAAACATCCATCTCAAGAAGCTTCCTTTTGGTCCAAATAGTCTGTGCTTCGTTCATACTCAATTCCTCCTTTATGCATGATTCTGATATACCATAAAGGTGGATTTTGATTGTGCAGAAGAAAATCATTCCGCATTTTCATACTGGTCCATATTATTTCTATGTTCAATTTCATAATATACAATCTGATTTTCGTTCGCAGGTTTCATTCCCAGTTTCTGTGCTCTCTGTTTAATCTCATCCAGATTAATCCCACTTGTAAGTTCTTTGTATCTGGCATCATTGTCAGCCTTTAAATCTGCTATTTTACTTTCCAGCGCAGTTTTTTGCCTGCTGAAAATAATTGCAGATGATTGAATTTTTATAAGTTTGTCCATATTTGTACAAAAAAAAGAGACCACATTAATGTAGTCTCTTTAACTTTGTCTACTGGACTGTTTTCTGTTTATTGTTGTAGTCAATAGTCTTTTTACCTACAATATTTCCCACAATAATGCCAAACACAATACCAATAGTTACAACACCTAATGCAATTAATCCCATAATAATTACCTCCTTGTATCAATGTTAATCTTTTGTACGCATATATATGTAGTTTCATATATTGGGTACACGATTAAGAAATAGTTAATATATTTTACATTAACATATTCTTTAATATATTCGCTCACAAGTATTGTTTCTAAACATAATACTGCAGCTATCATTGCAGCTAAATGAATTATAAACGTTGGATTTTTGCTATCCGATTCAAGTGTTCTTGCTACTGATGATACTACGCATGGAGCAATATATATCAAACTTGTAACAACATTGAATTGATGGCAAACAATAATAAGAAATCCTATTATTAATACAACTAAAAGCATTGCGGGTTCTATTAATTCAGCTCGTTCTGCTCTCTGTTTCATAATATCAATATCTTTATTGTTTGTAAAGGCTTTTTCTGTAGGTTTTTCATTGTTAGTGTTCATAAAAATCATCCTCCTTTATTGTATAAAAATAATTTGTTATACAATAAAGGAGGGTTTCATATAATTTTTAAGAAAATACTTCCGGATAAATATACTATAAAAACATTTTATCCCCCACAGCATGTTTATTTTTCTACAGTTCTTCAATATCCTCTGTGCTGTTGTCTTCATCAGCAATGTCCTGTTCTTCTTTAATCTCGGCAATTGAGTCGGCAAGTGTTTTCTGATTGATGTTCGTATCATCAAAAATTTCAAATCCTGTTTTCTCAAGCAGTTCGCTCATAGCACTTACTGCTTCCATTTCAGTACATCCATCAAATGCACCAGCGCCAATGCTTTCAACATTATCTGGAATATATAAACCTTTCATGTCACTATTTTCAAATGCAAATGGCTTAATTTCTGTTTCTGATGCATTAATCATATATACATCTGATGACATTTCTTTTACATTGTTAAGCTCTTTTGTCGGATCAATTCCATGCTGCATGAACATATTTACATCCTCATAAAGCTTCTCATAATCTTTAAGCGGGAACGGTCCTTTATTTAAGTGTGTAAAATCAGCATTTTCAACCCATTTTTCATACTGTGGATCTGAGAAATGCATATACTTAAATGTGTTTTCCGCAAGATCCGGCATCTTTTCTTCAAGAATTGGCTTAATATTTTCCTCGAGCCACTGTCTATTGCACAGTATACCCTGTTCTTTATATATCTTTGCAGCAGCCACATATATAGCATGATCTTCATCCTTGAATATTGCTGCTCTGTCAGGACCTATTTTATCTCTTACATACTTATCATAAACAACGTCCTGCTTCAGGTGATCATCAATGCCTATATACATAATAGGGTTATCTGCTTTAAGCGTCTGATTGTGCTCTCTGTAAGTTTCGATATGAGTTTTTTGACCAAGAGGCCCCTTCTCAATATCATCAGCAAGTCTTGAGCGATCTCCCATCCACGCTTTTGTTTCATCAGCTGATATATCCATATGATTTGGAAATTCTATATATGAGACCTGCCCGTTTTTCGGATTTTCCTCAAAATGACTTAATTCCCTGTCTTTTATATATGCTCTTATAGCATCAGGAAATATTACTGCTGCAATATACTCTTTTTCGTCTGTAGTATGACCATTCATCATTGAAGTCATAATGTGTTCAATACTTAACATTCTTTTCCTCCTTTTACATATTCTGTTTTCTTTGCTCTGTAATCATAAGCAATATTGTCTGCTTGTCTTTCATTCTGAAACAGCATAACATCTTCCTTACTGCTGCCAAAATAGATTCTATGTGTTTTTGTCGAATAGCATAAATACTGTCCGTCCTTAACGATTACGTAATCCTTCTGTTCCTTCAAGTAAATACCCTTCCTTTCTTAAATATACTATATATATGGATTTTTTTTATAAATGATAATAAAAAGAACACAGTAATATACTGTGTTCTTTATTTGTTAATGTATCAGATGTGTACGAAATCTGTCAGTGATTTTAGTTATGTCATCATCGTTCGGATCATTAGGCTTCTTTTTATCAGTTCCACAATTAAACGCTGATTCTGATATATCATTTTCATTATTCTTATGCGCTGTTTCGACTGTGTTAATCTTAGTTTTCTTATACACAAGATTTTCAGTAGTCCAACCTATATCATGATTGAGAAAACTAATATTTGAATCACCAAGATATAATGGAACTGTAAAGTCATAATCATAAGTTCTAGTACAATCATTTGCTGTATATATATTGTCAAGATTTATTACAGGACTAACGGCTTTTCCAGAATCTGTTCCTGTAAGTTTATTTACTGTTCCCATAAGCTTGAGTGACTGACCTCTTGCAACATCAAGAAGAGATGCTTCCTGCAATGCTTTAGGAAATTCCACATCAACTGTACTTACATAGCCATATGTTATTATACGTACTTTTCCAGACTGTCCAAGCAGGAATTTAGGGCCATATTCATCAGATGATACTACCGGATAAACTGTGCCTGCTTTATTTACTGGAGAATTTTTATCATCTCTTTCAATGCGGCTGTAGATACTTATATTTCTTGATTCAATAATTTCCTTATTGTTATCAGGGTTTGGATCTGGCTGTGGATTTGTCTCCGGCTGTGGATCCAGTTTTTTCTCCCATGTGCCTTTATTTCCCGGCTCAGGTGTTTTAGGATTTATAACTTTTCCTGTAATATTTCTTACATTTCCAGCCTCATCACAAACATATATTTTTGCAGTAATTTTTGATGCATCCTTAAAATCCTTATAAAGATTTGGCAGCTTATCCACATTCTTATCAAATTCTACATTTGAGTCACGCAGAGTCTGCATATCCGATGCTCTAAGTTCTGTTGCTATATATACACCGTCGTACTTGTTACCTGATACTTTGTGACAAATATATGTAATGCCAATATCTTCTGACTTTGATGAATCATAAACATTCATCCATACATATTTAACACCTGATACATCTGTTGTTGCATTTCCATTTCCATTTTTATCAGTAACAGTTACTTTTAATTCAGTTCTCATTCCATCATCATTAACTGACATGGTTCCAGCTGTTTCATCAATCTGAAGACTGGTGCCGCTTCCTGCACAATAATTACTATTGAGAGCACTGATAAGAGTACCAGTTTTAATAGTATAATTTCCGTCAGGTGCGGTTTTATCTATTTTTGTTGTAAGAATTTTAGTTTCTGTAAGATTTGAAGATCTGTCTGTTGCAATACCGTAGTATGTTTCAGAACCCTCTGTTCTATCAATCTTATCATTCTTATTAGTAATATAAGATGAAACATCTTTTCTACTAATAGTAGGTTTGAATGTTGAATCATTCCAGTCTTTAAATTTGCTTATATTACTAAGGTCCTCAAGATCTGTATTATTCTTTGTTAACAGTCTCCTGATACCAGAACCTGTATCCATTGAATGAAAATCTATCATAAGATTTTTGTTTATCCATTGTGTAGACCAAGTATCAGTTGTGAGAGCTGTACCAAACAATACATTTGCATTGTCATTTCGAGTTATAGCTTCATGATTTGCAGTAGCAGTTGCATATACTTTACTGTTAATTGTTTCATCTGTCCTTGCCTGAAGATAAGTATCTTTATCATCAGTGCTTGGTCCACTGTTGTCTAACCAATGCGCATAAATTGTAACGCTGTCATCTTCTGAGTTTGTGTTATCATCTGCATAATAATCGTTACTAATAAGAATTTCTCCTTTGTTAGTAATAATTTCTTTACGATTTTTTACACTATTGTTATCTGCTTCAGAATTATCAGTTTCAGGCTTTTTGATATTAAAATAACCCTCAAGATCAAATCCTTCTCTTTTTGCAATAGCAGGAAGGTTTGTTATAAGCTCGCTGTCGAGACACTGGCCTTTTCCTGAATAAAAACCGTGGTCATAAACTTCGTGAATCAAAATTGTTCCATCGCTGTTTAAATTATCCTCTGTTGTATCTCTTGATAGTGCATTCTCTGTACTATTTGGGTTAAGACGTCTAGGATCAATATTGATATGATATGTTTTTGGATTCCAGTTTGCAGTAACAGTGATCTGCATATTTCCGTTGGCAATTAATTTCTTGATTTTTTCTATCTGACCTGAATTTCCATTAGGCTTGCTTGAGATATAAATCTGGTAATAATCATTAATCCATGACTCAATATCTGAAAGTTCATAGCCTCTGAGATAAAGTTTCATCTTATCGGCAGATTTAACATTCATTACATCATTACCATACACAAGAGTTGTCTGTAACGGTACAAAATTTCCATTTGCAGAACTACTTGTTAAAATAAGACCGTTTTCGTCAGTCTTATAATACATTCCATCTGTACCTTTTTGAGGAATATTCTTAAATCCTGCTTTTTTGCCGGTATCACTTACACCTGCATTATAATTAATAGTAAGTCCATATCTTGTATAGTAAAAATCAAATCTTGTTGTTCCATTCGCATTAATATTTTTTGTTTGCGAAACTGGAGTTTTCAATCCGTCTTCTGTATAAACATCAGGTGTTACAAATGTATCAGACGTTCCATAATAAGTATTTGACCATTCTTTTCTCAATTCATAATTATTTGAATCAAGAATGTCTGGATTTCCTGTTGGTTTCTGTACCCAATGATATACTTTGTATGCTGTATCATTTCTAGGAGTCCAATGTGCAGTAATAACAGTATCTTTGGCACCCATTGTAAATATTTTACTATTCATAACTGCAGCTGTATCGCCAGTCTGAATGTTTCCTTCTGAATCAGTTATCTCCCAGTATGCAAAATCATAACCATTTCTTACGGGTGTATTTATAATTCGATTTTCTTTGAAATCAAGATAAATCTCTTTACTTGCGCCTTGTTTAAAAGCACTGCCCTTTTCAGTTTCTTCTTTATCAGAATCATTCCAATAAACGGTGCTTGTTCTAATATTTTCAGTATCACTCTTTTCACGCGGAATAACTGTAAGCTTATAATTGCCTTTTTGAGCTGTAGCGGTAAGATAAACATCGTGAGCTGGCATATTAAGCTTAAGTTTCATTTTAGATAAATCAATACCAAGTTCTTTTTCTAAACTGGCTGCATCCTGCGATGTGGTCCATCCACGCCATCTATAGCCTATTTCTTCTTCTGCAGACGTTGTTACATCTGCACCATATTCATAGTTAAAATCTATACTTTTCTTTGTTTCAGCATCCTCTTTGGAAATACCAAGACTTTTTGGATCAATTCCTTCGTCTGCCGTCAGATGAAGCACATATGAATTTCTGTCATAATACAGATTAATTGTCATATTATTAACAACTGCCTGACTATCAGCTTCATATTGTACATAATGACATCCTTCAATGTTATCAATATAATCATTTATAAATGAACTTACTTTTGTACCGTATGTTTTGGCAATAGTCTTATCTTTTGATGCAATATGTGTATAATTATCTGATTGAATATCTCTGATAAAATATTTAAGTGCTATATTACAATCTGCGGCTGTCCATCTGGCCTCAAGTACAGTGTCTGCTGTAATGGTAAACTTATCACCATTATTATATGTTTTACTTACATCAGTGCCGACGGTTTCATACCACTTGCTAAAATTCCGTCCTGTCTGATTCATATCAAGACCATCTGGCGGATTAACAGTAACTTCAGTGTTTTTATCATATGTTTCTGTTTTAATTGCTCCATTTGCGCCAATATATGTCAGCGATACCTGTGATGCCGGAACTGGTGAATTTGTAAACTTGGCAAAAAGCGTAGTATCTTGACTAAATGTATCACTTCCCGGCAATACTCCATTTGAGCTGATGTACTTATAATTGCTGGCATCATCATATCTGTCAAATATATTATCTGTCTTGGCCGGTTTATCTATTGCTGTAATTTTTTCTACACTCATATCATAATCAGCATATGAAACCTTTATTGCACCGCTCTTCATATTAATGAACTGCGGTTGCTCACCTGATTTTAGTTCCCATATGGCGTATAATATAGAATCATCATTAGGTACTTTATATGTCGTGTCACCGCTTGAAGCGTTAGCATCAGTACTCCAGCCTTTAAAGGTATATCCCGGACGTTCCATAGTAAAATTCTTATCTTGTAAGAATGTTTTTGAAACGTCTACATTACTTCCTATCTGACAGCTTAATTTCTCCGTCATATCATCATGCAGTCCAAGGATTACGCCGCCATTAGGATTGATGGTAACATCCCTGTTTGCAAGTTTCCAATGGGCATAAATTGTAAGGTTTCCTGCATATTGCCACTGGTTTTTAAAATTCCAATAATCACCAACCACAAAATAACCATTTGAATTATAAACTTGAGTTCCTCCTTCAGGATCTGTATACCATCCTAAAAATGTATACCCATCTTTTTTAGCAGTACCCAGCGCATAATAATATGTTTGTTGTGCAGTAACTTTAACTGTATGACTATTTGACGTTCCAGCATTAGTACTAAAATTGCCTCCAACAAGTGTTCCTCCATTTGGATTACATGTTAGACTCCAGATATGTTTTTCATTGTTTTCAAATGTCCATGTAGCATGATCTCCTGCGCTATACCATCCAACTTTTTGACAGTCTGGATTATTATACATTGGCGCATACCAATTAGGTTTAGTAGAACTTGTAAATCCGGCATATGGAAGATCTATTGGTCCCATTGCTGTAGCTGTTATGGCAGAATATCCTTTCTTCGCTAATGTCATAGTAAATGTTGTTGCTCCGATATAATAATTGTCTCCTTCTGTAGTGCCTTCAGGATTATTTATTTTAAAAGAATTGTATATATCAGTTCCTGAATGAAAAGCAACTGATAAATGATATCTACCTGTATGTGCACTATTGCTGTCAATTGTAATACTTACTCGATAATAACCTGTTGCGTCTCCTGTATATCTTAAATAATAAAATCCAGAATTACTATCCCATAATTTAAAATCTCGCCAATTAGATGTATATACTTCATCTTTAAAATTAAAATCATTTTCAAGATGTTTTGCATATGACATTTCTGCTGACTCATTGGTTTCGCTATCAAAAACGCTTATATCCTGATTGAGGTAATGGCTCTTTTTTAGTACGTCTACTTTTTCAGCATCATTAAGTCCCTGCCAGAAATAAGCTATATGGTCTTCAGTGTCATTCTTGATAAGTTCATTCAAATCATCTGCTGACAATTCATTCCAGTTCTTATATTTCTTTTTTGTTTCTCTTTTAATTTTTTCAATTAAAGGTTCGTACTGCTCCTTTTTGTCTTCTATTTTCTTTTCTTCAACCTTATTGGTATTTACATTTTCAAGTGCAAGTATTCCTCTTCCTGTATACTGGCTATTCTTACCTGTATTAACAGCATATTTATCAAGAATTGTTTCAATATCATTTGTTGAATATGTTTTGTCAACACCTTTTAATAAAGAAACAATACCTGTAACCTTTGCTGCTGATATTGATGTGCCTGATGCCGTTTCGGTCTCGCCAATTGCAGCATAGTCAATACAGCTTCCATAGTTTGTAAACTCTGATGGATTGAGGTCATTATCAACTGATGAAACAGTAATAACTTCACTAATATTTGCAGGTGAATAATAATCTGTGTTTGTTCCATAGTTACCGGCGGCAGCAACAACTATTATTCCTGCATCCACTGCATCCTTAACTGCCTTTTTTATAAGTCCACTGTCACTTGATGCTGTAGCGACAGAAAGATTGATTACATCAACATCCTGCTCCACGGCATATTCTATTCCTTTATATAAGGAAGCAACCGTTCCACGGCCTGATGAGTCAATAACTTTGACCGGCATCAAATCTACATTGTCAGCAGTCATCTCTGAAATAATACCAGCCATGGCATTACCATGTCCATTATCATCCGAAAAATCATCACCACCTGTTGCTGAGAAATTAGCGCCCTTCAAGATTCTGTTGTCAGTGCCATATCCTGAAATACCCGAGTCAATCACAGCTACGCGTAAATCATTGCCTGTAGTATTTTCTCCATCAAGATATTTTTTCAAAGCAGACTCCTGACTGTCATACTCGTTTTTGATTTCAGAGCCTGCAGCATTTCCGCTTACAGTAATAACATCATCACTGTATGTTTCTGTAATATTTTCGTCAGTATAATCACTTGGAACCATATACATATTGTTTCCAAGCGATTTGACACTGTCTGACTCTTCCAAAGAAACTGCTGACTGTATAATCTTATGGGATGATACCTTGTTAAAATCATACATTTCATTTGTGATTTCTCTGGAGCCTGTATCTGACGATATATATTTGCCTTTGTCTGCAATCGTAATATTTTCTTTTGGAGAATTAGTCATGCATGCATAACCTAATCCAGCAATACCGCACACTGCAATAACAGCTGCTGATAAAAGCTTTTTTCTGTTAAGTTTTGCTTTTTCCTTTAAATTTGACATTTGTTTTCTCCTTTTTTTTTAGTTTGTGCTGTTGTATATCTTAATGGTTTCACCCTGTTTAAGTGTAACCTTTTTGGAATTTCCATTGCCGTCAGTAAATGTATATTCTCCGGTATATGGAGCTGTAAATGTTTCCCAGCCTCCTGTAAACTTTGATGAAGGTGTATCTTCTTTTGTAGCTCCGTTAGTGGATACCTTTGGAACATTGGCATAATTATAATAACCATACACTTCTGTGTACTTTGGTGTTCCATGTGATATATCAGCATCCTCTGAGCTTAATGTAATAGTAAATTCCTTTGGTACCCATAAAGCATAAAGAGTGGTATTCTTTGAAAAATCTGTACTGCTTAAATTGCTAAGGCTTCCATTGTCACCAATTTTTACGGTTCCATCAACAAGCCATTTATATGTGTTTTCAAGCATAGGTTCATCTGTATTCAGTGAATTGTTCTTCCTTGTCCAATATCCGCAGAATTTATATCCTGTTCTTTCAGGTATTTTTACTGAGAATATACCCTGATTGTGATTCTTGTCTGCATAATATCCGGTATTAAACCACTCATAAATAGCACCTGAACCTCCCCAGCCACCATTGTCATCCAGAGTTATTTTATACGTAGCAGGAATCCATGATGCATATACTGTACTGGTGGTATCTTCGTAATGAGGTTTACCGTCATTAATATCAATTTTGTCAGGGAAAAAATTATCAGAACATTTTATATTTCCATCTGTGTCAATAACGGCTGTTCCTGCATTGTTTTTCTCTGTGAAATAGCCATTGAACTTGTAGTTAACTCTTGATGGTACCTTAATTTTCTTGTCTTTGATCTTGTTCTTACAGTTTTCATCACTGTAAAATCCTGTGTCATATTTCTCATAAAAGAAGTCTGTTCCATTTTCACCGGCCATCTTTTCAAGATTAATCCTGTATTTGTTGGCTTCCCACTGTGCATAAAGTGTTATTGTTGCACCATTTGTTGACGTGAGATTTGTAACGGTCTGGCTGTTAGTATATGAATCTCCACTGCCATCAGCTTTTGTATTCCAGCCTGTGAATGTCCAGCCTGTAAGATTATACTGATTGTTGTCAAGTTCTTTTCCAGTGTCATATCTAAACTCTGTCCTTGCTGGCATTGTTCCTGTTACGTCATGCGATGCATTGCCCGGTTTATTAGGCTTGTATGTAACATAATACTTATTTGCTTCCCACTGTGCTGTCATAATAATCGAATTAAGCAGATGACCATCTTTCCAGTCTTTTGGATAATAATTGCTTCCGGCACTGTATTCTCCATCGTCTTCGGTTCTGTTACATCTCCATTTTGTAAACTGATAACCTGTTCTGCTTGGTGCTCCATGCAAGGTTACACCTATCTTGTCGCGATTAAACTTGTTTTCCTGCGTTGAATTGTTTCCCTGTCCGCCATTTAAGTCATAAGCTACATTAAATTTATACTGGTCAAATCTTACTTCCATTTCGGTACCAGTGAAGGAATAACCAATGTAAGCAAATAATTTATCATTAGCGTCAAGTGTTTCTTCAAGCTGTTTATATTCATTTGCTTTTACATTACAACCGTTATCATTATTCCATTTAGTGATACGTGCGCTAACAGGGTAGTAACCTTCATTATTATCTATAGATGCAAAAATACCTATATATGGTGTTTTATTTTTAACGTCAACATTACTCATCGTGACTTCATAATCAAAATAATTTCCGCCATCGTGATTTACTTGACCTTTAGATATTATAGTGATAGTACCATAACCACGATTGTTCCATTCCGGTTTCTTACTTTGACTAATCTTATCATCACTATAATAAGATTTTATTCTCACCGCATGTTCTGCATATACGTGAAATGTCTTATTCTTATAAATATGACTGGCCGCCTGCACTTCCTGCGGTTTTCCAATAGACATTGCTGAGACACAGGTAAATCCCAATACCAGTAATAACGCGGTTTTCTTTAAAATATTCTTGATTTTGCCGTGCATTTGTGAGTTAACCTCCTTATAAATTGAACTTCTATATAGTTGGATTTTGCAAAATTACAGATAAAAATATCTATTATGATAGAAAAACATCTGTTAACAATTTGAAAGAACCAAATTTTATAACAAAAAAAAGAGAACCTACATTTCTATAAGTTCTCTTTAAGGCAAATACTATTTAGTATCATAAGAATACGTCTTTTAAATTATGCTTAAAATAAAATGCAATTAATAATATCCAGCCGCTGTTAAATATCTCGAAGCATCTGTCTCAGTTCCATCACTATGCCAATTAGATGTTATATCATTAGATGTAATTGGTTCTCCATTTGCCCAAAGGCCATTACTTCCAAGTCTATTTGCTTCACTTAAATCATACTTCCACTTAGACTTGTCAACCTTAATTTTGTTTCCATCACAATCTGTCACATAATCACCCTCATCCTGTTTAGGTGTTTCTGCAGCACTGCTTCCGCCTGATGAACTGCCGCCACCATTAGAAGCCTGCTGACCACTGTTACTGCTGCCAGATGAGTGATGACTACCACCTGATGAGCCGTTGCTCTTATTGCTGCTGCCAGACGACTGGCTGCCTGAATTATTCTTCTTATGGTTCTTCTTGCCTGATGAACTGTTGCTTGAACCGCTTCCACCATTGTCAGCAACTGCCTGATTAGAATCTTCCTGAGGTTTGTTATTAACTGTTACGTTACTTGTTGCACTACTTGTAAGCCCATACTGGTCAGTAACCTTGTATGTAGCCTGATAGCTTCCAGCAGTGTCAGTTTTTACAGCAGAGCTGTCAACAGTAACTGAGCTTGTTATATCAGCGCCTTTACCGTCTGTTGCTGTAACACCTGCCATGTAGTCAATTGATTCGCCAGCAGTGATAGTCTTATCTGTAACTCCATTAATAGTTGGAGGTGCAATCACAGAAATCTTGACAGGCACTTCTGACTCGTTGCCCGCATTGTCTGTTACAACAATACTGTTGTCATAGTCTCCTGCTTCTACATATGTAATCTCATCATTGCTTGAAAGAGACACGTCTCCAATAGCATATACTGCCGAACTTGCATCCTTTTCTGTGCTTGCAGCACTTTCAGTACCTGAATCGTCCGATGCAGTTGTCTCTGTTGATGTCTCTGTTGTTACCTGTGCTGCTGTGTCAGGCTTTGTCTTGAATTTGGCATCCGCCACACCTGATGCTTCCTTGATTTCAGATATACAGTCAGTTACTCTTACAGGATTACCTGTCTGCACTACTATCGAATCTTTTACTGTTGCTTCCGGTGCCACGGTATCCTTAATCTTCACTGTTACCTTGTACTCTTTCTTGTCATAGGTAATAGTGGCTTCATATTTGCCTTCCTTGTTGAAATTAACTTTCTTTGCATCAATCTTTGCAGACTTGGCCTCATCCTTTGAGATGTCAAGTATATCTGTTACCTTGATGCCTTTTTCGTTTCCAAGTTCCACTGTTACCGATTTTGAAAGCTGCTTTGGTCCTCCACAGGCGGTAAGTGTAGCTATAGTCATTGCTGCTATGAATGCAGCTGCTGTTTGTTTCTTCATTGTTTATACTCCTTTACATCTAACTATATATTGTGTTTACTATTAGTTCTTACATATATATAGTATTCATTTATTTTATTTTGTCCAAAGACAATGATGATTTTTATATATGATATTAGTATAACATTTTTCCACGTAGGAGTATAGGACTAATATGAAGAATTTTATAATATATTTATGTGTATAAATATATGTATAATTATGTGTATAATTATATGTATAATTATGTGTATAATTATATGTACACAAATAAAAAGAACACAGCATTTCTGCCATGTCCTTAAAATTGTTTAGTTTACCAGATGGGTATGAAGCTTATCGGTAATTGATATTATCTGTTTGCTTGCGTAATCCTTTGCACAATAGAATGATGCTGTTGTTCTCAGATCACATTCGTTCTTATTGTAAGGCTCTATAGGAACTGTTGCTCCTGATACTGTTCTGCTTCCCTTATATGGAATTTCAACTGTATCAACAGTTTTAATGTCATAAGTTCCATCAGCCTTTTTCGGCATATAGGTGTTTGCCGTTGGTATATAAGCTGGAAATTTTATTCCATTTGTTATTCCATCTAGCCATTTGTCACCGTTTGTTTCATACGCCTTAACACTTGTATCATCCAGATAAAGCGGAACAATAAACGGATAATCTGTTATTCTTGCACAGTCTCCGCTTAATGCAAGTCTGTTGTCCACATAAGCACCATCCACATTTGCAATAGTACCAAGATTCTTTACAGTCTGTCCCTTTGCAACATCAGTCTGTGCTGCTGCCTGAAGTGCAGGTGGGAAACTTACATCAACGGCTTCTACATATCCATATGTTACAATATGAACTTTACCGGACTGATTGAGTAAGAATGCAGGTCCTTCTGCTGAATGACCGTCTTTATCTTTTCCATCCTTGCCAATAGCATATGATGTATCTGGTACTTCCTTGTCATCTCTTATAATCTGACTCCACATACTGATGTTTGTAACAATATTGTTCTCCGGGTCAGATGAAGGTGGAGTTACTGACGTTGGTTTATTTGGATCATTGCTTGGCTCTCTGTCCTTATAGACACTTATGTTGCCAGCTTCATCGCAGGCATATACTTTAACCTTAAGTTTTCTACTTGTACTAAAATCTTCGTAAAGATTTGGCTTGTTTCCGCTTTCGTCCACTGCGATGTATGTGCCATTATATTTGTCACCGGATATGCGATTACACTTATAAGATTTGGAAATATTTACATTTTCCATATCAGTCACAACCGCCCAGACATGCTTAACTCCTGAAACAGAATTCTCATTTCCATTATCAGAAATTGTTGCTGTAATTTCTGTTCTCATTCCTTCCGGATTAACTCCTGTCACCATTCCATTACTGTCATAAATCATACTTGTGGTTCCAGCTAAAGGATTCTTAAGTGTGCCGGTCTTTACTATAAAGTTTCCGGTTGGCGCCTTAGTGTCTATCTTGACTGTTATTGCTCTAGTTGTTGTCTTATTACCTGACTTATCTGCAGCAGTACCATTAAACTTTGTAGCTTTGTTTGTGCTAAACGCCTTATTATTGGTTTCTATGGTACTTACATTATCATAGATGTTTGTAAATGACGTTCTTTCATAATACTTAGAACCGTTCTCTGTCAGATTGTAAACAGTGAGACGATCAATTCCGGAGCCTTTGTCGTGTGAGTAAAGATTTATGTATACAGGGTTGTTGAGCCATTGTGTATCCCATGAATCAGTCCATGGGCTGACATTCTTAACGCTGACATCATTCTTATATGTATAAAGAGTGCCTTTATTCCTGTCCTTTGCATAAGCCTTGTCAGAATATACTGTCTGTCCATTTCTGTCAGTTACCTGTAAATAAGTCTCATTTTTATCAGGAGCAGTGTCATCTTTCCATCTTGTATAGATAATAACCTTTCCCTTATCTTTCTCTGTAAGATTACTTACTAACTCTTCATCATCGTATGATGTCTTTTTAGGCTCATATTCGTCCCAGCCATTAAATGTCCATCCTTCAAGAGTATATTTATTCTTTTCCAGAGCTTTTTTCGGATCGTCATACTTAAAATCTGTTGCTGGCATAGTTCCATTAATCTTGCTGTCATGATTTACACCAGTTGGATATTTAGCATGATACTCTACAGTGTAGGTATTCTGTCTCCACTGGGCATACAGTATAACAGTTGCATTATTTTCTGATGTAAGGTTCTTAATGCTTGCTTTATTTTCATAAGGAGTTCCACTACCATCTGCTTTTGTGTTCCAGCCTGTGAATGTCCATCCGGTAAGCTTATATTTATTTTCATCCAGATTTTTATTCTTATCATATGTCATTGGCTGATTGTTCATGGTACCCTTTACATCATTACTTGCCAGAACATACTTATTATTCTGGGCTTTATTTTCTGGATCTGGTTTATTTTTATCAAATACTATTACGTACTCGTTTGGCTTCCACTGTGCATACAATTTAACATCATGAGCATAATTCCAATTAAACGGCTTGCCAATTCTTCCAGTCCAGTCTTCACCAGTACCGTCTGTCTTTGTATTCCAGCCGTTAAAAGTATAACCAGTCTTTTTAAATCCCTCATTGTTTCTTGTTGTATAAGGACTGTCATATGTAGCTGTATCAGATTTCATTGTTCCAGTACCACTGTTTGCATCATAGCTTACAGTATATGTATTTGGAGTCCAGTGTGCATACAATATTGCATTACCAGCATAATGCCATTTGTTGTCTTTCCAGTATGTTCCATCGTTTCTGCATTTACCAGTCTTATCATATATCTGTGTTCCATTGTTCTTTGTGGTATACCAGCCTTCAAAGGTATAGCCGGTTCTCTGCGGATTTAGATTTCCTACATCATTAAACGTTGTTTTGTCATACGTTGGTGATAATGTTGCAACTGTATTTGCTTTTCCGTCTTCAAGAGCTCCGCCGTCCAGATATCCGCCATTTGCATCCAGCGTAAGGGTATAATTATTAGCTTTCCAGTGTGCATATACCGTAACATTGGATTCCTTAATCCATTTACTGTCTTTCCAGTGAATTCCATTGTTACTGCAATTACCCTGAGCATTATATACCTGAATTTCTCCGTCTGAGCCATCTTCATTCTTAACTTTTTCGTACCATCCAATAAAAGTATAACCAGTCTTTACAGGATTTAATGATGAAACATTATTATTATCCTCATGATTATACTTCACTGTACGCTGAGCAGTTGTTACAGATTTATTATTATCTGTAATATTTCCACTGTTTGCATTAAATGTTACAGTAAATGTTCTTGGAATATAATAAACTTTAATAGGATTTTCCTTTGGTATATTTCCGGTAACTGTAAATGAGTTCACATTTCCAAATCCCGGAACAGCTATTTTATCAAGTTTATATCCTGTGAGATTACATTTCTTAAGGTCAAGGCCTTTAACCGTGTACTGCTCATTGTAGTAAGCATTCTCAGCAAAAGTATCATACAATACACCGTCCACATAACGTTCTGTAACTATCTTATACTGCAGTCTGTCATAATAAACATTAACAGTTGTATCTTTTGTTACAATAAAACCGTTAGATAAATCCTCTCCCGTTAATGCGTTTTTCATTTCTTTTGGATAATATCCACTATTTATGAGAGTCTTATATTTAGGTGTGTATATAACATTTTCTTCTATATACTCTTTTGTTGTATCTTCACTATGAATATCGTATCCACCGGAGCTATTTTGATAATAATGATTTATTGTTATTGTGTGTTTCGGCACTATTGTTGGTGGATTTTCAATATCTCCCGGAGGAGTTGGAATCTTTTCTGAATAAGCAGTCAGCGTGACAGTTCCGTATAATTCAAAAGTTGTATTGTAAACAGTATTTGCTTGCGTTGAATAAGTAATATAAGATCCTTTCATCCATTTTGAAAATTTATATCCTGATTTTACCCATGCATCTATGTTTACGTCTTCTCCATATTTATATGTACCAGCTCCATATAACTTGTAAGATCCATCATCATTTTGCTGAAATCCTTCATCTCCATCTGCAACTTTAAGAATTAATGTATATGTTTGTGCTGTATAATAATAATTAATAACAGTTTTTCTGTCTGGTCTTATTTTTACAATAAAGGAACCATAGGATTTTGAATTATAGCTTTTTGTATCGCAGTATGATTTTTCATTATTTAGTATATAACCTGTATCATCAAAAATAGTTTTATCCGTTGTCGGTGTAGCAATGACAATGCTATCGGATTTAGCTGTTCGTATTTCTGTGGCATCAGGTTCATTGCTATACGAATCATCAGATTTCTGTTTGAAATAGTTTATTGTATAGTTAACATCATTAGGTTCCCAATAAGCATATGCCGTAATACTCTTTTTATAAGGATAATTGAGTTTTTGATTAACATCCCATAATTTTATATATGTATCTGGATCGCTACTCCATCCTTTAAATTTATATCCATCTCTTTTGAATGGATTATCTCGTACTGTGTATGATTGATTATAATAAATATTACTATCAGTTACAGACAAGGTATTATGATTCGGATAGTATCCACCGTTTGCGACATAAGTAATATTATATTTATCATTTTCTGTCCAACTTGCGTAAACTGTTGTATCTTTTGTAAAGTAACTTGCTGGTGTTGTTATCTGAGCATCAGCGCCTACAATGAGATCTCCGGTTCCATTTTTGTCTGTATAATATCCATTAAAAGTATAATTTGCTTTCTTAGGAAGAATTATTTTGGTAGATGAATTTGTGGTAGTTTTTACTTCTTTATATGTTATCTTAACAGAGCCATTACCGGTATATCTGGATTCATTTGTCCATATGCCAATCGTTGTTAATTCTCCATTGGTTATATCTTTTCCTATAAATCCAGAACCACCGCCGCCACTGTTTCCTGTGCATGTTGATCCGCCACCATAGTAACCTCCTCCTCCTCCTGCGCCATAACTATCTTTTATTGGATCATATTTTAAAGGAAGATATTCTGAGTTATTTTCGTCATAATATTTTTTTAGAGCAGTATTATATGCATTTACCAATGTTGTGGATTTTTTCGCATTACCTCCTTTTCCAAAACTTCCATTTTCACCTAACGCAGAAGAATTATTTATCGCTGTTATTCCTGCTGTTCCTCCATTCGTTTGAGAACCACCTCCAGCTGGTTTACTATTAATAATATTGTATAAAATATCATTTGTTTTTGCACTTTCTCCGCTAGTGCCTCCTCCATTTCCGCCCTCAATATAAGCTGGCCATACAATGTAACTTATATCGTCATACCACATTGTAGAACCGCCACCTCCTCCTGCAACTAAAATTAAATCGTCTACATGATTTTTATAATTGCTTAAGGTTCCTCTACCTATTTTTGCTATATGAGTAGCTCCTCCGCCCGAATATCCATATAATCCAGAAGCGCCTCCACCGTTGTAGCCACCTTTTGTGTCATTTTCTGAACCGGCACCACCGACATAAATATATAAAATATCACCTTCGTTAAGTTTTATTGTACCGGATGCACCTCCACCACAGCCAAATTTAAAATATTTTTCATTATCTATAGCGTCCTTTTGTCCACCCCAAGCTCCTGCTGCTTCAATTTGATATTCGCCTGTGGCTGGTGCTATAAAATATTGCGCAGCACCTGTATAATTAAAATATTCACATACGTTTTTTGCGCCCCATGAATCTCCAGTTGTTTTTGATGTTGTATAATTAAAATGATCATACTTCTCATAAAATGCACTGGAACCTTTAGATATGTCAGCTCCCTGACTATCAAGTGTGACAGTATAATCGTTTGGAATCCATTTCGCATATAATTTTGAATTTTCAACAAACTTAGTATTTACATTATTGATAGTACCGTCGTTATTAATAATCTTTTCGCCTAATGATGTTTCCCATGTATTCTGTTTTGTCCAATAACCAGCAAATGTATAATTAGATTTTGCAGGAATAGTTATTTTATCGTTTGTAAATTTTGTAGTTGTAACACTGTTAGAGAAAAATCCTACACTATATTTTTCATACATTGCTTTTGTTCCTGCTATTGTAGCGTCTTGATTGTCAAGATCTACTTTATAAGTAGCAGGCGTCCATTGAGCGTATACGTATAAATATTGTGAGTCAAAGGCATGATCTGAGGCAAGTATATTGCCTTTATCATCAATATATTTTGTACCTGTTCCATCTTCTTTTGTGTTATATCCTTTAAATTCCATACCTACTTTTTTTGGAATAGTAATGTTTGTTATCTTATTTTTAGTGTCTTGATCGTTATACCAGCCATGATCATATTTTTCATAAATCATTAATGACCCCGGAGTTGTAGCATCTTCATCTTCAAAAAGAAGCATATATATATTGGGTTCCCACTGTGCATATAATGTAACAACCTCTCCGTTTTTCTCAGTGAGATTCTTTATATTACTATTATTTGAATATGATACGCCCGTTCCATCAGCTTTAGTATTCCAGTTTTTAAAACTCCAACCTTTTAAACTAAATTGATTAGAACTTAAACAGTTTGAATATCCATTTCCACTAATACCATTATCATAAGCATGTTTAGAATTAGTCATAATTCCTGACACATCATGACTTGCCTTACCCGGTTTATTCTTGTTATATGAAACATAATATGTAATTGGTGTCCAATGCGCAGTCAGTACTGTATCAGCATCAGTTCCAAAAGATGATCCCGGATAATAAGTGCCACCATCGCTTCCATCCCAGTAATTAAAGATATATCCTGTTCTGGTAGGTTTTTGAGACGAAAGAGTTAAAACATAACCATATGTCTTAATCTGATTTCCCGGTGCACCTGTACCGCCATTTGCATTGTAAGAAACAGTATATGTCTGAGGTTTTCCGTAAGCGGTATAGCTTAAATCACTTGTAACTTTGACACCAAATGAGCTTGAACTGCTGCTACTGTTTGACCAGTAATTAAAATCATATCCTGTAGAGCATGTTGCACTGATTGTTGCCCAAGCACCGTAAACATAAGTACCGCTTCCTGATACACTTGAAATGCCTGTTCCTTTATAAACATATACATTTCTGTATAATCCTTCAGGAGATTTATTGTAATAATGTCTTAAATCATCAGGATGTCCCCAGCCTCTAGCTTTTGAAATACCTTCAAATGTATCATACACTTCGCCTGTTGTATTGCCCCAGTCGTTAATGGTACCATTAGGTGTATTTGAGTTTGCAGGCACTATACTCATTACAGCGTCAAAATACAGCGTACCGGCGCCACTATTGATGGCAGCCTGATTACTGAAACGCGATTTAAGGCTATCGAAGTTTATATAATATAAATTATATTCAGTACCATTTGAATTTGAACTTGGAAATTTATTGATATAGTTTCCGTTTAAACTACAATAAACAGATTCCTGATAATTTCCATTCTGATATAGACTTACTTTCCAGCCAATAGTCCTGTATCTGGTGTGTCCTGCAACTGCTATTGTTCCAGCAGAGCCAAAATACACTCGAGGTTGTCCATTTACTACGGAAAATATACATCTGTCGCCATATGTATTGTAGTAATCGGCAGCATTGTCCCATGTTCCTGCCTTTACGTCAGTTTTCATGCCTATAATAAATGCTATTGCAAACATAAATACAGGTAGTAATACATTTAAGATTTTTCTTTTAGTAATTTTCATCATGACGGTTTCTCCTTGATACTATAGTGCATCAGCCTTTTAATCAGGTTGCTAAATTAATTCTGTTTACTATTTACAAACTTAGATTTTGTAAAATTACGGATATATATCCGCCGAGTCGTAAACAAAACGCTTTATAATATATATGGATTTCGATAAATGACAGAAAAAAACTATCAGTTAGTGATTTAAAAAGACAAATCATTTTAACAGGAAAATCTGTTAACAATTTGAAAAGGCCAAGTTATTTGGATAAAAAAAAAAGAGTCCTTCTTTTACAAAGAACTCTTTTAAAATATCTATTTTTACTGAGATATACTGAAATTTGTTATATATGCAATTCTATCGTCGCCATTCATTTCGCCAGTGGTGTATAACTTACCATAATAATAAAGACCATATGCTTTACCGTTAAGAGTATAATTAGCGCCATTTGGAACGACTATTAATGCGTCCTTACAACTATCTGAAGAACTAATGCTATATCCTCTACTTATCAAATAATTGCCAGCTTCATTTTCAGCATCAGCTCCGCTGCATCCGCCACTAAGCCATTTCTGTACAATACCATCAATGTGTGATTTTTCTTCAGCAGTAATACCGTGGGCAACTGAACCATCATACAAAGTTTCAGCTACACCAGCTTTAGGATTAGCTGGCTGACTTGCTGCTGAACCACCGCCATTAGATGATGACTGTGAGCCAGAAGAACTGCCTGCTGATGAACTGCTACCTGATGAAGAATTTTTCTTTGAGCTTTTATTCTTTCTGCTTGAACCTTTATTGCTCTTATTGTCAGAAGTTCCTGCATTGCCATTATCTGTATCACCAGAATTATCAGAAGATTTTTCTGCTGGAGCGTTTACAGTAATATTGCTGACAGCGCTATTATGCAAGCCATTGTCATCAACAACAGTATATGCTGCCTGATATGTTCCAACTGCACCTGTATTTACTGCCGAACTATCTACCTGCACTGAACTTGTTATATCAGCACCTTTGCCATCAGTTGCTGTGACACCAGCCATGTAATCAATTGTATCGCCTACAGTAATAGTCTTGTCAGTAACTCCATTTATGGTAGGTGCATTGATAACAGAAATCTTTACAGGCACTTTTGTCTCGTTACCGGCATCATCTGTAACAACAATATTGTTGTCATAATCTCCTGCTGTAACATATGTAATCTCATCATTGCTTGAAAGATTTACGTCACCTACAGAAATTGCCTGTGCTTCTGTTGATTCTGCTGTTTCTGTAGACTCAGTGGTCTCTGTTCCCTGAGCATTGTTTGCCTCAGGCTTTGTTTCAAACTCAGCCTTTATATTGCCTGATGCCTCAGTGACTTTATCCAGACAGTCTGTTACATGAACTGCAGTTCCTGTCTGTACTGTAATGCTCTCCTTGGCTGTTGCTTCCGGTGCCACTGTATCCTTAATCTTAACAGTTATCTTATACTCCTTCTTGTCGTAAGTAAGTGTTGCGTCATACTTACCCTCTTTGTAAAAGTTTACTTTCTTGGTGTCAACTTTTACATCCTTAGCCTTGTCTTTGCTTACATCAAGTATATCTGTTACCTTGATGCCGTCTTTCTTACCAAGCTCCACTGTTACAGACTTTGAAAGCTGTTTAGGCCCTCCACAGGCCGTAAGTGTTGTAATTGTCATTGCTGCTATGAATGCAGCTGCCGTTCGTTTCTTCATGTGTTTATGCTCCTTTTTAATAAAATATATATGTAATCCTATATATTGTGTTTGTTATTAGTTCTTACATATATATAGTATTCCACTATTTAATTTTGTCCAAAGAGAAATGGAATTTTTGTGTATTTTATTATAGCACGTTTAGAGATAGGAGTATAGACCTATTCGAGGAGAAATTTATAATATGTTTATGTGTATATTTATATGTATATTTATGGTTAGTTTTATGTGTATGTCAGTTAAAAAAAATAAATACCGCAAAGACTTTTATCTCTACGGTATTTATTCTTCTTTATTTCTTTGTCAGCGTGAGTCCAATGTTAAAACTTCCACTCCAGCATCCGGCCGATAATCCGTTTTGAGTCGTTATATTATATACGCAAACTTTGTTAGTCGGTGTAATAGTATTGTTACCACTTTTTGCTGTTATTGCGGCTGTCACGTTAGCCTTGCCTGACTGCTTATACAGAAAGCTGTTTGGAACTGATATTTTGATATTGCCAGCTTTAAGATCATCACATTTAACACGGAATTGTGATGATCCAGCATGATTTGCGATAAGTACCTGAGGCACTTTGACGCTTACTGGGTTGTATGACCAATGTGCCGTCAGAGTCTTGTTGCCAGTGGTTCTTTTGGCAAGCTTAGCATACAAATCATTGACGCTGCTGAATGTAGCATTGCATCCTTCATTTATACCTGTAATTTTATTACCATTTTCATCATACCAACCTGTGAACGTATATTCTGTTCTAGTTGGAGCTTTAAGGCTTACTCCGTAAAGTACATTGTATGTTGATGGGTTTAAGCTATTATTTATGCCACCGTTCAGGTTGTAGGTTATTGAGTAATTTACCGGATAATAATAGTATTCAAAATACATATCAAACGCTTTTTGTTGTATTATCGTACCTAATGAATAGATTTTCCACATACCATCATCAATTGCAGGTGTATTAAAGTCTTTGCCTAGATTAAATCCATTAGGAATTTTAACAGCTTTGGTAGAGTCCATAGTAAACTTTCTTCCATACGGTGACTGAAATTTTATTGTGTTCAACTTAAATGCGTCATTTTCGCCACCATTATTACCTTCATGATTTTCAAATCCACCAGCCCAATGTCCTATACTGTTTGTATACACATTTGCTGTCCACTGGGCAGTAAGGACAGCATCCTCATCTCCCATTACAAATGTTCTGTCATTCAATTCACTTTCATTTCCTTGTAGATTCCATGTAGTAAATGTATATCCTGCCTTGGCAGATGGATCTTCAATAGTTGTTGCGCCTTCAAAATATATTGATGATGTTTTAGTCGTTTCTGTATCGCTATTTATATTTTGAGTTAAAGTGAATTTTTTCCTGTCAATATAATATGTAAATTCATTGATTTTTATCTGTTTATAATTACCATTTTTCAAAGCCAGATTTTGTTGCTGAACACAGCTTCCTTCTGCATTTGTATTAATAAACAATCCTTTTGAATTATAAATCTGCTTATTTACGTAATCTGTATCTGCATTTATCGTCTTTTCTTTTAGGGGATTTATTTGGTCATTGCCATCTCCAACTTTGATATTGTTTACTGTGTTTCCTATATAATCATAAGAGCCATTAGTGTTCATTCTATACACATTTGTTACAACATTCAAGCCGTTAAGATAATATAATCCATTACTATAAAGGCCATCTTTCTCGTATGACGTTGGATTTTTTATCGTTGTCCAAGACAATCCGCCATGTTCACTTATGCCGGGATTTACGCTGCCCTCTTGACTATCTGAATAGTACCATCCGCCACTGCTGTCTCGAAGCCATCCTGTTTGTAATCTACCACTTCCGTCAAAATAAAAATAACCATGTTTATCTGAAGCTTTATAATTTGAATCTACACATCTTGTATGTAACCACATATTAGTGTATGTGCACCCTTCATTATCTAAATAGTACCAGACTATATCTTTTCCCTCGCGTACCGGCATCCATCCATTATATCGAGTAATATAATTGCCTGAAGTTGTTTGAACACCATCAAACAATAAAGCCCATTTCGAATTTCCGTTTTTATCTTTGACTCCCAACCACCATGCTTCATGATCTTTTCTATTCCACCATAATATTGTTTTCCCAGATCCGTTAATAGTATACCCTTTGTTAATATACCAATTTTTCCAACTATTCCATGAACCACTACTACTCCAACAAGGACCTGAACCAACAGTTTCTACTATTTTAGTATCATCAGCCATTACAGTTACAGGGTTTTGTCCTCCAAAAATCAATATTATAAAACTTAATATCAATCCCATTACTATTAATCTTCGCTTTACATTCATGATTTATGTCACTCCTTTCGTTAGATTTGTTTTTGTGCCCATATGATAAATATGGAATGCGTAGAATGACAGGAATAATGTATGAATATTAATACTTATTGATTTTTTCATAATTTTGAATATAATGAAAATATAATGAACTGGAGGATTAATATATGTTTAAAACTGAAAATAGTATAAATATTTCAACCACTCAAATTTCAATCCCATCTGCAAATAAAGAAAAAGTTGTTTTTACTATGCCTCAAAATGTTACAAAAGAAGATGTACAATATATTTTTGATGCGCTTAAGATTATATTATCAAGACAGTATGGAATTAATGTATAAAAAAAGATAAGAAAATTAATTCTTATCTTTTTTTATTATAGAATATAAATCCACTGATCTAAAACATTTTATATATATCATATTTTTTTCTATTTTGCAACACTTATTTTTTTTGCACCCTCATCTCCAATATCAAACAGTCCATTCTCCAGATTAATTATGTCTTTCTTGGTAAAATTATATTCGTTTCCATCTTTTTGGACTGCCATTTTAATGGTTTTTTCTTTGTCATATTCAATGGCTCACAATCAGCCATAAAGTTTTTGTTTCAAAGCTTCCTGTAACAGCTGAGAAAAATTAATACCAGTTTTTTCTGCATCGGCATTCAAACGGTATGGTATAGTGCAATTCTTTTTAACTGTACGATTTTCATATTTATTTCTATAGTCAGTTATATCAATATCTACAAGTGTTAAAATATCATCATCCTGCACTTGAAAATATTGTGAATATGGTTCTGGGACTGTTACGTTATTAGCTTCAAGCTGTAAAACATTAAGTCCAATTGCATCTCTGGCCATAGCAATCGCATCTGCAATATTTTTTCCTTCAGTATTGATAGTAAAATCAGGTACTGTGACGAAATATCCGTCACCGTTTTTAGATAGAATTACCGGATATACTAATATATTTGTTCCCATAATATTCCTCCAAATGTCTTTTTCTTCTTTTTCCTGTTTAGCCTATAATCAATATTTATCTTCTGCACTCTCGCTACCAATATCAAACAGTCCATTTTCCAGATTAGCCATGCCTTTCTTGGCAAAATTATATTCTTTTCCGTCTTTCTGGACTGCCATTTTAATGGTTTCTTCTTTGTCATACTTTATATCAGACTCGCATACCTGCTTTATTTGTTTGCTCATTAGTATAACTCTGTCATTGTAATCCATGCTGCCTGCTTCCACTTCAGTCATCTTAGATATTGCTTTGTCAAATTTATCCATTGCTGGCTTGAATATGTTTGCCTTTTTGCAGGTAACTGTTACAGAATAAATATCTTCAGTAGTCTGACTTACGTCTGTTACAGTAAAATCAGCTTTACTGTAAGCTGCTTCCACTGCACTCTTATAGGCCTTCTTTGCTTTATCAGACATTTTATTATCATCACCTAATGCTGACTGGAGAGCTGTAACTTCTTCTTTAATGTATTTGTCATGCAGCTTTTGGCATTCATCTTTATCCATGTCAGACACCTTTGTTAATGCTTTTGTGTCATTATGATATATATTTTCAAGATACCCGGCAACACATTCCTTTGTAGTTGGTTTGTAAATGCAGCCTGTAAGTAGCAGTCCTGCTGACAGAAATACTGCTGCAGTAAATAGTTTACGTTTTTTCATTTATACACTTCCTTTATGCAGATTTTGGCATAACGTTATATTCAAGCAGATCCCATGGTGAAACTTTAAGCACCTGAGCAAGTATTCCAACACATGTAAGATCTGGCAGGTTGTGTCCATTCTCCCATTTTGTTATTGAACTTGGTGCAATGCTTGTTGCTTTTGCCAACCCTCTTACTGTATATCCCTTTGCAAGTCTTACTTTTTTGCCAACGTATTTAATAGTGCCTGACTGTATACCGGCAGGCAGTGGTCTTCTAGTTACTTTCATTTTGTATTTGTAATGCTCCTTTATGCAAATTATTCCCTTTATATGTCTAAATTAATGTATCCAACTGATATTAATAACAATATGCCGATAATACATGGATATAAAAACGACAGTAATGCTATTGCTGTTAATCCTTTATACGATTTTCTGGTACCAGACGCTTTTTCTACTTTTTTATAGTACAATCCAAAACCGGTAATCAATATAATTGTCAACACCCATACTTCTGAAATGAAAATTATCAGCGGAAATTCTCTTTCCATGTTCTTCTCCTTATGTTTATACCACTCTGACTACTCTCACAGGCAAGCCTGTGGGGTTCTTACTGCCAAGTTTAGCCTGTAATCGTACATCATTTTCAGACTTTGGCTTACAAGTATAAGTCTGTTTACATAAGAACTTTTATTACCAAGCAGTCCTGTGACCACATTAACGGTAAATTTCTATCTTTTGATAAGGAAGTGTAGTCAATCTCCCTATGGTAAATTATTAAGTGTAAATACATGTGACTTTTATCCCACAAACAAGCTTGCGGGTTTTCGCCACTAATTCTATAATATTTAAAACTCTAAATTTGTCCAAAATAATACGAAAATAATTTTATGCTGCCACATGACGCTGTATTCTGCTCATTATGACGTTTTGAACAGTTCTGCGATAAAATATTCGTAAAAAGTATTTCAGACACTAATATGGGCATTCTACAACTCGTTCTTTTGTTTGGATTTTGTGCGAATTGATTTTATACACATAAATATATGTATTTTTATATTACAAACATACATATATTTATGTTGATATTTGTAATATATTTATATACATATTTATATACATATTTATATACATATTTATATACATATTTATA
>ENA-ORMO01000585-ORMO01000585.1-human-gut-metagenome-genome-assembly--contig:-NODE-585-length-50546-cov-9.639857_pt1 | contig 50546 bp, 42 predicted proteins | sample MGYA00242106_ERZ509001 | MGnify/ENA primary metagenome ERZ509001 (study PRJEB26280, sample SAMEA2338736) | human gut metagenome | biome: human gut; feature: human-associated habitat; material: faeces...
CAATAATTCCTGCCGTAACCGGAACTGCCCAAACTGCCAGGCTGTCTTAAAAGAAGTCTGGGTGGATAAACGCAGGGAAGAAGTCATCGATACACCGTATTTTCATGTAGTCTTCACCCTGCCACATGAGTTAAACCCGCTTATTTATCGTAACCAGAAGCTTCTGTACGGGCTTCTTCACAGATGCTGTGCCGAAACACTTCTTGAACTGTCTTCCGACAAAAAGTATCTCGGTGCAACACCCGGCATCATTCAGGTACTCCATACATGGAACCAGGAGATCGGTTACCATGTGCATATGCACTGTATCATTTCGGGCGGTGGTCTGACCAGGGAGCATAAGATCCGAAGGTCTGCCGGTAAATTTTTCATCCCCGTATATGTTCTCCGCGATAAGTTCAAAGGCAAATATCTTTCCCTGCTCAACACCCTCTACGAGGATAATAAGCTGGATCTTTCCTCATCCTGTGAAAGATTGCAGGATTCATATGAATGGAAGAACTGGAAAGATAAACTTTATGAAAAGGACTGGTGTCCTTACATAAAAGAAACCTTTAACGGCTTTGGAAATGCGGTCGAATACCTTGGAAGATACACCCATAAGATCGCCATTTCCAACAGCCGTATCCTTTCCGTCACGGAAAAGGAGGTCACGTTCTCTGCCAGGGGAAAAAAGCCCGGCGAGCCCAGGCGCCAGATCACTCTGGCTCATACAGAATTCATTCGGAGATACCTGATGCATGTGCTTCCGTCCGGTTTCCAGAAGATCCGTTATTATGGTTTCCTGAACAACCGGATGAAAAGAAAAAACCTGAAACTCATTTTTGCTCTGCAGGGACACCAGCGTTTTAAAAGACGGTTTACAGATATGTCTATGGCTGAGCTTTTAAAGGCTGTGTGGGACTTTGATATTTCTATCTGCCCGGAATGTGGCCATAGTTCTATGAAACAGCTGGGAAGGTGTTATGCACCATCCTGATCATCCCGGCTTCTTATACTGTTTTGAAAAAGCCTGCCAACGGGAGGCTTTAAAAGCATGCCCTGCAATATTTTACACCACAAAAATCTGCGTATTTTCAGCTGATTCCTCATCAGCTTCGACGATTATGGCCATCTTGGAACAATACAATCCCCATATACGCATCGGCTAAACGTCCGCGAATTGGTACAATTATGAAGAATCACATTTAGAGCAGTTCGAACTTTCTATAGAACTGCTCTTTTTGTCTGCTCAAAATATGATACTTCACTAAAGAATTATATCACGATTTCGTTAGGTTGAATATCTGTTTTCGGTATTTCTGATGAATCAGTTCCAGCACCGCTGTCCTTGTTCTGGGCGGAATTTCCATGGCCGGTGGAATTGGAAATGTGGTGGGAACTATTATTGGTGGTGTTCGCAGCAGTGTTATCCGTACATGTATTGCATTACTTCGTGTATCTTCTTATTGGGAGACGATCGTTACAGGCGCAGTAGTTCTGATTGCAGTATTGATTGATGCAGTCAAGGGCAATCCGGTAATTAAAGCAAAGATAAAAAGAATTTTTCAAGGAAGGCATGAAGCCAATAAAAATATACAGGGAATTCATACAGGGGATATTTATTCGGAAGGATAGATATTCCTTGTATTTTTAATGCCTGTTTTCTGCCTTGTCCTGCAAAACCCTGTTGTGTGTTTGGGCAATATGAAGTAGAATATAGGAAATGAGAAGGAGATATAGAGGGCAAAATGTCATTGCCAAAGGTGATATGGAATGCATTTTGCCCAAGTTGCTGTAAATAGAGTGAACAGTAACGAAAGATAAACAGAAAGACAGATACAGGAGAGAAAACATGGAATTTTATCAGCTTAAAATTATAAGAAAGGGAACAAAACCGCCGGTTTGGAGAAGATGTCTTGTTCCTTCCAATATTACTTTTGCTCAGATGGCAGCAGTCCTGGAAGAAATCCTTGAGTATTCATTTACTGACAGATATGAGTTCGAATTTTATCAGGAAAAGGTTCATGTAAGAGAATACAGAAAAGATGAACCTCAGGTGACTTCCTATCAGTATGACTTTTCAAATGCTTCCGATACATTTGTAAATGATCTGCTGGATAAGATGACATGGTTTACCTTCCGGGTGAAGACGGATGAGCAGAAACTGCCGGAATACAGGGCAGAGGTGGAAAAAAAGCTTCCCGCAGTCAGTGAGGATGGAAGGGTTCTTTGTCCTGTAATTATGAAAGAAAAAACAGGTGCAGAGGAAGAGTTCTGGTCGGATACAGAGCAGAAAAATAAACGTCTGGCGGAGCTGTTCACACTGGAGGCAGGAGAGCCGGATTACAGAGTCAGTAAAGAGATTCATGAGGACACCTGTCAGGGAAAAGCCTCTCTGATTTTTAGCGAAAATGCGGAAAGTAAAACAGAAAATAATAAAAAATGTGGCAATTCTCTGTTAAAGGATATGACAGAAACCATAACAAAAGCGCTTTTTAAAGAAATGAAAAATATGCCTGGAAGCAGAAAGCCAAGGGTTGCAGAGTATCTGCAGGCATACGACGAAGAGGATCTGGTTTTTCTTGCCGGAGAAATAGGGATTTCCGGTGCAGAAGAACTGAAAAATCCGGAGCTTGCAATCAGGTTTGCAGAGGAAGTTTTAAAACCGGAGGTTATGGAAAAAGAGCTTCTGAGGTTGAACGAATGGGAATTCCGGGCTTTTGAAGAAGCAACAAAAAAAGGCCTTTTTTATGTGGAAGAGAATGAATGGACAGATCTGGAATGGGCCAGTGATATAGGATATCTGGCAGTCTATGATGATGGATATGCGGAGGTTCCGGCAGAAGTTTCTGCTGTCTTTAAGAAGATCTGTACACCGGAATTTTGTGCGCTTCAGAAAAAAAGAAGCTGGCTGGCTGCATGTCTGGTCATGGTGGAATATCTTTACGGCACAGCGCCGGCAAGAGTGGTATACAGAATGTACCGCAGGAGAAAAGAGTGCAGAGTAAGCTTCGAAGAATTTACAGAATTGTTCCAGTCTGTTCCGAAAGAGGAAAATATCTGCGTGCTTGACGGGGACAGGATAAGTCTGAGGGGATTACTGGAAGAAAAAGAAATTTACCATATGCTTCTGGATCGTCAGGGAGACAGAGAGTTTTATATTCCTTCAGAGGAGGAGATTGTTGACTGTACATTTAATAGTTATCCTTCTAAGCAGCCGGTTTATAAAAGAATCGGACAGTTCCTTAAACAGGAACTGGGAATGCCGGAAGAGCTGGCGGAAGCCTATCTCTGTGAAATTTACAGAGTTTATTATACGGGCGGACTTATGTCCGAGGCCATGGAGCAGCTGAACAAAAACGGCGTTATTTTTGAGACACAGAAGCAGGCAAGGGCCATGGCAGAGCTTTTGATGGAGGCATATAATACAACCAGAAAAGTGGAACTGTGCGGACATACCCCCGATGAGGAAGGGATGGGAAACAGAAGAAACGAGACGATATTTCCGGGGATGCTCCAGAATGATATGTCGGTAAGCAGCAATAAAAAGATTTATCCTAATGATCCATGTCCCTGTGGAAGCGGAAAAAAATATAAAAAATGCTGTGGGAGAAACGGAAAGTGATGAAGCAAAAAATACGCAGGAGATTCTGCTTTAAGGGACATGTTCAGGGAGTAGGATTTCGATATAAGATGTATTATCTGGCACAGAAATATAATGCTACCGGATGGGTGCAAAATGAATTTGACGGTTCTGTTACTTCGGAAGTCCAGGGAGATGAAATTTCGGTAGATATGATCCTTCAGGCACTTTTTAACGACAGGTATATCCGAATTGACGATATGGAGACAAAGGCTCTTACGCTGGAAGAAAACGAACGGGGATTCGCTATGAGAAATTAAAAAGGGGGGATTGCTGTGATTTTTTATTTTTCCGGAACAGGAAACAGCGCATATGCTGCAAAGCAGATAAAAGAGAAAACAGGAGACCAGATCTGCTCAATAAATGAAAGCATAAAAGCACATAGATTTTATTCAGGAAAGGAACTGGAAACAGCTGTTTTTGTGGTGCCTACTTATGCATGGAGGATCCCAAGACTGGTGGAACAGTGGATACGGAAATCGGATTTTCCTTCCGGATTGAAAGCATATTTTGTAATGACCTGTGGTGACGGGATTGGAAATGCACCGAAATATGTAAGGAAGCTGTGCAGGGAAAAGGATTTTGTTTATATGGGATGCGCTCAGATTATCATGCCGGAAAATTATCTTGCCATGTTCCCGGTTCCGTCTGAGGAAGAAGCCTGCAGGATCATTCAGGATTCTCAGGAGAAGCTTCAGGATACGGCAAAAAAGATCGCTGAAGGGAAAGAATTGAAACCGGAAAAAGAAAATATGGCAGGCGCTGTGTGCAGCGGCCCGATCAATAAGATCTTTTATCCACTTTTTGTTCATGCAGGGAAATTTAATGTGGATAACACCTGTATCAGCTGCGGAAAATGTGCAAAAGTCTGTCCGCTGGACAATATCAGCATGGTAAAGGGCAAACCGGAATGGGGAAAGAAATGCACCCACTGTATGGCATGTATCACTCAGTGTCCTGCAAAAGCAATAGAATATGGGAAAAAATCTCTTGGAAAGCCAAGATACCGCTGTCCTTATGAGAACCAGAATACCGAATACAACAAGAACTTATGATGCGCTGCATCAGGAAATTTTATAACAGGAGAGATAATTAATATGGAAGAATTATATAAGGCAATTGAAGATAAGATCAAAAGCTCCGGCTATCCAAGACCGATTTCCGGAGAGGCGGTTTATGAGGATATCTGCGATCAGATCGACGGAAAAGAGAACGGTTCTTATGTACTTTTGTCCAAGTTTGAGGATGATGTTATCTTTGAATATCATATTACAGTTATGGATGATGAGTTTAATCTGGGAGTGCTGACCATGCGGCTTCCGGAGGGTGTTTTTGAAGTGAATTTTGATGAATAAGAAATAGATTAAGCAAAGGAGCCGAAAGGCTTCTTTGTTTTTTACAAACATTTAACACAGCGGTGTGAGATTCTTTTATTTGGTTTCTGCTAGAATGGAAAAAGTGAAAATTCATCTGAAAAAGGAATTTTCTGTAGAATTTCTACAAGGAGAACGGCTATGAAAAACGAGATCAGGCTTTTGATCGAAAGAAAATATGGGGATTTGAGAACTTCAGAAAAACAGGCTGCAGATTATGTTCTGGCACATCTGGACAGGATCAGGGAAATGCCTTTGGAAAAGCTTGCACAAAAAAGCGGTGTCAGCCAGCCGACGATTGTCCGGATGACAAAGGCTCTGGGATTTCAGGGTTATAAAGAATTCCGTTATGCGGCTGTAGAGCAGCTGGCCCGGGATCAGCAGGAAGAATGGATTACTCATCCCATGTACGGATATCCTCTGAATCGAAAAGATAAGCTGGAGGATATTCCAGGAAAGGCAGCGGTAACCGCAGGAAAAATGATAGAAGAGACTCTGAAAAATTTTCCGGCAAGTGTATTTAAAAAAGTAGTTGATGCTCTTGGAAAAGCCAGAATTATAGATATTTACAGTGTGGAAAACTCCAATGCAGCGGCTTCAGATCTGTTGACAAAGCTTCTTTACCTGGGGCTTTGCTGCAGGCATTTTGACGATCAGTACCATCAGAGAATCAGTGCCGGAAATCTGACAGATCAGGATGTGGCAGTAGGGATTTCTTATTCCGGATGGTCCAGAGATACGGTAGATGTAATGAAGGAGGCTAAAAAAAGCGGGGCAGCAACGATTGTGATTACAAATTTCAGAGATTCACTGATTGCAAAATATGCGGACATTCTGATCTGTACCAGTCAGCAGCAGTATTTTTATGGAGACGCGATTTTTTCCAGAACAGCTCAGATGATGATCATTGATATGATCTATATGGGGCTGATTGTTTCAGACTATGACAGATTTTCGGCAGCTCTTGACAGAAGCGGAAGAGCTGTCCGCGATAAGGCATATCTGCCGGTGTAAGTTTACTACTTTAATGGACTGTAAAGGCTTTGTTAAGTTTACCTGTGCTTAACAAAGTCTTTATTTTTCTTTGATGGAAAGCATTTTTTGCGGTTGCTATAATGGCGGTGTTTCGAGGAAAGTCCATAAGACTGGGTACACAATCGATCATTACGATCACAGGTAAAAAAGGAGAAAAATATGTTAAAGCTTGAAAATCTGAAGAAGGTATATGATGGAGTTACAATTCTTGAAAATATTAATCTGGATATTGAAGATGGAGAGATTATTTCTATATTAGGACCTTCCGGATGTGGAAAAACAACCTTGCTGAACCTGATTCTTGGAATTGCGGAAACAGATGGAGGAAAAATATTTTTTAACGGACAGGATATTACAAAGGTTCCTATGGAAAAGAGAGGATTTAATATTGTATTTCAGGATTATGCATTATTTCCAAATCTGAATGTATACGAAAATATCACCTATGGGCTGAGAAATAATCCGGATATTTCATCTCCCCAGGAAGTACAGGATCTGATCAGGCTTCTGGAGCTGGAGGAACACTTAAATAAAAGGATCGATCAGCTTTCCGGAGGACAGAAGCAGAGAGCAGCTCTTGCAAGAACCATGGTTATGAAACCGAAGATTCTTCTTCTTGACGAGCCTCTCAGTGCGCTGGACGGGGTGATAAAGGAATCCATTAAGGATCGGATCAAAACAATTGCAAAGGAATTTAATCTTACTACAATTATTGTAACACATGATCCGGAGGAGGCGCTCACTCTTTCTGACAGAGTACTGATTCTGGAAAAAGGAGGAATTGCCCAGTATGGAAAACCTTCTGACATCATTACACATCCGGAAAATCCTTTTGTAAAAAAATTTATTCTTAATCAGCTTGAAATTAAGAGAAACAATATCTATATGCTGTTTGCAAACACCATGCTGCCAAAAGAAATCTCTGCCTGAGGACATATAAGATGAACAGAAAAAATAAAGAAACAAAGCTGATCTTTACGGCAGTGGGACTGTTGTTTACTGTTTTTCTGATGATTCCGGTCATTCGTCTTCTGGCAAAATCATTTCTGGGAGAAAACGGCTTTACTTTTGCTTTTTACAGAGAAGTTTTTGGAACAAAAGGGTTTGTCCAGGCTCTTGGAAACAGCTTTCTGATTGCAGGGACAAGCGCGCTGGTTACTACGGTTCTTGCCTTTTTCATGGCATATACGGTGAATTATACTAATGTAGACCGCAGAATAAAAAAAATAATCGGGGCAGTGGCAGTGCTTCCAATGTTCCTTCCTACGATTACTTATGGATTTGCCATTATTTATTCTTTTGGAAAGGAAGGCCTTCTGACAAAGCTTCTGGGTCGTCAGCTGTTTTCTATTTATGGATTTAACGGCCTTCTTCTGGGATATGTGATTTATACTCTTCCGGTATGTTATGTGCTGGTTTCGAATGCAATGGCATATATAGATAAAAAATTTATGACAGTGTCCAGGCTTATGGGAGACAAAGCGTTTACCACATTTCAAATGACAGTGGTAAGACCGCTTCTTGGCACATTGGCCGCATCATTCGTGCAGGCATTTTTTCTGAGTTTTACCGATTTCGGTATCCCTGCAGCAGTGGGAGGTCAGTTTGAGGTTCTTGCAAGTGTTCTTTACCGCCAGATGCTGGGGAGTGTTCCGAATTTTAATAATGGTGCAGTGGTAGCCATGGTTATGCTGATTCCTTCTGTTGTAAGTATTATACTGCTGAAATATCTGGAGAAATATAATGTACGATATAACAGGATAGCTCAGGAAGATCTGAAAAAAAGTCCTGTGAGGGATATTGTTTTTGGATGTTTTTCAGTTTTAATCTGTATTGGTGTGGTATCTGTATTTGCCGTGATCTTTGTGGTTCCTTTTGTGGAGGAATGGCCTTACAGAATCCATTTCACAATGGAAAATATATGGAAGGTGATCAGAGATACAGAGCTTTCCGATGTATATATGAACTCCATTTATGTTGCTTTTTATACGGCGGTTTTTGGTACGCTGATTGTTTACGGAAGTGCCCTGGTTACTGCAAGGAGTCAGGTAAATAAGTGGTTTAAGCAGGTGATCGACGGGATAGCGATGGTTACCAACACTATTCCGGGAATGGTGCTTGGACTTGCCTTTTTGTTCTGCTTCTCGGGAAGCAGTCTGCAGAATACCTTTTTGATCCTGGTGATCTGTAATACGATCCATTTCTTTTCCACGCCGTATCTGATGATGAAGGAATCGCTTGCCAAGCTGAATGCTTCCTGGGAAACGACAGCAATGCTTATGGGAGACAGCTGGATCAAAACAATTTTAAGGGTTGTGACGCCAAATGCTATTTCTACTATCATAAGGGTATTCAGCTATTATTTTATCAATGCAATGGTGACCATAAGCGCTGTGATCTTCCTTGCGGGAGCGCGTACCATGGTCATTACAACAAAGATCAAGCAGCTTCAGTATTACAATAAATATAATGAAATATTTGTGCTTTCTCTTCTGCTTCTTTTTACGAATATGGCAGCGAAATTCTTCTTGAACTGTCTGGCGGACAAAAAAAACAAATCAGGAGAAAATGCCAGAAAAGAAGTGCATAGGGTGCAGATGGCATCAGCAAAAATGCGGACTGCAAGGAGAGTGGTCGCTGTTCTTGCAGCAGCTGTTTTGGTGATTTCTGCGGTATCTCTGGGAAGCGGAGGACGAAACAGCCAGCTGGTGGTGATTTATTCCAATGCAGATGATGAAGCGGTAGAAGCGATCAGGCAGACTCTGGATGAGAACGGATATCAGGGAAAGTATATTCTGCAGACCTTTGGTACCTCAGAGTTGGGAGGAAAGCTTATGGCAGAAGGGAAAAACCTGGAAGCAGATCTGATCACGATGAGTACGTTCTATATTGACAGCGCCCAGGAGCAGAATCAGATGTTTCAGGAAATTACCTTTCCGGTAAATACGACAGAGGAGTTTCCTTCTTATTGTGCACCTGTTACAGCACAGGAGGGCGCTCTTATCATTAATACAAAAGTAATGGAGTCATCAGGACTTCCTGTGCCGGAAGCTATAAAAGATCTGGCAGATTCTGTTTATAAGGACATGATCTCTGTTACGGATGTCTCTTCTTCGTCTACTGCCTGGCTGCTTTTGCAGGCACTCATTGACGCATACGGTGAAAACGAGGCAAAGGAGATTCTCACAGCAATTTATGAGAATGCAGGGCCTCATGTGGAAGATTCCGGCTCCGGACCATTGAAGAAAGTCCGGGCGGGAGAGGCCGCCATCGGTTTTGGCCTGAGACACCAGGCAGCAGCAGATAAGAAGGCGGGACTTCCCATAGATTATATTGACCCTGCAGAAGGGAATTTTTCCCTTACAGAGTCTCTGGCTGTTCTTGCAAAGGATACAAAAAGAGAACAGACAGCTATGGAAATGGCGCAGTGTATTATAGAAAATGGAAGAAAGAAGCTTCAGGAAATCTATCCCAATGCGCTTTATAAAGGGGAAACTACAGATCCTGAAAACGCTTCTGCAAATCCAAAAACTTATAAGGAAATGCTGACAGTGGAGCTTCTGGAAAAGCACCAGAAGCTGTCAGAAGCGTGTAAATAATTTTAAAAACATAGATCAGGCATAAAGGAGAAACCAAAATGAAAAATTACAAATTACTTACCCCGGGACCTCTTACTACAACAGACACAGTAAAAAAAGAAATGATGTTTGACCATTGTACCTGGGACGATGATTACAAAAAAATCACCCAGGAAATTCGAAAGGAGCTTCTGGATCTTGCGCACGTATCTGAAGAAGAATATACAGCTGTTCTGATGCAGGGAAGCGGAACCTTTGGCGTAGAATCTGTGATTACCAGTGTGATTGGAAAGAAAGAAAAGCTTCTGATCATAGCAAATGGAGCCTATGGTGAAAGAATGGCAGATATCGCAGAACATGCAGGTGTGGAATATCTTCTCTGCAGTGTGGATTATAATAAAATTCCGGATCCATCTGAAATTTGTGGAATATTGAAAAAAGATCCTTCCATTACCCATGTCTCCATGGTACATAGTGAAACGACTTCCGGCATTCTTAACGATATTGAGGCAGTGGGAAACGTAGTAAAAAACATGGGAAAAGTCTTTATTGTAGATGCTATGAGCAGCTTTGCAGGTGTAGATATTCCAGTGAAAGACTGGGGGATCGATTTCCTTGTCAGCAGTGCAAACAAGTGTATTCAGGGAGTTCCGGGCTTTTCTTTTGTAATTGCAAATCGTCAGCTTCTTGAAGAAAGTAAAGGTAAAGCGAGAAGCCTGTCTCTTGATCTTTACGATCAGTGGAAAACAATGGAGATAGATGGAAAATGGCGTTTTACTTCTCCTACTCATGTGGTACTTGCTTTTGCTCAGGCGTTGAAGGAGCTGAAAGAAGAGGGAGGGATACCGGCGCGAAACAGACGTTACAGAGAAAATAATCAGCTTCTGATTCAGGGAATGGAACAGCTGGGAATCCATCCTTATATTGACGGAGAACATCAGGGACCGATCATAACAACTTTTTATTATCCGGAAAATTATGAGTTTAAATTTTCTGATATGTATCAGTACATTAAGGAAAGAGGATATGCAATCTATCCGGGGAAGGTAACAGAGGCAGAGACCTTCCGTATTGGAAATATTGGTGAAATTTATAAAGAAGATATCGAAAAGGTAGTAAATCTGGTTAAGGAATTCCTGGAAAGTACCAGAGGATAGGGGGAAAACGACAATGAGAAAATTTGACTGTGTGATTTTTGACTGGGCAGGGACAACGGTAGATTATGGATGTTTTGCGCCGGTTCAGGCATTTGCTGAGGTATTCCGTCATTATGGGATAGAGCCGACAATGGAAGAGGTAAGAGAGCCTATGGGAATGTTAAAGATCGATCATATCCGTACGATGCTGAACATGCCCAGAATCCGTAAATGTTGGGAAGAAAAGTATGGAAAGGCACCGGAAGAACCGGATGTCAGGGGGCTTTTTGGTATCTTTGAAGAAAAGCTTATGAGTATTCTTCATATGTTTGCAGACCCGAAGCCCGGAGTGCCCGAAGTGATTCAAAATCTTCGAGCAAAGGGATATGCCATTGGTTCTACAACCGGATACACAGATAAAATGATGGAAATTGTTGCCCCTGCCGCAAAAGAAAAAGGATATGAGCCAGACTGCTGGTTCAGTCCGGATTCCACTGGACAAAAAGGCCGTCCTTACCCCTATATGATTTACAGAAATATGGAAAAACTGGGAATTCAGGATGTAAGACGTGTGGTGAAAGCAGGCGATACCGTTTCAGATATCAGAGAAGGAAAAAATGCGGGCGCATTTTCTGTGGGAGTGATCCTCGGAAGCTCCGAAATGGGGCTTTCCAAAGAGGAATTTGAGAGCCTGTCCTGGCAGGAGCAGCAGGAAAAATGCAGAAGAACAGAACAGAGATTTCTGGCTGCAGGAGCCGATAAGGTGGTTTATGACCTGAGAGAACTGGAAGCCTTTCTGGAGGTATAAAAACATAAAAGGAGCATCCGACAGTTGTGATATTGCCGGATGCTCTTTTTCACATAACTTATGCCAGTGGGATTTTGTCCGCTTTGCGGAAGAAGAAAATACCGATGAGGAACATAATGGAAAGCGCTCCTACACCCAGATTTACGCTGCCGGTAATCTGGCTGATCATGGATACTACCATAGTTCCTGCAAAGGAAGCCCCCTTGCCGCAGATATCGTAAATCCCAAAATATTCGCCGGATTTATTTGCCGGGATGATCTTTACAAAATAAGACCGTGAAAGAGACTGGACCGCACCCTGGAACATACCTACAGCAATGGCCAAAAGCCAGAACTGATACTGTTCCTTCAGGATGATCCCGTACATGGCGATCAGGAAATAGGCGCCGATACAGACAGTGATCAGCCGTGAGGAATTGACCTTCCGGGATAATTTTCCGAAGATCAGGGCTGCCGGGAAGGCCACGATCTGGGTTACCAGAAGAGCCAGCAGAAGACCGGTAGAATCCAGTCCCAAAGCAGTTCCATAGGCAGTTGCCATGTCTATGATGGTATAGACGCCGTCAATATAGAAGAAAAATGCAATCAGGAAAAACAGGATTTTTTTATTCTGTTTCAGTTCAGAAAAAATCCCGCCCAGACGTTTAAAGCTTGCGGCAAGATTGTTTGCGGAGCCTGTTGCCTGGTAGTGTGTCTGCTCATAATGTCTGAGCAGCGGAAGACTCATCATGATCCACCAGATCGCTACCAGAAGAAAAGCCAGTCCCATGGCTGCTTTCATGGTAAGTCCGATCTTGTCATAAAAAAGAACAAGGACAAGACTCAGGATAAAGGGGATACAGCTTCCGATATACCCCCAGGCATAGCCCTGGGCGGAAACCTCATCAGCACGGTCTTCAGAGGTTACATCCGGAAGCATGGAGTCGTAAACTACGAGGCTCAGAGAGTAAGCGGATTTTGCGATGACAAAAAGCAGCAGGAACCAGAGCCATGACTGACTGAAGCCAAGAAAGACACAGCCGATTGCGCCTATCAGAAGCGCGGCAAGGAAAATCTTTTTTCTCCGTCCTTTTGTGTCAGAGGCTGTTCCTATGATGGGACCCAGAACAGCAACGATGATTGTGGCCACAGAGACTGCGTAGCCCCAGTAGGCAAGGTAATTTACCTCCGAAATCCCTGCCTGATCTGCAAGATAGTTGAAATAGATAGGCATGATGGTGGAAACCAGAAGAGTAAAGGCAGAATTTCCCACATCATACAGGATCCATTTCTTTTCCATACTGTTTAGCTTAAATTTCATAAGTATCCTCCTTGAAAAGCCGTGTTTTCGGAAGTCATCTGCAGCTTCCGGTCATGCTTTTATTTTATCAGATTTTTTTCAGTATAGCACGTATATTTATTAGAATTATCATGAAAAAATCAAAATATGGTAAAATCTAAAAGACTTTCCTTGCCCTTTTGTTTTTGATATAATAATGAACGTTAAAATACAGTAAAGAGAAAGACAGGGAGGGACTGTGAATGCGGGAAAGAGAATATAATATGGATTATCTGAGGATTTTTGCCTGTTTTATGGTTATATTTCTTCATGTAGCTGCACAGAACTGGTCTTCGGTGGATGTGACAGGGAAACAATGGCATGTTTTCAATCTGTACAACAGTGCGGTAAGAAGCTCTGTCCCTTTGTTTCTGATGCTGAGCGGTAAGCTTCTGCTTTCCCATGGAGATGATTTTTCTATGAAAAAATTCTTCAGCAAAAATATCAAAAAGCTGCTTATAGTTTATCTTGTATGGGCTTTTCTTTATGCAGTGGATACAGTGGGAATTGCGGAAATCCTGAAAGGAAATTACCGTAATCTGATCGCCTGTGTGGTAGGAGCTAAATTTCATCTCTGGTATCTGTCTACGCTGATCAGCATCTATCTTTTGCTTCCATTATTTATGGGCCTTATAAAATATCAAGGGGGACGTTATGTACCTTATGCCTGTATCCTGTTTTTGATCTGGGGTGTGGGAAAAGAATTTTTGATGCTGCTGTTCCCTGAAAATCTTTATCTGAAACGTATTTTTAAGGATTTTACTTATGCATTAGGAAATCTGAGCGGATATTTTCTTCTGGGATATGCACTGGATAAATATAAGGACAGATTTGCGAAAATAAAGACAGGATATCTGGCAGCAGCGCTGGCAGTTATTATCATGATCGCAGCAAAAGCAGGTGAGCTGGCAGCCCTTGCAGCAGGAAAGCCTAAGAGTATATTTTTTGGATATCTGGCGCTTCCGGTGTGCGTGGAAGCAATACTGATCTTTAGTATATTTTTAAGATTTCCGAAGAAACTGAACAACCCAAAGGCAGCCAGGATCATTGCAAAATTATCAAAATATACCTTGTTTGTGTACCTGTTCCATATTTTTGTTATGGAACATCTGAATATCTGGTTCCATATTAATTCACTGATATGTGATCCATGGCTGTCAGTGCCCTTGTATTCAGTATTTTTGTTTGCAGTCTGTATGGCAGGTGCATGGATCGTTGAAAAGATACCCATAATAGGTAAATGGATCATGTAATAGAAATGGAGTAAATAAAATGGAAAATCAGTTTTCGAGAACCGAACTTCTTTTTGGAACAAGAGCCATGGAGAAAATTGCCGGAGCCCGGGTGGCAGTTTTTGGCATCGGCGGAGTAGGAGGATATACTGTGGAAGCTCTGGTGCGGAGCGGCATTGGAGAGATTGACCTGATCGACAGTGATACAGTAAGTCTTACCAACCTGAACCGTCAGATTATAGCGACAAAAAGCTCCATAGGAAAATATAAAGTCGATGTAATGCGGGAGAGGATCATGGATATTAATCCGGATGTGAAAGTCCATGTACACAAATGTTTTTATCTTCCGGAAACGAAAGATCAGTTTGATTTTTCTCAGTATGATTATGTGGTGGATGCCGTGGACACGGTGACGGCAAAGCTGCAGATTGTTGAAGAGGCGGAAGCGGCTGGAGTGCCTGTCATCAGCAGTATGGGAGCCGGAAACAAGCTGGATCCTGCGGCTTTTCAGGTGGCGGATATTTATAAAACATCCGTGTGTCCTCTGGCGAAGGTCATGCGCCGTGAACTGAAAAAAAGAGGGATAAAAAGGCTGAAGGTGGTTTATTCTCAGGAGATTCCGGTGATGCCTGATCCGGAGCTTCTCAGTTCTTACAGTGAGGAAGTGTCTCCTTTGGCTCCTCAGAAACGCTCTGTTCCAGGCTCTGTGGCCTTTGTGCCGTCTGTGGCAGGACTGATTATTGCAGGAGAGGTGCTTAAAGATCTGGCAAAATAGAAAAAGTATCTGAATCTGCAAATTGTATTAAATTTTTTTGGAAAATCTTCAAAATTTTTTACAGAAATCTGCTTGTACAATACCCTGCATCTGTTATAAAATAAATATATATTTCGTAAAATTTGAGGAGGAGAATTGTATATGCGCAAAACAAAAATCATTTGTACTATGGGTCCGTCGACAGATAAAGAAGGAATACTTGAACAGCTTGCTATAGAAGGAATGGACGTTGCCAGATTCAATTTTTCTCATGGGGATCATGAGGAACAGAAAGGCCGTCTGGATCGTCTGAAAGCTATCCGCACAAAGATCAACAGACCCATTGCTGCGCTGCTCGATACAAAAGGACCGGAGATCCGTATCCGGGAGTTTGCCAAAGGAAAAATAACCCTGACAGAAGGTCAGAAGTTTACTCTGACAGCAGATGAGATTCAGGGAGACGAAGAGAGAGTTTCCATTACTTATAAAGAGCTTTATAAGGATGTGAAACCAGGGGACAGTATTCTTATTGACGACGGTCTGATCGGTCTGGAAGTAGAAGAGATCGAAGGCTCCGATATCCACTGTGTGGTCATTAACGGCGGTATCGTTTCCAACAAAAAAGGCATTAACCTTCCGGGCGTCAGCGTAAATATGCCTTTTATCAGCCAGAAGGACAGGGAGGATATCCTGTTTGGTATTCAGGAGGAATTTGATTTTATTGCGGCTTCCTTTACCAGAACTGCAGATGACGTTCTGGAGATCCGTAAGATCCTTGACGAAAATGGCGGCCGTGATCTGAATATTATCGCAAAGATTGAAAACCAGCAGGGTGTAGACAATATCGACAGCATTATCGAGGTTGCCGACGGCATTATGATTGCCCGTGGAGACATGGGAGTGGAGATTCCGCTGGAGGACGTTCCGGTAATCCAGAAAGAGATCATCAACAAGGTTTATAATGCAGGAAAACAGGTAATCACAGCGACTCAGATGCTGGATTCCATGATGAAAAACCCACGTCCTACCCGTGCAGAGACAACGGATGTTGCCAATGCCATCTATCAGGGAACAAGCGCTATCATGCTTTCCGGTGAGACCGCGGCAGGCAAATATCCGGTGGAAGCGCTCCGCACCATGGTGAAGATCGCTCTGCGTACAGAAAGCGATATTGCATATAATAAAGAATTCAGTATTCTTTCCAGAGAACATGAATCTGCTATTAATATGACTACCGCGATTTCTCATGCAACCTGTATGACAGCCATTGATCTGGGCGCGAAGGCGATCATTACAGTAAGCCGTTCCGGAAATACGGCGCGGATGATCTCCAAATACCGTCCGGGCTGCATGATCGTAGGCTGTTCTCCGGAAGAACATACCTGCAGACAGCTGAACATGTCCTGGGGTATCACTCCGGTTCATATTAAAGAGGAGTACAGTATGGAAATCCTTCTGCTTCATGCAACAGAGGCGGCAGAGAGAGCCGGATATGTGGAAAAAGGCGATGTTGTGGTTCTTACCGCAGGCGTTCCTCTTGGACGTTCCGGAAATACAAATCTTATTAAGGCAACAGTCGTAGGAGAATACTAAAAATAATAAAAGCCCTTTCAAGGCAGTGTATTGACTGTCTGAAAGGGCTTTGGCTTTTTTGGGGAACTTGAGATAAATGTTATTCCGTATAGGTATTTCCGTTTTCATCTGTCCAGGTTCCATCTCCATTATCGGTATAGCCTACGCCATTTTCGTCACGATAAAAATAATCCCCGTTTGTGGTCTCTTTTATATTGACGGTGCCGTTGCTGCCCTGGAGTTCATGCTGCCCCAGCTGGGTTCCGAAATAGTAATCTTCGTCCTGCCAGGTATGGTAGGAATTTCCATTGGCATCTGTCCAGGTTCCCTCTCCCTGATAACTGTATTGAGTTCCGTAATCGTCGGAATAGGTTCCGTCTCCGTTATCATAAAGGACTCTGGATTCGTCATCGTCCGCACCTGGTGCTACGATTGATGCTACACCGGAAGCATTACTGAATCCACTGGTGTACGGCACGCCTTCTGGAAGAGTGTCATAATTTGATACAGACCCGTCACTGTCAGAATCACTGTCATAGTCTGTGGCTTCGCTTACCTGTCCACTATTTTCTATAAGGGATTCAGGAGTTATTTCTGTCTCTGCATTTTCTGCTGCGGCATTCTCTGCCGGGTTCTCTTCAATCGGGGGCGCTGTGGTTTTCTGCATGTTTACCAGTTGAGAAAACGGCGCATAATCCGGTGCGTTCTTTTCTTCTGAATCTGTATTCTTTTCCAGAGCAGTTTTTTCTGTATTCACTGGTACTGCGGTTGTCCCGGCAGAAACATTAAATACCAGATTGCCGCCTGCAAGGAGCGCCGTCACAAGAATTCCCGGCAGGATTCCTCTGCGAAGCTTACGCAGGTTCACCATATACAGGATTCTGTCCTTGAACACCATTCCACTGTCATTGAGGCTTGCCGTCGCATAGGGAATCTGATTTTCCATGGCTACTGTCCGAAGAAGCAGTTGTCTGTAAAGCCTGTAATCTTTTTTGTTTACCCGGTTCACAACTGCAGTGTCACATAAATTCTCAATATCTTTATCCGCTTCTTTCAGCATAATAAGAAGGAACGGATTGAACCAGTATATTGATGCGCAGACTCGAAGAAGCATCTTATACCAGAGATCCCGGTGACAATAATGGGTAAGTTCATGATAAAAAACAAGTTTCCTTTCCTCTGCTGAATATCCGGTTGCCGGAAGATACAGCTTTGTATGAAAAAGTCCTGCAAGAAGCGGTGTGGTAAGACCTGCATTTCGCCTTAGTTCCGGCATTTTTCGTACATGCTTCCTCCGACACGCCTCTCTGTACATCTGAATACTCACCGGATCACTGACCTGAATACTCATCCGTTTCAGATTCCTCATGGAAAGATAATATGAAAGCAGTTCGCCTGCCAGTTTAAGCACTGCCACGCTCAGCCAGATTACTGTAACAATTACAGCTGTAATTCTTGTCCATTTACCTGACTCATAGGTGATATATCCTTTTGGTGCTGAGACCCCGGCCTGACTTTTCATATTATTGCTCACAGACGGCACAGATTCTGTCAGCTGCTGACTCTCCCTGGGTCTGACAGCATGATTCTCTGTCTTCGGCTCCAGATGACTGCTTCTCTGCACTTTAAAATTTACCAGTGACAGAGATGATGGCAGCTGTACTGGAATCATAAGACTGATTGTTACAAACAGCCAGGTAAAATATTTCCATCTGGCAGATACTTTACCTTTCGATAAAGCCGCAAACACTTTGACCAGCAAGATTACAACTGCTGCAATAATATTCAGTTTCAGAATATGCAGAACAAAAACTTCCATAATTAGTTATTCCTCCTTGTCCTCCAGTTCCCTGAGAAAATTACTGAGATCCTGGATTTCTTCTGAACTGATCTTTTTTCCATGATATAGTGTTGTTACAAATTTTTTCAGTGAATTTCCATAAAGTTTTTCAAGAAGACTCTGACTTTCATGGGTCTGATAATCCGACTGCGAAACCAGTGGTGTATATAGATTCATTTTTCCCTGCTTCGTTACTTCCACGAAATTTTTACTTTCCAGTCTGGTCAGTAATGACAGGATTGTTGTGGACGCAAGTTTTTTCTTCCTGTTGATAACTTTTTCAATCTCCGGTCTGGTCATGGGAGGAGTGCCATTCCAAAGAACAAGCATAATATCCAGTTCTGATTCGGGTAGTCTCTGATATGTTTTTTTCACCTTTTTTCAGCCCTCCTGTTACATATTCTCTATAAATCCAGTATTCGTTGTACTGGGAATAATTTTCTGATAATTTTATTTTACCATGATTTACGGAAATAACAAGGACTTCTGCATATTTTACAGAAGCCCTTTGTTTCAGCTGCTGACCGCTGTCAGTCTATCTCCGTATAACTGCTACCGTTTTCATCGTACCATGTCCCGTCTCCATTGTTGGTAAATCCGGTGCCGTTTTCATCGGCGAAATAGTAATCGCCATTTGTAGTCTGAGTAACCGTTACAGTATTGCCCTCCACATCCTGAAGATGGTGCTGTTCCAGCGGATATCCCATATGATGTGTATCATCATTCAGAGCTGAATACGTATTTCCATTTTCGTCTGTATAGGTTTCATCCCCGTTATCGGTATATGTCATTCCATCATCACCACGATATTCATAAGAGTTGTCTTCGTAAAGAATATATTTGACTGTAATTGTATTTCCGTTACTGTCAGCTAATACCATAGGCGCAGTAGAAATAATAGCCAGATCATCACTGTTATCTTCGGAATTTGAAGAATTATTTTCTTCTGTATCGGAAGAATTTGAATCTTCTCCGGATTGCTGAACGGAAGTATCAGTTTCTGCCTTATCAGAATCTCCGGCTGCATTTTCCTCTGCCTGTCTGGTAAAAGACGGGTTTCCAGGATAGGAGATATATTCTATAAATTTCCTCACATCACCTATATCAGCTGCGTCTTTTGCATATCCTACTGCCATATACAGGCTGTTTCCTTCTGAATATATTGTCTGGTAGCAGGCCTCATAAGTGTCGTTGCATTTGGCAATTCCTGTTTTGACATCCTCCAGCGAATATTTATAAATATTTACATAATCACTTCCATTGGTATAGCTGGCATAAGTACCTTCCGTATCTGCATTTTCCCAGGCAGAACCAGCTGGAGGCTGCGTATAAAAATCATTATTTCCAGCTGCCATAACAGTTCCTGCTGAAAAAATCCCAAGTGTTGCTGCAGTCATAAGTGTCATAAACTTTGTTGTTCTTTTCTTCATAGTGGATTCTCCCTGAATTTTATTTTCTACATCTGTAGAAGTTAATTTTATTCTACATCTGTAGAAGATAAAAGTCAACCATTATTTCTACATTTGTAGAAATAATGGTTGACTAAACATTGACCAATGCCATGAGAAACGCAGCTAAAATATCCGAAGACACAGCAATACCGCAATTTACTTTGTCTGGCGATTGATATATTTCGCCTTATATTTTGAGTATACGATGGTCTGATTCTTGTATAATCCATAATAGCCGGATACGGCATAGCTGACAACCACGGCAATAAGATAGAAAGATACGCCCTCAAATCCAAACAGCTCAAAGGCAATAAGGATGGAGGTAATGGGGCAGTTAGTCACACCGCAGAACAGGGCGGCCATTCCGGAAGCGGCACAGAGAGACGGGGAAAGTCCCACAAGCTGCCCCATGACACAGCCGAAGGTGGCGCCGATACAGAAGGAGGGAACGATCTCGCCGCCCCGGAAGCCTGCTTTCATGGTAATGGCTGTAAGAAGCAGCTTCCAGAGGAAATCCGAAGGACGTGCCTGTCCTTCTTCTACAGCTAACTGGATCAGTTCATTTCCCGCGCCCATGAAATCCTTTGTCTGAAGAAGAACGGTGATCAGGATCAGAGCGGCAGAGGCGGCAAGGATCCTGAAATAAGGATTTTTCAGAAAACGCTTATAAAAATCTCCTATGCCTTTCAGGGTTACACAGAACAGAATACTGACAAGTCCGCAGCCCACAGCCACAAGAAGCATTTTTAAGCCGGTAAAAGCGGTCAGCTCCGGGATACCATATACATGGAAGCTTTCCGGGTGTATGCCGATGCCGGCGGCAAATTTAGCTGCAATCAGAGAGGAAATCACACATGGAAGCAGGGCGGCATAGTACATGATCCCTACGCTGACGACCTCCAGAGAAAAAACGGCGGCAGCCATGGGAGTTCCGAAAACAGCAGAAAAAGCGGCGCTCATGCCGCACATAATAATCACATGCTGATCCTCTTCGTCCAGATGAAACCAGGAACCAAGCTGATTTCCGATACTGCCCCCAAGCTGAATGGCGGCTCCCTCACGTCCTGCAGAGCCTCCTGTCAGGTGAGTCAGAAGTGTGGAGACAAAAATCATAGGGGCAGAACGGAGACGGATATTATCCTGGGAACGAATGGCAGAAAGAACCTGATTGGTGCCGCCGTCGTCTTTTCCGAATTTCTGGTAAAGGAATACAATGCATAAGCCTGCAATGGGAAGCAGAAGAAAGACCTGGAGGTTTTCCATGCGGAACCCGGTGACTGCTTTCAGTGCATGAGCAAAAATACTGCTTACCGCGCCTACGACCAGCCCGGTGATAACAGCCAGCGTCAGCCACTTAAGAAGATGCGCCGTGTACTTCCATATCTGGTTCCAATAGAAAAGGATCCGTTCCAGTCCTTTTTTATCCTGTATGTTCTGTTGAGTATCCATGATTTCTCCCCCTTATGTGTCAGGATAAAGTCCGGCGGTCGGGAACGATTTTCTGTCCCGGCCGCCGTTTCTGACTTATTCCTGTGTAATTCCGGTTACTTCATATCCTGCGTTTTTGATAACTTCGCGGATCTTATCCTCGTCCACACGCTCCGGCGCTGTAAAGACAGTCGTCTTTTTTTCGTGGGAGGAAACCACATCCTCCGCCTGAAAAGCGGCTTTGACAGCTTCGTTTACATGAGCCTCACAGTGCGGGCACATCATACCTTCTACATTTACAGTGATCTTTACCATAGTCTGATTCTCCTTTTCATTCTTATTTTCATTATAAGGGTTTTCTGTGTCAATGGAAACCATTTGTTTGATTTTTTTGTCTTTTGAGGCATCATGGATCTTAAAAAGATTAAGACGCAGGGCATTTGTTACCACGCAGAAGCTGGAAAGGCTCATTGCCGCAGCCCCGAACATAGGATTCAGCGTCCAGCCGAAAATGGGGATCCACACACCTGCGGCAAGGGGGATACCGATGATGTTGTAGAAAAATGCCCAGAAAAGATTTTCGTGGATATTGCGCAGGGTAGCACGGCTTAAACGGATGGCGGCAGGAACATCGCTGAGCCGGCTTTTCATCAGAACCACATCTGCCGCGTCTATGGCAATGTCTGTTCCGGCGCCGATGGCAATGCCGATATCTGCTCTGGTAAGAGCCGGCGCATCATTGATCCCGTCTCCGACCATGGCAACCTTGCCTTTTTCTTTGAGGGAGCGGATCACACTTTCCTTTCCGTCCGGAAGGACTCCGGCGATCACCTGATCCACGCCTGCCTGCCTGCCGATGGCGTTGGCGGTTTTCTCATTATCGCCGGTAAGCATCACAACCCGGATGCCCATATTCTGGAGCTCCTTTACTGCCCGGGGACTGTCTTCCTTAATCACATCCGCAACAGCAATGATACCTGCCAGCTGATTTTCTCTGGCAAAGAGAAGGGGCGTTTTGCCCTGCTCTGCCAGGTTCTCGGCTTTTTTGCGAAGAGAGGCGGGAACCGTTACCCGGCTGCTGATAAATTTCATATTTCCTCCGATAAGTGTTTCTCCGTTTACTTTCCCGGAAAGCCCATTGCCCGGAAGCGCCTGGAAATCTTCTGCGTCAGTGGCAGTAAGAGACAGGGCTTCTGCTTTTTTCAGAACAGCTCTGGCAAGAGGATGCTCGCTTTTTTTCTCAAGGGAAAGAGCAAGGGTGAGAAGCTCTTTTTCCGTAAATCCTTCAGCTGGAAGGATATCGGTCACTTCCGGCTGACCGCTGGTGATCGTGCCTGTTTTATCAAGGGCAACGATCTGAACTCTGCCTGTTTCTTCCAGAGAAACGGCGGTTTTAAACAGGATCCCATGTTTGGCGCCCATTCCGTTGCCAACCATGATGGCTACCGGGGTGGCAAGCCCAAGGGCGCAGGGACAGCTGATTACCAGAACAGAGATTCCTCTTGCAAGGGCATAGCCGAAGGTCTGTCCGGCAATCAGCCATACAAGGGTGGTAATCACGGCGATGGCGATCACAGCCGGAACAAAGATTCCGGAAACTTTATCGGCGATCTTTGCGATGGGAGCCTTGGTAGCGGCTGCGTCGCTGACCATTTTTATGATCTGGGAAAGGGTGGTATCCTCTCCTACATGAGTGGCTTCACAGCGGATGAAGCCGGACTGATTTACTGTAGCTGCGGAAACCGTATCTCCGGCAGCCTTGTCAACGGGGATGCTTTCTCCTGTAAGAGCGGATTCATTTACCGCGCTGGAGCCTTCCAGAACAATCCCGTCTACCGGGATGTTTTCTCCGGGGCGGACAACGAAGATATCTCCTTTTCTTACCTGCTCAATGGGAACCGTGGTTTCCTGCCCGCTGCGGATTACCACGGCTGTTTTCGGCGCCAGCTTCATGAGACTTTTCAGGGCGTCGGTGGTTTTTCCCTTGGAACGGGCTTCCAGCATTTTTCCTACAGTAATAAGAGTCAGGATCATGGCGGCGGACTCAAAATAAAAGTCCATCATATAATCCATGACAGCGTCCATGTTGCCGTCCACCTGAGCCCTTGTCATGGCAAACAGCACATACACGCTCCATACAAAGGACGCCATGGAGCCAAGGGCTACCAGGGTATCCATGTTGGGGGCTTTGTGCCAGAGGCTCTTAAAACCGCTGATAAAAAACTTCTGGTTGATGACCATGACAATACCTGCCAGAAGCAGCTGGAGAAGCCCCATGGCAATGTGATTATCCTCAAACCAGGCGGGAATCGGCCATCCCCACATCATATGTCCCATGGAAAAGTACATCAGTACCAGCAGAAAGCCAACAGATGCGATCAGACGTTTCTTAAGCACAGGTGTTTCGTGGTCGGCCAGGGCTTCCGCAGCTTCGGAAGGGGATACCTTCTGACCGGCAGAGCCTTTTACAGAAGCGCCGTAGCCTGCTTCCTCCACTGCAGCGATGATATCTGCCTCAGAAGCAGTTCCTTCCACACCCATGGAGTTAGTGAGAAGGCTTACGGAGCAGGAAGTGACTCCCGGCACATGAGAGACTGCTTTTTCTACCCGGGAGCTGCAGGCTGCACAACTCATTCCGGTTACATCATATTGTTCCATTCAGATTCCTCCTTTTCGGATTTTTATTTCATCAGCTTCTGCAGAGTTGTCATCAGTTCGTCAACGGTCTCGTCCTTTCCTTCCCGGATATCCCGGGCTACACAGGTATGGATATGTGCGGAAAGCAGCTCTCTGTTAAAAGCATTTATGGCTGCGTTTACGGCAGCGGACTGGATCAGGATATCGTTGCAGTAGGTATCGTTTTCTACCATTTTTATGATTCCCCGCACCTGTCCTTCAATACGCTTCATCCGGTTGATAAGCTTTTTCTTCTCTTCCGGAGAACGGTGGGTGGATCTGGTGCAGCAGCATGTGGTCTGGTCTGACATATGAGTTGCCTCCTTTTATTGAAATATACCCTATAGGGGTATGTGTTTATGTGAATAATATATACCCCTACAGGGTATTTGTCAAGAGGGAAAGACATATATATAGTATATAAGCCTTATAGTTACTGTGAAGGTCGTGAACAGTAATGCCTTATAACACAGCTGAATAGCTTTATACAGAGTAGATATGGAAAAACAGAACATAAGTTTGCTATCATAATTCATGTAAAACAGAACCGGAACTGAGTTACAGGCAATAAAAAATATAGTTTTGACAAAGGAGAACAAACTTATGAAGCAGAGAAGAAACAAAAATCGAAGAGAAATTGCAGATATGCGTACGGCAAACCGCAAAGTATTTGAGAATCAGGATCATTCCAGAACAGTGGAGATTTATCTGGAGCCGATTCACTACCAGGATCTGGACGGAGCCTGGAAAGACATGGACGATTCTCTGGAGGAGGACACAGATTTCCGTAACCGTAAGGGTGCGCTGGATATCTCCCTGCACCGTATGGCAAAGGAATCCCGCACAGTTTCCATGAAGAAGGAAAAGACCTCTCTTTCCTGGGGAATGGAGGGATGCCATGGGGCAAAAGCCCGGAAACAGCAGAAAAACCTGGTGATCTATCCGGAAATTTTTGAAGGGGCGGATCTTCGCTGCCGGATACATGGAGAAGGGGTAAAGGAAGACCTGATCCTTCATGATCCGAAAGCCGTCAGAGAAAGCTATCGTTATATTTACAGGATGAAAGGGCTGCAGCCGGTACTGAAAGACAATAGGGTATCTTTCCTGGACGATGAGGGAAATGAAGCCTTCTGCGTCCATGCACCCTGCATGAAGGATGCCGGAGGTGAAAAGTCAGAAGCCATCCGTCTTTCCCTGGAAGTACTTCGCACCGGTGATAAGGAGCAGGCAAAAGAATGTAGGATCACTTTTGTTCCGGATATGGCATGGCTGGGAAGTACGGCTCGTCTGTTCCCGGTTATCATCGACCCTGTTACCACCACTTCCAGGAAAAGAACAGATATTGCAGATGCTCATGTAGACTCCCTGTACGAGGAGGATAATTTCCAGCAGAGTATTATTCTGAAGACTATGGGAGGAGATAATGTACAGAGGAGCTTTGTGCGCTTTGATCTTCCGGAGATTAAAACGGGGGATATGGTGATCAATGCACGATTAGTACTGGTTTCTCTGGCACAGGATGGAAAAGAGCGTACCGTTGCCGTACACAAGGTTCTTCAGGGCTGGCATGACTATTCCATTAACTGGTATAACAAGCCTCTTTATTCGGACATAGTGGAGGATCTGTGTACTTATAAAGGAGATGCACAGAAATACATTACGCTGGATATCACTAGGATGGTAAAAAACTGGTATCAGAATGGCGGGAACTGCGGGCTGATGTTCAAAAGCAACAAGGAACTGTCCGGATATACAGAATTCCTTTCTGCAGACTGTGATGACGGATATCAGGATATGCGTCCAAGGATCGAGATTTCCTATGTGAATTATTCCGGACTGGAGGATTACTGGAGCTACCACAGCCAGAGCGTGGGCAGAGCCGGAAATATCCATGTCAATGATTACAACGGAAATCTGATCCTGATCCATGATACTATGGCAACCGGAGGAAGTCTGATGCCTGTGAGCCTTTCTCATGTGTATAATTCCAATAACCGTACTGTGAATCTGGGATACGGCTATGGATTTGCACTCAGCTATCACCAGACTCTGAAAAAGCTGAAAATCGCAGGGACAGATTATTACCAGCATGTGGATGGAGACGGCACAGTTCACTATTTTTATTATGATACAGAAAAAAAGAAATGGCTGGACGAATCCGGATCCGAAGCCTATGTGACGATCCATGCAGATGCGGCAGAACAGCTTGTGATCCATGATAAGGAGAATAACCAGCTTCTGTTCCGCAACGGTTATCTGGTAAAAGTAAAAGACAAAAACGGAAATGTCCTGACAGTATCCTGGTCGAACAACAGGATTATCGGAATCACAGACGGGGCAGGCAGGAAGACGGTACTGTCCTATCTGAAGGACAGCAATGGAAAACTGACGTATCTTCAGTCTGTCACAGCTCCCTCCGGCAAAAAGAAACAGTTCAGCTACAGCGGCGGAAATCTGGTGGGCATCACAGATATAGACGGAAAAAGAGTATCCTATATCTATGACAGCAGACATATGCTTACAGATGCGGCAGACATTGACGGTTACCATGTAAAATATGAATATTATGGAACATCTCCCTATCGTGTGAAAAAGATCACAGAGTATGCAGGGACAACAGAGGGAAACAGCCTGACCCTGACTTATGGTTATAACAGTACAAAATTTACAGACAACAAAAACCGCGTCGAAATCTGCCGGTTTAATAACAGCGGCAACCTTCTTCATATCCATGACGGCTTCGGCCATGCTGCCAGTGCAAAATACAACCGCAGCGGAAACCATGTGAACTGCCTGGAAAATGCTACAAAGCTCCAGACCAGCGTGGTACAGCTTTTGAAGGATCCGATCATCCAGGCGGCAAAGACCGGATGGAACAAATACATTGGAACAGACGGGGCAGGCTCTATTACCATCAACACAGATAAAGCCAACTGTAAGGTGGGAGACCGTTCTCTGAAGCTGGACAGCACCACACTGGACGGATATATCTGCTGGCTCCAGGATGTTACTCTGAAAAAAGGAAGCACCTATACCTTTTCCATGTATGTAAAGACTGCGCTGAAACAGACCGCGTCAGACGGCGGCGCCATGCTGAGGATCCGCTACATCGACGGTACAGGAGCATGGATCTTTGCAGACAGTGAGAAGCTGACTGGAACTACAGACGGCTTTGTAAGGCTTTTCCGAACCTTTACTCTGCCGGAGGACGCAAAGGATACCTCAGTCCGTGTATACTTTTACCTGAATCACGCCACAGGCACGGCATACGCCGATATGGCACAGCTGGAAACCGGAAGTACAGCCAGCCGCTGTAACCTTGTGGATAATGGAGATTTCCATTTGGGAAGCACTTATGGATTCAAAAAAACAGGATATTTTGAAGACGGACTGACTTCTGTAGGAACCTCCAATCTTCTTCCGATAAACCGTGCCATTACTGTTACAGCTGCCGGAACTCCTTATATTTATGACACGCCTTCCCTGAATGGAAAGAAGATAGCCAGCGCTGTGAAGGGAACCCATCTTTTTGCCTCTGTTTCCATGAAAAATGAGGGGCGTGAGTGGTATCGCGTGGAAAATGCAGCCGGGCAGAAGGGATATTTTCCGGGAACCCAGGCCCGTCCATACCTTTCCGGCAATAACGGGGACGATTGCGGAGCGGTAGGAATCTCAGGAGCAATTTTACGTGCAGAGGCATCTGATACGGGCGCTGTTGTGGAGGAAGTGATCCCGAAAGGAACCGGCGTGGTGATCCGTTCAACAGTAAAAGATGCATCCGGCCAATCCTGGTATTATGTAGGAATGCAGATAGACAAGAAACGTTATTATGGATATATCAGACAGAGCTCCGTGATCCGTCTGTGCAGAAATTATCCTTTATGTACGATGAAACAGGCAGACAAGGTATTTTACAGTCCGTCTCTGTCCGGAACAGCAGCCTCTTCACTGAAAGAGGGACAGAAGATCCGTATCAGGGGTGTGCTGCAGAATGGAAATCAGAAATGGTATGCAGTGCTTCAGGGGAAGGAATTTGGTTTCCTGCACAGCCGTTACTGCCAGCTGAATATGGAGCCTGTGCTGGATAAGCTGATCTCACTTTCCGTTACATCAGGCGTTGGAGGCCTTGACAGTCATATCTTCCGTTTTTATGGGGATCCGCAGGCAAACAAACGCCTGACAAAGGTGCTGGATCTGACCGGAAAGAAAGGCGATACCTATATGGTAAATGCCTGGGGCAGGGGAACCTCCCTTCCGGAGACCGACAATGACAAGAACCGTCGCTTCGGTGTGGAAGTAGTGTTTGTGGGAGCTGATGGAAAGAACGACGTTCATTACACCAACTTCAGCCCGGACATCATGGACTGGCAGTTCCTTGGCGACGTCTATGTGGCAAAGCAGGATTATACCAGTATAAAAATCTCCTATACTTACTGTAAAAATGCTAACATGGCATTCTTTGACGGTCTTTCCCTGTACAGGGAGGAATTTGGACAGAGCTATACCTATGATGACAAAAATAATGTGATCTCTGCAGTGGACGCCCAGAGGAATGCATCCCGGTTTGAATACAATGAAGGCAGCGATCTGACCGGCATTACAGACCCCCAGGGAAATAAGTTCAAGTACGAGTATGACAAAAAGCACAATGTGATCAAAGGAACCTCTGCTATGGGAGTGGTAAGCTGTCTGCGGTATGACGAAAAAGGAAATATCACCAAAAGCGGCACCGTACAGCCGGATGCCCAGGACAACGGGATCTGGGTCACAAGATCCTTTACCACAGACAAAAACCATGTGGCGGCAGTGGCTGATGCGGAAGGAAATGTAACCAGATACAGCTGGGATCTGGCATCAGACAGGCTCCTTTCCCTGACTGACGGAAGGTGGGGAAAACTGACTTATGGTTATGACAGTGCAGACAGGATGGTGTCTGTGGAGCAGCAGGTGACTGTGGACGGTGTGAAACAGACGGTAAAAAATACTTACGGATATACCGGGGATGACCTGACTTCCATCGACCACAACGGTTTCCGCTACGGATTTTCCTATGACGGATTTGGCAGTACCACTGCAGCTTCCATTGCAGGGAAACAGGTAGTCGGTTATACCTATGAACCGGGGAACGGAAACCTTGTAAAGACCACCTATGCCAACGGCCATGAGATCCGTTATACCTACGATGATCAGGACCGCATGACAGCAAGCTTTTTTAAAGCCTCCGCAGGTGCGGCAGAGCAGAAGCTGAATACCTATGTTTATAACAAGGAGGGGAACCTCTGCCAGGTGACAAACCATATGTCCGGTAAGACTTACTATCTGGACTATGATCTTCTTGACAGACTGATGCGTGTCAGGGATGAAAAAGGCTCTTACTATGAGTATACCTATGATTCCAACAATCATATGAGAAAGCTGTTCCAGCAGGGAAGCCAGGGCGGCGCGGCTCATGTGACAACAACCTATTCCTACGATAAGGACGGCAGGGAGAAAGAGACCAGGGTATCCGGGAAATTCAGCCGTGTGACCGATTACGACAGTCTGGGAAGAGCCCAGGGGCTGTATATGAACGTGAATAATGCAGCGCTGGCTGCTACATTTGAATATGGAAACAGTACAGGCAGCTCTTTGTCAGCACAGCCAAGTTCCATCGGAGTCAATGGGGAAAAGTATTTCTATGAATATGATGCAAATGGAAATATCACCAGTGTTGAATTTCTTCCGGCATTGAACAGCACGAAAAAACCATGGAAGGAAACCTACCAGTACGACGAGCGCAACCAGCTGATCCGTGAGAACAGCCAGCAGCAGAATAAAACCTTTGTTTATGCTTATGACCTGGGAGGAAATCTGACTTCTGTGAAAGAATATCCGTACACAGAAGGCACGATCACCGCAGCTCCGCTGAAGACTGAAACCGGAACCTATGCTTCCGGATGGAAGGATCAGCTTGTAAACTGGAACGGCACAGCCATGACCTACGACGCCATTGGAAATATGCTCACCAGAGGAAACACCACCTACAGCTGGACTCTGGGAAGGAAACTGGCGGCAGTGGACAACGGAAAGAAGATTCAGTATTTCTATGACCACACCGGATCCAGAACGAAAAAAATCGTAGATGGTGTGGCAACAGAATACCGCATGGCAGGCGACCTCCTGATGTCCGAGACCACCAACGGACAGACTCTGTGGTTTACCTATGATTCCAATGCAAACCTGTTTTCCATGGTAACCGGAGGCAAACATTACTTTTACCAGAGAAATCTTCAGAATGATATCATCGCCCTTGTTGACGAGGCCGGAGATACCGTAGTAAACTATACTTATGACAGTTGGGGAAAAGTCCTGAGCATCACCGGAAGCAGGAAAGACACTATAGGTCAGCTGAATCCTTTCCGCTACAGAGGCTACTATTACGACAAAGAGACGGGAATGTATTACCTGAAGAACAGATACTATGATCCGGAGATTAGAAGGTTTATCTGTGCGGATGGACAGGTAAACAGTGGAAGTCTTGGGAAAAATATGTATGCATACTGCGAAAATAATGCAGTAAATCTTGCAGATTACAGTGGCTGTTCTGTGATTTCAATAGGAAGTTGGCTGGGTAAATTAGTAGCTGGCGTGATAAAAAAAGCAGTACTAGCAGTAGCTAAAAAAGCAGCATCAGCAGTTGCGGGATTTGCTGCAGGATTTGTGGCACATAAAGCTATAGATTTTGTAGGATCGATTGATTTTTTTGCTTCAAAAGAAAAAGAAGAAGTAAAGATAGACGCAGGCGCTATATTGCGGTCTAAGAATCAGAGGAAAGATTTTCCAATTTATAGATACGGTGGAACAAACCCAGGTAATTTAACTCCTAAAAAGAAGGATTGGGACACAGGGCTTTCGTTTTCAACAATTTCCCCACGACCTGGACGTGAAGCAGCAGTTACAACCATAAACAAGTTGAATGAAACAGGAGTGTTATATGCATATAGGGATAAGCCGACTCATGTGACAGTTCTTCCAGTAGGAGTGCCGTTACAAACTTGGATAGACGCGGGTTCAAATTCTATTTGGACTCGGGCAGTAAAAAGTGTAGTTGTAAAATGGGATGGAGGATATTGATATGACAGTAGATATTGATACTTTATATGAAATGTTGGATGAAGAACAACCGATAGAGGTTCAGGAAGCTGCCCTTAGAGAGGCGAGAAAGATAAAATCCTTATCTGTATTTATGCAGCCTATAGAATATAAATGGTCATGGGAAAATTGTGCAAAAGTAATCTGTGAAAAAACAGATAAAGAATTAGATACTTACATATGTGAGATGCTTGAGTGGCTGCGGGATCTCAATTGGCCGGGAGCATTTTTAATTATGGAAAGACTGGAAAAAATGGATTCTCAGTTGCTGGTGCATGCTGTTAGTTATCAGGTAAAGCAGGCGCTTCTGTTAAAAGATAATGAATGGCTGACCTATATGTCATATCTTCTAAAAAATAAGAAGTTTTATGATGCACTTTCTGAAAATAACAAGTGTCAAAAAATAATGAAAAGATATTATGAATCTTATTGGGGAAAATTAGACTACTGATTATTTTATTGTAAATAATAATATCAGAACATTAGTTTTCAAGGAGGCGGTATATCCTGCCGCTTCCTTTTCTATACCCTTTTTTAAGAAGAATTTACAGAAAACGGAGGAAAACCAGAATGAAATACAAGATTTTTACAGCCCTGGCTCTTGCCGGAAGCGCCCTGGCAGAGCTGTTCGGGGGCTGGGATATGGCGCTGGAAACTTTATTGATTCTTATGGCGGCGGACTGGATTACAGGCGGGATCCTTCTTCCTGCGGTCTTTGGCAAAAGCCCAAAATCCCCTAATGGGGCGCTGGAAAGCAGAGCCGGGTGGAAGGGGCTTTGCAGGAAAGGGATGACACTTTTATATATTTTGATCGCAGCCCGTCTGGACAGGCTCCTTGGCATGGACTACATAAGAAATGCAGTGTGTATCGGTTTTATAGCAAACGAGCTTCTTTCTATTGTGGAGAATGCAGGGCTTATGGGTGTCCCTTTGCCTGCCATGATAAGAAAAGTGATCGATATACTGAAGGAGAATGCAGAAAAGGAGGCGGCGTGATATGAACGGATCAGAGAAGCTTTTGGAACTGGCGAAAGCACAGATCGGTTATCAGGAGAAGGCCGGTGCAGCTGGCCTGGATGACCCGGATGCCAATGCCGGGCAGAATAATTACACGAAATATTCCCGGGACGTGGACTCCTGGGGACTGATGGGGTGTCAGGGACAGCCCTGGTGCTGTACCTACCAGTTCTGGCTGGAGGCAAAGACTTTTGGAACAGAAAAGGCCCTGGAGCATTTCTGTATGACCAGGCAGACCTATAAAGGCTATCATTGCTTTTCTACTTATCAGGCTTTTGAAAGAAAGGGGAGGACTTCCTCCAGACCGCAGGTTGGGGCGCTGATCGTTTTTACCTACGAGCACATAGGCCGGGTGACTGCGGTAAGAAACGGCAGGGTGTATACAAATGAGGGAAATACCTCTGCACTTTATGGAGACAGAAACGGAGGCACAGTGAAGGAAAAAAGTTATGCCTTGAACGACCCTAATATTAAGGGGTACTGTCTGATCGATTATGATGGGGAAACGGAAGTGCCGGGGGCAGAGACAGGAATATCGTTTGGCCAGATCAGGGTGTTCCAGAACTGGCTGAACACATGGTATGGAAACCTTCTTAAGCAGGAATGCGGTGCGGTTCTGGAGGCGGATGGAAGGTTTGGCCCCAGAACCAGACAGGCAGCCCTTGTGGTGTGGAAAGATATCCTGAATCGTCTGTACGGCAAAAAAATCCCTTTGTCCGGAGAACGTTTTGATGAAAAATGTAAGGAGGCAGCGGGGACAGCCCTTGTCCGGTATGGAAGCAAAGGCACGCTTGTGGTGCTGGCAGAAGGATTTCTGGCAGAGAGAGGGATCTATCTGGGAAATATAGATGGGATATTTGGAACAGGTATGGAAGAGGCAGTCCGAAGATTCCAGACAGATCACTTTCTGGAAACAGATGGGGTGATCGGGAGGAATACCTGGACAGGGTTATTGGCGATATAGATTTTTTGAAAAAAATTTAAGAAATTTTCCATTCGTCCCGTTCTATTGGACACCCTTTATGGTATAATGAAAAAAGAACAAACGTTCTGATAGCCAAAGGGCTGATATTTTACAAAAGATAAGAAAAGGGGGACTTCAGATCATGAAAGAATTTAACCGGAAGAGATATGAGATGGGCCAGAGGATCCGTAAGCTGAGGAAGCGCTGTGATCTTTGTCAGGAAGCTCTGGCGGAAAAACTGGGGGTGTCACAGGTGACAGTTTCCCGTATAGAGAACGGGGACACGAAGATGGATGTGGAAATGCTGGTGCGTCTGTCTGTCATACTACAGGCGCCTTTAAATGTGATCGTTGGGGTAACAGATGAATTGACAAGCCCGGAGATGCCGTTGTAAATTATACTTATAACAGGTGGGGAAAAGTCCTGAGCATCACCGGAAGCAGGAAAGACACTATAGGTCAGCTGAATCCTTTCCGCTACAGAGGCTACTATTACGACAAAGAGACGGGAATGTATTACCTGAAGAACAGATACTATGATCCGGAGATTAGAAGGTTTATCTGTGCGGATGGACAGGTAAACAGTGGAAGTCTTGGGAAAAATATGTATGCATACTGCGAAAATAATGCAGTAAATCTTGCAGATTACAGTGGCTGTTCTGTGATTTCAATAGGAAGTTGGCTGGGTAAATTAGTAGTTGGCGCGATAAAAAAGCAGCATCAGCAGTTGCAGGATTCGTGGCACATAAAGCGATAGATTTCATAGGATCATTGGGTAATGTAGGAGACGAAAGTGGAGATTGAGATTTTGAGCGTAGAATTCAAAATATCCAGAAACTCTGTAAAGAAAAAATATATGTAAGTCTTGCGCTTCTCAATATAGACAGGATTATGAAAGAATTTAAGGCATTTACCCGGTTCTGGTTGATTTTATTTTGCTCTACTTATGGAAAGCTCGTTAAGGTTGAAGTTAGCGGGTTTTTGGTCTGGTTCTGACTGGAAGTCTGACGTAAAGTTTTGATTATCTAAGCCAAGAAAAGAGGAGAGAAAATATATGCATCAACAAAACATATTTTGGAGACAACTGACTAGTGAATTTTATGAAAAGCAGGAAATATATCAGGAGTCATATAAGTGTTTAAATGCTTTTCTTAATGTGCCGGAGATTATAGAGATTCAGACGAAAAAATATTTGAGAGAGAATGAATACGAAAAGTATAAAAATACAATCTGTAAATTATCAGAGTTTTATAAACAGCATAATCAGGAAAGATTTAATAATAATCTTTCAGGAAATAATATCACAAAATCATCTGAAGAAAAATGTATTTCTGATTTTATGGAAAAAAGTGTATTGTTTCTAATTTTGCAGGAAATGTGTAATGGTATTGGACGTGAGTTATTTGATATTCAAGAGAATCAGGTGAAATATGAAAAATATAGTAATTATAGATATTCTGATTTGGGGGCACATACACCAAGCCCTGTAATTGACTTGATTACGGGAAATGAAAAAAGGGGAACTTTTTATAAAAAAATTCCCCGGAAAAGAAATCAAGTATATAGGTTTAAGTATAGAAAAGACGGAAATTTGATTTCAGCGTTTTCATATCTGAAAGAAAAACCTCGATACTTTTGTTCAATTCTATATTCCGAAAACTATATTTTTTATTTGAAATATAGAATTGTGGGAGATGAGGAATCAGATATTTATTTTCTTTCATATATAGATATTGTGAAATGTGAAGGGGACAAGCCTGAATATCTTGAAAAAACAAATTATTTTCCTGATTTGGGTATTTGCAGTATCGATAAAGAATCTTATATATATAAAAAGGAGAATCTGGATAAATGGATTTTTGAGACGTACCTTTTTCCGGTAGAAAATGGTGGGCTGAAGTATGGAAAACTTTGTCGCACGTTATACACCGTGAAATATGATAAGGAGGGATATATATGTAATTATACTTCTAATCGGTATATGGGAAGTGAAGCAAGGATAAAATCAGAGGATAATTTATTTATTCAGAAGCATATTGTTCAACGAGAAAAAAGCTTGGATACAGGAAAGGATGCTGTAAGATGGCAATATCCACCGAATTATTTTTCTTGTCAAAATAGAAAAAGTAATGTTTAAGGGAGGCGGTATACCCTGCCGCTTCCGGAGATACCGTTGTAAAGTTTATACAACTATTATGGAGGGAAGTGAATGAAGTCTGTAATAAAGCGCAGAAAAAAAGCGAAGCATTATGAAATGGTTATTAAAGATATTATTGATATTTTAAAGGAATATATCATATTTCTTTTGATGTTTGTGATTTTACTTGTCTTCCATGTAATGCGGGGGAGTTGGGGAGGCCATCTGGGACTTTTTTTGGATGTGTTTTTTTTACCTGTGGTATTGGTTGGGAATTGGGGATATGAATTTCGTGTGTCACAGTGCAATGAGTTTGGACGTAACAGGTATAAAGCATCAGAAGTCGCCCTGCGGGAAGACTCGTCAAATCCTTTATATGTAAAAGGATGTTTTCGGAAGAATTATAAAAGGAATCCTAATAGCAAAATGGCAAAGCTGAAAGGTTATTATTTTTGCCAGATTATTGCAATGATTCAAATGCCTGTAATGATAATAAGGAGTATATATATTATTGTTGCTTTTACCAGATTGGAAAATGTGGGAAGGTATTATTCAGTTGTATGGCCTGATCTTATAATTTTTTCCTCGTTAGCGATTAGTAGGGTTTTGTGGTTGGCATTTTATATATACTATAATGGAATTATTAACGCTGAGAGAAAAAAGAACCAGGGTGCATTCTTTAAAGAAAAAGCAATATGCAGAAAATGTCTCCGTAATAATAATTATGAAACATTCTTTTATAAAAGATTTTCAGAATATTCTAAAATGTTTAATGAAACTGAGACGGCGTTTCAGGAAAAGTTTCATGGAACGGAATATTTGCTATTAGGGACAGGTGGGAATATGGAGGATAATATAAAACTGGATGCAGCAGAAGACCGCGAAAATAACAATCTACAAATACTTGTTCAAATGTACCAGCGCCGTTTAAAAAAAGAGCACATTGAAATGATGAACCAGTTTGTCCGTAAAGAAGTTTGCCATGCTTCCAAAAGAACTTTGCCATTAGGATTTCCTTATGTAACATATTTTATTTATGTGGAAGAAAAATCTCAAGTTTTTGAAGAGATATTCTGTGGTGAGATCCGCCAGCGCAACAGTTTTTTTGCCATTCCTGTCGGGGTGGTTTTAAAAGAAGAAAAAATGTATATTCCCGGAATGCAGAAGGGGTTTGGCTATGAGGAATATGACAGAATGAAAGAAAATATTTTCGAGATTCTGTCACAAAGAGAACCCGATAAAGACAGAATCCTGCTGCCTTGTGGCTGGACACATACATATAGAAAGTAATATAGGAAAACAGGATAAATTATGGAGGAGGATATGAGAGTTTCAGGTACATTAAAAAATACAGAAAATATGTTAATAATGTCATGGATTTCTTAAAAGGAGTTGTATATGAATACACATATTTGGGCAGCAGGGGTTTTGGTAATCTTCATTTTAATGGAATACGCTGAAAAATATTTAGGATATGGTATGCTGACATTAGTATATTTATTAGTGTTCTGGGTGATGCCGAATAAAATATACAGAATACAGGGGTGGAAGCGTAAGTATGGCTCATGGAGGTGTGAAGAAAATAATAAAAATCCTTTATATGCCAAAGGGTGTTTTAGAAAAAAAACAGGTAAAACATTTTTGCCAAAATTAAAAGGCTTATTTCTAATAAATCACAAAGTAATTTTTGACTATCTTTTCAAAAGTTCTTATATGCCGGTATAGCCTATTGTTACAGGCTTTTCCGGCATTTTTCATTGTGGAAGATACTCTCAAATCTTCTTATATCCCCGTATGTTTTTGTGTTCAAAAGTAGTATGTGGAGTAGTAAATTCTCCATTTACTACTATGCAATCAGCCGCTTCATTTCGGTTATTGACGTTTCGGAAGTTGTGTGTGCGTAATAGTTCAGCGTCATATTGATGTTGGAATGTCCCATGATGTATTGCAATGCTTTAGGGTTCATTCCCGCATTTGCTAACGTGGTGCAGAATGTGTGGCGTAAGGTATGCGGTGTCATTACCTTTGGCAATGCTACCTTTTGCGTTTTGTTGTATTTCCTTACAAGCCCCCGGAACATACTTTCATAGTTGACTGCCACTTTTGGCAAGCCGTTCCGGTTAAGGAACAGAAATTTTGTGTAGCCCTCCAAAATAACAGGCTGTGCATATTTCCGTTTGTTCAGCACCCGCTGAAATGCTTCCAACACTTTTTCACTCATAGGAATAACTCGGTTGCCGCTTTTCGTCTTAGGCGTTTCCACATAGTATCCCACGTCTACAATCTTCAAAAGTTGGTGGTCTACATGAATAAGCTGTTTGTCTAAGTCAATGTCAGCTTCCGTCAGTCCGCAGAGTTCCGAAATGCGAAGCCCTGTCCCTAACAGTATGATAATCTCGTCGTAGTATTTCTGATAGACTTTATCATGCTGCACAAAGGACAAAAAAGCCGCTTCCTGCGTAGGGGATAAAGGTTCCTTTGGTTCCGTATCATCTTCAAGGACTGTGTTCAACTGGAAGTCAAACGGATTTTTACGAATACAATCGTCCTGTATGGCTGTGTAAAAGGCAGCCTTTAAGGAACGCTTGTGGTTGTTGATAGTCTTGAAGCCGTAACCTTTTTCTTTCATGCGTAACGCCCATTCCTTTGCGTCGGAGAGCTTCACATTTTCAATCCGGCAGGCTCCAAGTTTATCCTCCTGCAAAATCCGCATGAGCTGTTTTCGCCCCTGCTTTGTACCATGCCGTACATTTGCCCGGTGGCGTATCTGCTTTGCGTAGAGTTGGCAGACCGTCATTTTCTTTCCGATATGGTCGATACCGTCGTCAAGGTCTTTTTGGATTTCTTTCTCTTTTTCCCTCAACGCTATATCGTCGCGTTTTCCTGCCGGGGTTTTGTCCGTAGGTACTAACTTCCAAGAATAAACAAACTGCGGTTTTCCAAAGGTATCTATATATTTGTAGGCATATCTCCCGTCTTTTCTCTGGCTCTCTCCGGTGCGGAGAATACGATTTTTATTATCCCGTCTTTTTTCCGACATCGTTATGCTCCTTTCCATAATGGAAAGAGCCTTGATATGCTTGACTACATTGTACCACATTCAAGGCTCGATTTCACTATCAGATTGCGTCCACCGTATCAATCATTTTTTCAAACTGCTTACGCTTAATCTGAATACGGTTTCCGTTCATCATTACCCAGTCCGGGACGGGATTTTCTTCTGCCAGTTTCCGCAGCTTGCTTTCTCCGATACGGAAATATTTTGCTGCTTCTTCTATGGTAAGAGTGTACTTTTCCCAAATCGGCACGTCGTTATTGTTCAATTTGTCGTCCCCCTTTCTTAACGGGTCAAAAATCAATCTGTAACATAGGCTTTAATCGGACGGCTATTAGCGTAACCTCATGGGAGTTGCACCCCTCCGGCGGTCTGCCGAAGCCCTACCCATTGCCTGCGACGCTTCTAACGCTCGGACTATGGCTGTAAGGAAGTATCATTATGTATTCTGTGCGTTATCGCCCGCAGGCTGCTATCCCTGCTTTACGGTGTGGTATTTCTCGCTCGCTTTTCTATTAAGAGAAAGGTCATGGCGTACCCGCTGCATGGCTCGGCACAAAAGGAACGTATCCGATTTGCCTTATGCTGCGTCGCCGTTCTATTGCGCCGCTTTCTTTATCAAAGAGCAGGGGGCTGTCTTGCGGTATGGAACGGAAAAGGGGAAAGAAGCGTTCCAATATCGCGTAGGTTATTCAGCCCGAAAAGTGAGGATAGCCCTCATCAGTCTTGCTTGCAGCCGTTCCCGAATATCCTCGTCAACGCCATAATAGACATTGCCGCGCTCGTCGTAGAGCTTCCGCATGGAAAGACTTGCTATGTAGCCGCTGAAATGCTGCAAGACCATTTTCATAGCGTCCGGGTCGCCTTTGCTCGCCGCCAAAATAACGGGATAGGGAACAAGGGCATTTTCCGGGTAGTCGTTTTGATTACCATTCGTTCCATTCATCAGCGTGTTCCTCCAAATATTTCTTTAACAGTTCAAAAGAGCTTGTCCGTCTGTACTGTATCGTGCTGCGCGACGTATTGAACATTTTTCCGATTTCCACGTCAGTCATGCCCTCGAAATAGTACAGAAGTATAGCAGTTCTCTTTTCTTCCGGCAGGGTGCGTATTGCTTCAAGCAATAACTTCGGGGTTATTTCTTTTCCTGCCATTTGATAAGTCGGCTCGGCTGTTTCAGCTTGAAAATATTTATCCGTAGTGTAAAGCTGCCGTTCCTCATGCAAGGCAAGGTCACAAAAAGAAACTTCCCGTTTCCTGCGTCGCCGGATTTCATCATGGGCGTTACAGGCTTCGTTGTGTAGCACCCGTTTACAGAAACTTTGAAAGACACATTGCTTCTGAAATTCTCTGCGATTAGGTTCCATGTAATCACCTCCTTTCTGCCGAAAGGCGGTAGTACCTCCCCTTTTCGCGGGATAATACAGACGACTTTTTTAAACGCCGGACGAAAGCGAAAATTTCTTTGAAAAATCTTCTGTAAAATGCAAAATGCGCCCATCTGCAAGGCGCAGACCGACGCATAGGAAATAACAGCAGTATTTAATTGATTTGATAGTTCATCTGTATAGTCGGACTTGTCCGGTGGGGGAGCTATACTTTTTTTAATGAATGTAACCTAAAAAAGGCATATTAATACCGGCATTAATACCGCTGTTATACACCACTTTTTTTTCGGAAGCGGCATTCCTAAAAACAAATCCTGCATTTGAATTCTTATAATATACTTCGTATATAAATATATCATGGTCAGCAGGCTCAAAATCGCAAATGTCACATATAGAATTCTCACATATGGATTCTTCTCACATATCCCATATGCAAATGCTATACTAAATTCATCCGTAAGCTGAATAAGAATGAATGCTATTGCAATATGGAACGTACATTTTATTTTCATAAATGCTCCTTTACTTTTCTCCTCATGTATTATTTTCTAAGAGTTATCTCTTAGAATGTACTTATACAATAACATTTAATTCTTACCTGTTCATTTAACTGTACCTTAACTATTCTTAACTATCTTCAAGCAGATGCAAGGCCTATGACGAAAGCTTTGCCTTAGAAGCTGTAGCATCATCCATGGTCATGTTCCCCATAAAATTTGTTTTTCATGTCTACCATCCAAATGCGTCCCGGATCAAAGCCCCGGTTTCTCCGTCTATATAAAACAATTCCTGTTCTTCTGGTGAATCCTTCCATTGGTAGGGACAGCAAAAACTCCATACAGGTCTGTAAACAATTCCATCTGCAGTTTCATCAATATAATATTTCAGGCGGATTTTCGTAACTGGAATCGTGATTGGTTCTGTTTTCTCCGTCGTGTCCTCTTCCGTAAAAAATCCGATTTTTCCTTCTTTTACATATTGTTCCACCGATTTCATAATTTCTTCCATGGGAAGCATAGTAACTGTTTCTTTCTCTTTCACCTGAAGCGGGATTGGTATTTTGAAATAGCAGTCTTCAGGCTTGAGACCAAATCCTGTGCTTCCCTGATAATGATACTGAGAAAGTCCACCTGCCGGTATTCCATTCAACAGAACTTCTGTGTCGTAATAATCATATCCTTCCGTCATGTCGCTAATTGATTTTCTTACAGAAGCTCCAGCTAAATCAGCTTTGGAAAACAGTTGATTTATAATATTTAGTTTCTCATCTTCCGTATTCTCGCCTAAAAATCCCATATCTTTTTCACTTAATCCATCACACTCTATCATCCCATCCGAAATAAATAACTGCAGTCCTTTTTCTTTATTTTCCCAGACCGTTTCATCTGTTACAGATTTTTCCCATCCATCTTTCCCACCAAACCAGGAGCAGATGTCTTTCTCTGATATATTGCATTTTTTCAGAACTCCCTTTGAAACGTCATCAGTATTTCCGGTAATATCAGCTTCTATTGTAAGGGTTCCTGATTTCCCTGGCAGAGAAGCTGTTACATGGTTTTCCTTTACCTGCAACATTGTTTTCTCCGGATCATATTTTTCATTTACACTCGTAGTATTTGACGAACTTTCCAAATCTGTTGTGTTCTGCGTACCCTCACCCGAAGATGGTTCTACTCCGGTGTCAGCAGCCTGCAATTTCCCTTCTTTTCTATATTTTTCAATGATGTCCCTTACTTCATCCTTTAATGGAAGGGTTAACGTAAGAGTCTGAGGCGTATATCCTCTGTAAACGTCCTCCGCAGGAAGTGCATAAGAAACCCTTCCTTCTGAATCTGTAAAAGAACCAGTTTTAAAAATCTTTTCGTAAGCTTCAGCGTCTTTCCAGGTATAATAAATCTTACCGTCATAAACAGGATATGCCTGAATAGTCATGGAAAGTTCTATTTCAGAATCTTCTTTTAATATTTTCTCAATCAAAGCGTCATCATACAAAGTAATATGCCCATAATAAAGATCTTCTCCTTCTATTTTATTCAAAGAAGCCAGTGCATCTTTTCCATTCACCGTTGCATGATCACGGCAAGTGATCATATAATTCTTTGCCTCATTGGAAGGTTCTCCCACAAAACTTAAACCGCCGCCATCAAAATACGCTTCTTTAACAGTCAGCATGGACTGATTCCAATCGACCGTCTCGGAAGTTATTGGATAAGAAGTAATATTTTCCACATTTTCTGCAGTTGACTCAGGTTCTGTGACAACCATTTGAGCTGCCTCCTGTTCAGCGACCCCCTGTTGTTCAAGTTCTTTATACAGTCGTCCGATATTTGTTGCAAGTACGCCAGTACTAACTCCTAATATAGCAGCTACCGGAAGAAGAATCCGAATTATTTTTTTCTTATTTCCTGAATTTTTCGTTCTTTCTCCATTTGTTTTTTTACTTAAAGCCCCCGTTGTTTTCTCGTCTGGGGAATTTAAAATTCCGCTCAGAACATCTTCCATGGCTTTATCAATATTTTCCGGTATTGCAGTTTCTTCTTTTAAAATCCTTCTGATTTCCCTCATATAGTCTCACCTCCTGATCACCTTTTTTAATTTTGCTCTTGCCCGGGAAAGTTTGGTTGATACGGTATTGCTGTTCATTTCAAGAAGGGCACTGATTTCCTTAACTGAAAATTCATCAAAATAATAGAGTTCCACGATTTTCCTACTTTCTTCATCCAGGCATAAAAGCAATTGTTTCCATTCACAGAGATTCAGTTCTTCACAATGTACACCTTCTGCAAAATCATCCAGTTCTGCTGCATGGTTCTTTTGGCGGAGAATGTCCTTGCACTCATTTATAAGGATCCGCATCAGCCAGGTTTTAAAATACTTCGGTTCTCTCAGTCTCTGTATATTTTCATAGCAGGATAGGATTGTATTTTGCAGGGCATCAGCAATATCCTGCTCATCCCGAAGATAAATCCAGGCCGTCTTATACAGGCTCTGCTTATTCATCCGGATTAATCTGACAAATGCTTCTTTATCTCCATTTTTAGCTTCTGTTATTAAAGCATCCATAAAGTACCTCCTTTTCTTCTTATAATTATTAGACTTGAAAAACAGCCATTTGCTTTCAAGAAAAAATTTTTATAAAAAACGCCATAGGTTTTCGATACCTATGGCGTGTGGATATAGGGAAAAGCTGCCTTTTTTATCGGCAGTGGAATATTTTCTGTGTTTGTGCCAGATCATCCAAGTCATATGAGTGAATTCCTAATGCTTCTAAATCCATTATCCATTCCTGAACTTCATATCCCAAAATATCTGCGAATATTTTTTTCAATATTTCTTTGTCTTATCAATTATCTTGTATATGGTTCGGTGTCTTTTCCGTCATATACAAATACTTTTATATCCGTATTTTCATCAACATCAGCATGGATGCCTACCGTGTATTCTTCATCTGTAACATTCATAAAAGAATAGCAGCCACCCGCAGGAATCCTGCCAGATACGAGTTCCTGTTTTCCTTCGCAGAGCAAATACACAATAATGTCAAAATCGTTTCTGTTCTGAACCGTCAACACGCCTGTTTTGGATAAAATTTTTGCATCGGAATATGTAATTACATAAGAATCAGGCGTTGACTCTTCCGCACAGGTTACAGAACAATCCCACTGTATCGCGGCATTTGCTTTTCGACAGGCTTCTGAAGACTTATATATTGAAAACATAATCATTGTACTTATAGCAACAATACTAATAATGCCCAACACTATTGTCACTTTTTTCTTCACAACCATCACCTCCACACACAATTCAATTTGTTGCCCATATGATATCATACCTTTTCTTCAATTACATTACCTAATTTTAATACACGGCATAATTCCCTCCGGCAGATTGGAAACACATTAATTAAAGCCGTCTGGCAGAACACAAAGGGCAATAAAGAACAGGAGCCAACTGCATTACAACTTAGCTCCTGTCCTGTACATCTTGAATATAGAATTAGTAAAAACAAATTATCGGGACATCATACTGAATAAGACTGCAAAGCTGTCCGGCATTTTCCGGGGGAAGATTGATGCATCCATGAGAACCACCTGTAAGATATCTGTCACCACCAAAATATGGCTGCCAGTCTGCATCATGAAAGCCAATTCCTCCATTGAATGGCATCCAGTACGTTACCGGCTGTTCATAAGAATAGGTTCCATTTGCTGTCATTTCACCTCGCAGCACAGACGGACTGCTCTTTGAATCCAGTGTGAATATTCCAGGGGGTGTTTTTCTGTCCGGATATCCGGGTGTAAATTCTTCGATGTGATTACTGGATTATCAGGGCATGATTTCTGAAGAGTATCTGCAAACTGTCCTGTCAGCGTCATCCCTGCTCACAGATACCAGCCTCTGTTTATCCCTGGTGAAAACACCTGATAATGGTGGATCACATCCGGAAAGATTACTGCAAAGTCCCCCTTATCCATATGATACAGTTCCTGCCCCATCCCAAGCTCCAGGGTTCCTTCTGTAATATATATAAATTCTATGGAATTATGAAGGTGTGGGGAAGCATGTCTGGACGTTTTACTTCTAAAATGAAGGTTTTCTTTCTTCTCCTCATATACAGGAAACATTTACCTGATCTCCTTTTTGCAAGATTTGTCTGTTTTTTCTTTCTATTTGGCAGGAAATACCGGTCAACCTGCTTTATAATACAGCCATAAGATAAAGAAAGGGAGGAAAAGACAATGAAAAGATTTAAAGCTTATATCGAATATGTAATGAACTTTTATGCCAACTATTACAGATTTTACCGGTAAGTGCAAAATATGGCTTCCGGATATAACCCGGAATCTGTATTTGCAGTTCATGTAGACCTTGTAATCAATAATTTCAGTATACGCTAGAATCCGTTTCCTGTACATGAACAGGATGCGTTAATATATAAACAAAATTTCATAGTTGGCAGACTTAGCCAAAAAGAACCGATATCATATCATGCAAAGACTGTATCGGTTCTTTTTGTATTTTCTCATTATCTAATTATGGGAGGATTTTTCTATATCACCGAAAAAAACTTTTATTCCCGCACTTCAAGCCACTGGTCAATGTTCCCAAAATGTACCGCCTGCAGGTTATCTACATCAACCAGTTGCGGGAAGCTGTTTCTGATGATCATGACACCATTTTCCTTATCCTGTTTTTCTCCACCGCCAGCGATGCCTCCCATGGTCAGATTGAGTGTTAAAACCGTTCCATCTTTATAACGCACCTGGTCAATATTAGCTCTGCCATAAAGATCCATGCCATAATCTGTACCTGTGTACTCAAACTTGTTTTTCTCATCTTCATACACCTTCATAGCTTCATCATAATCAAGATATAATGACCATAAAAGGGGCGTTACTTCCATTTTTTTCACTGTGATTTCATAACCTCCAAAATCACATTTCCGGTTCACTTCCAGAGTTGTCGGAGGCTTTACTGCACCCAGAGTCCATTTAAAATCCCATGTTCCATCTGTAATAACAGTCTTATCATAATCCCCTTCCTCCGTAAGATTCTTCAATGTGATTTCTACAGTTTTATTACTCAGATTATAATCACTGTCATAAGAAATCCCTGCTGTGAAATATTTAGAATGTGCCGAATCCTGATCATAGTTCAGCAGATTATCCTGGCTCACACCTGTACTCAGGCTTCCAAATCTGTCATCATCTTCTGCATATACTTCTTTTCCATCAATTTTAAAATGTGTCATCTCCTCAAAAGAAGTATGATCAGTCATAGAAATACTGTCCTCTGTTTTCACTTCAAAAAAAGCATACAGGAATCCCTGATCCTGAATAGAATCTGTCAGGGTAACCGTCACACCATTTTGTGTTACAGACTGGTCTATATTCTGAATATAGTTTGATTCCTGCATCGTTTCCTGCTGTTCCTCAGAGGGTTCCAGTCTTTTTAACAAATGGTCATTCCATTTAAAGAACTCTTTTGCCGCCACTGTTACTCCCATGCCTGTACAGATCACTGCTGCTACAATCAGTAATCGGCCACTGAATTTTTTTCTTTTGTATTTTTTATCAACTGCATCTGCCTGCTCAATATGTCTCAGTGTCTCTTCAAATTTCTCATGAAAATCCTGTGGTACTTCCGGTGCTATATTATTCCATTTGTTCTCTAACATGACATTTTCCCCTTTCCTGTTATTCTCTTTGATAGTTTGCTGTTTTTCCCAGGCATCGGTCTTTTCTCTTCTTCATCGGATAACTGTGCTTTCAAAAACTCTCTTGCACGGGAAAGTCTGCTTTTAATCGTTCCTTCCGGAATATCCAGAGCCTCACTGATCTCTTTCTGTGAGAATCCTTCTAAATAATACAATGTTACCAAAATCCTCAGATCCTCCGGAAGTTCCATAATCGCCATATACAGATGACTGTATCTGTCCTCCTCAGTCAGCCTCATATTGTCCATATATTCTTCATATGGAATAACATTTTTTCTTTTCCGAAGAATCCCATTGCATTCATTGATCAATATCTTTGTGATCCATGTTCGAAAATACTTTTCTTTCTTTAAGGTGGGAAGTTTCTCATATGCCTTAAGAATTGTTTCCTGCACAGCATCCCCACAATCAGAATCATTCTTCAGAATGGACTTTGATATATGATACAGCATGGCTTCTGCATCCCGAACCTCCTTAATAAATACATCTTTTGTCATAACTTTGTCTTCTCCTTTTGTCCAGCCGGATTACTACACGTGTTTACTTTTACACTAATTAGATGCATCGGGAAGAGGATTGGTTCTCATAAAATTATCTCAGGATTTTGTAACTTAAAAAATACAATTTGCACATATACAATGATACAATAAAAATATAAAAATTATAGCAATTCCTACACGAAAGGGGTCATGTTTTATGAGAAAAAGAATTAGTTTTATTTCTGTGCTTACCATGTTTTTGGCAATTGGTTTTGTAATTATTTTTTCCAGACCCGTAAAAGCAGCGGCAAATGGGGTCATATTAAAATCAAATCGGACATACGCAGCATATGATGTTACCGGTGATGGAATGAAAGATAAAATCAGAATCAGAGCAGCCAATCAAACCGACGATGAAGCATATTCGTCACTTACTGTATCGGTTAATGGAAAAACAGCTTACAGATTAAAAAATACACGTTTTTATAATGTTATAGCAAATATTTATACATTGAAAAACGGACAGCCGTTTTTATATCTCTATGCACCAGCCGATAATGGTGACGGACCTGTATGTGCATTATTAAAATACACAAACGGAAAGTTCAGAAAAATCCTTGATTTCACTGAGATTATGGCAGGATACGGAAACCATCGCATAGGTGAAGTTACCAATTTAAATGGAAATAAGATTGTAATTACAGAGAGCATCGTTTCTTATTCTCTTGGCATCAATGCAATTAATTTCACCTACAAATATGTCAATGGAAAATTTGTTCCGACAAGCAGATATGGATCCTATAAAGAAATATATTCCGCAGACGGAAGCAGCCGATACTTCACAGTAAACAGTGATCTTCCGGCATATACCAGACCAGATGCTACTGCGGTGAACACGACACTGAAAACCGGATCATTAACAAAAATCATTAAATGCGCACTCATAAACGAAAAGATGTATATTCAGTTAGAATGCGATGGAGAAATCTACTGGATTAAAGCGCTGGAAAATCCACCGATTTCTGATAACGAAAGACAATTTATGGAAGTTAGATATGCAGGATGATATCATACTCTCACTATTTTACAAAAAAATCATAGGTTTAATTCCCAAAAGCCACCAAGAGATTTTTCTTCTCTCCTGGCAGCTTCTCTTCATTATATCATTAAATTATTGTACAACACTCATGCTTTCATCGATCCAGTTCTGAACCATCGCAGCACTTACTTTAAGATAGTGGGCTATTTTTTTAGCTTTCATTCCATCCGCAGCCATGGACAAAGCAGTTTCTTTTGCCTGTGGCACCACGATTTCATAAAAATAGAATTCCCAGATAGCCGATATTTTCCAACTTGATGATGACAATACTCCTGTATGAGAGATAAAGCCCAAAAGAAAAGCAGTTTGAACCGAGAGTAACTAACTCGATAATCAAGCTGCTTTTTTCATATCACGTTATTCAATTCATCAAGACTTCTGCAATTATCTCTGCTGCTATCTGGGAACCTTTTTCATTTGGATGGCACCCATCATCCGCATAAAGATTTACTTTATCTGAAAGTTCATAAAATTTCTTTCCAACATCTGCAATCAAAGTATGGTTTCTATCTGCTGCTAGGTGATAAGCTTCATACAGTTTCTGATACATCTCATCATAATCCATTCCAAAAGTTTCCAACTTCTTTCCTCCACGTTGATATGCCCAGGTCGCATAAAAAACTGGCTTTGCTCCATTCTCCCTGATCTTCTCACAGAGTTTTTCTGCATTTTCAAGGAAACTGGCTTTTGATGTAATTGGACCATTGCTCATTTCCTGTAAAATGACAAAATCCCATTTTTCATTTTGCAAAGCTTCCTGTGTACGCTTTCCCATCTTTGTTTTCGGATTTAACTGATCTGCCAATCGTTCCCCTCCACGGGTATGTTGCACAATCTCTGCACCGGTCAACTCAGCCAACATGTCCGGCATATGATTTGCCGTTGTAAAACTGTTTCCTAACATCAATATTCTCATCTTCTATATTCCTTTATTATGCGCATTTACTTCTATCGCATAAACCAATTCCGTATGTTCATCAAACAAAACCCACTCCACCAGATCAAAATCATCTGGATGTTCCTTCAAAAATCCAGCAACTGTATTTACTGCAATTTTTGCTGCAAGTCCAACCGGAAATGAATACACTCCTGTAGAAATTGACGGAAATGCGATTTTTCTGATTTTGTGTTCCAGTGCCAGCTGCATAGAAGATAAATAACAGCTTGCAAGTAATTCTTTTTCATTTTGATTCCCACCATTCCATATTGGTCCTACTGTATGGATAACATACTCACAAGGGAGCTTATATGCTTTTGTAATTTTTGCCTTCCCTGTCTCACATCCATGTAATGTTCTGCATTCTTCCAAAAGTTCTGGTCCTGCTACTCTGTGAATTGCTCCATCCACACCTCCGCCACCAAGAAGTGAATTATTCGCAGCATTTACGATTGCCTGAACATCTGTAATTTTTGTAATGTCTCCTCTGATTGTTTTCAACAATTCCATAATTTCTTTACTCACACTTTCTGTATTCTTCCAAAATGTCATTTGCTCCATAGATATTCTGGGAGTGTTCCATATTGCTGTTGCACATATTCAAAGATTTCTTCTTTACTCACACTCTATTCAGTTCCTGTTTTCTCTTATGTCCTGTTCTCAATCATACCACATTTCCAACCTTCCTACTACTGCCCAAATCCTTTTGCAATTTGAACCTCTATTCCTGCAAGTATTATAAATTGCTTTATAGTTAGCTACCGAAATCGCCACATTTTTCTTAAAAATCATGCGAAGTTTTCGTTAAGAAGTTCGTACGCAGGTTTTACGAAAACCATGACGAACATTTTACGAAAATCCGTTTAAAAAGTTACATGAATTTATAATGCAATATATGAAGTGGTGTATATAAGAAAAACCCTTGAAAATACTGGATTTTCAAGGGTTTTAAGACTCTTTTTAAAGTTCTGCAAAAACCAGATTACTGTGCCATCTGTTTTGCAACTTCTTCTGCAAAGTTCTCTTCTTTCTTTTCGATACCATCACCTGTCTCGTAACGTACGAAACCTTTAACAGTGATCTTAGCACCGTTTTCTTTAGCAACCTGCTCTACGTATTTAGCTACAGACTGTTTTCCGTCTTCAGCTTTAACGTATGTCTGGTCAAGAAGGCAGATTTCTTTAAGCTCTTTTTTGATACGTCCTGTGATCATTCCTTCGATAACCTTAGCCGGTTTCTGGGATTCTTTCGGATCGTTCTGAATCTGAGCCATAAGGATTTCTTTCTCATGCTCAATGTATTCTGCGCTTACTTCGCTATCGCTTGTGTACTGTGGTTTCAGAGCTGCAATCTGCATTGCTACGTTCTTAGCCATTTCTTTAACAGCATCGTTAACTACGTCTGTTTCAACGTCTACAAGAACACCGATCTTACCGCCCATATGTGTGTAGGAAGCAACGAAACCGTTCTCTTCTGTAACCTGAGCAAATCTTCTGATGTTCATGTTCTCGCCGATAACTGCGATCTGAGCTGCAAGAGCTTCTTTAACAGTCTTAGTTGTATCAAGTGCCCATGCTTCTGCAAGGAAAGCATCGATATCTGCTGCTGTTGTGTTCATAGCCTGAGCTGCTACATCTGCAACGTAGTTCTGGAATTTTTCATTCTTAGCTACGAAGTCTGTCTCAGCGTTAACTTCTACAACAACTGCTTTCTTTCCGTCTTCGGAAACTAAAGTTTTGCAAAGACCTTCTGCTGCTACACGGCTTGCTTTCTTCTGTGCTGTAGCAAGACCCTTTTCGCGAAGGAATTCTACTGCTTTATCCATATCACCTTCTGTAGCTGTAAGAGCTTTCTTACAATCCATCATTCCGGCGCCGGTCATTTCTCTTAATTCTTTTACCTGTGCTGCTGTGATAGCCATTTCATTTTCCTCCTGAATAATATTCGTAAATCGCCCGGAGGGGCTTTTCCTTTTTCAATGACAGGAAAGCCTGTCGGCTTTCCTGTACTGGTTCAAAAAATTATTCTTCTGTAGCTGCGAACTCTTCAGATTCAGCTTCGATTTCACCGTCTGCATCTGCAGTACCCTGTTTTGCTTCGATAACAGCGTCTGCCATTTTGGAAACGATTAATTTTACTGCACGGATTGCATCATCGTTACCCGGAATTACATAATCCAGTTCTTCCGGATCGCAGTTTGTATCGCAGATACCGATAAGCGGGATTCCTAATGTATGAGCTTCCTGTACGCAGATTCTTTCTTTCTTAGGATCTACGATGAAGATTGCATCCGGAAG
>ENA-ORMO01000586-ORMO01000586.1-human-gut-metagenome-genome-assembly--contig:-NODE-586-length-50308-cov-13.502239_pt1 | contig 50308 bp, 30 predicted proteins | sample MGYA00242106_ERZ509001 | MGnify/ENA primary metagenome ERZ509001 (study PRJEB26280, sample SAMEA2338736) | human gut metagenome | biome: human gut; feature: human-associated habitat; material: faeces...
GCGGTCGAGGGGCGTCCGGAATTTACCGATCCGCTGCCGTTGGGCGGCGGGTACCTCGCCGCACTGCTGGGCGGGAGGTTCGTCGTGGTGGACGTGCGGCGTGCCCGCGAGCGCATTCTTTACGAGGATTACCTGAAGATGCTCGGAAACGGCTCTTCCGTGAGCCAGCAACTGCTCTTTCCCGAGCGGCTGGTGTTGTCGGGCCACGAATATGCGCTGCTCGAGGAGAACGCCGTGGAATTCGCGTCGCTGGGATTCGACATCGACTTTGCGGGGGAGGGGACGATCGAGGTGAAGGGCACTCCGGCCGATATGCCGGCCGATGCCGTCGACCAGATGGTCTACGACCTGCTGCAGGCCTTTTCGACGCCCGTGTCGCTCGCGGATCAGCGCCGCGAGAAGATCGCCGCCGTCATGGCGCGCGGCGGGGCGAAAGGCATTCCCCGCAATATGTCGCGCGACGAAGCCGCCGTACTGCTCGCCCAGCTCGCTGCCACGGGCAATTTCAGTTTCTCGCCCTCGGGCAAAGCCATAACAGCAGAAATAACCCCCGAAGATATCCGTACCAAACTGGGATAATCCGGTGGAAAAACGTACTTTTGTAAAAATTTTACGCAATGAACAGCTATTTTCAGACACCCCCGGTGGTGAAAAACCTGATAATCATCAATGCCCTGGTCTACATGGCTACGGCCCTGATCCAACCGGCACATAACGCCATCATGGAGTATTGCGCCCTGTGGCTGGGAGCGCCGTTGTTCCACACCTACCAGTTCGTCACCTATATGTTCGTGCATGCCAATTTCGAGCATATCTTCTTCAATATGTTCGCCTTGTGGATGTTCGGGCGTACGTTGGAATACGAATTGGGGTCGAAGCGTTTCCTGACCTATTACATGGTTTGCGGCATCGGTGCGGCACTGATCCAGTATTTCACGGCGCTGGCGTTCGGCGAGCTGCCCATGTCGCTGGTCGGTGCTTCGGGCGCGGTGATGGGGCTGCTGCTCGCTTTTGGCGTCATGCATCCCAATGCGGTCATCATGTTGCTGATCCCGCCGATCCCGATGAAGGCTAAATGGTTCGTCATCATCTACGGCGTCATCGAACTTTTCCTCGGCTGGCGCGGCGTAGGCAATGTGGCGCATTTCGCCCACGTGGGCGGTATGCTCTGGGGTTTCCTGCTGCTCCACTGGTGGAAGCAGCGCGGCATAATCCGCTTCTGAGCCGATGTCCGGCGAATTCTATAAGAACGATTACGGCGGCCGGCGCGGGGAGAAACCGCACCGCAGCCTGCTCATGTGGCTGCTCGACCTGGTGATGACGCTCCTGACTGTCGTTGTCGGGGCCACGATGGCCGTCACCTATTTCGTCCCTTATGTGAACCCCGCCGGGGTCTGGTTCTTTCCCCTGCTGGGGCTTGCCGCCCCGGCGATCTACGTCGCTACGGTCATCCTGGCGCTCTACTGGGTCATCCGCTGGCGGCTGCTCCGCGCCGGAACGATGCTGGCGCTGGTCGTCATCGGCCTCTTCAAGGTTTCGCTCTTCTATAAGCCCGAATTCCGCCGCAGCTACGGCGAGGAGAGCTACGACCGCCGGGCTTTCAAGGTCATGACCTATAACGTGCGCAGTTTCTTCGGCGAAAGCGGAGCCAGCAATGTTGATGACATCGTGCGCCTGATCGGCGAATACGATCCCGATATCGTCTGCATGCAGGAGTTCAATGCCCGCCTGGCCGAGAAATCCGACGATTTCGCCCTGTTGGACGAGAAATACGAAAGCGCGGCCTTCGGCCGCACGCAGGCTCCCGATTCGCTGTATGGGGCATCGCTTTTCATCCTGAGCAAATACCGTATCCTGCGCTCGGGCATCGTCCTGACCCCCAATACGTCGGTCTGGGCCGACCTGCTGATCGGTGACGATACGGTGCGCGTGTTCAACAACCACCTGCGTTCGACGGCGATCAAGGCGGCCGACAACGAATATATCACCAACCGCGATTTCATCTCCGACACGGCACGCGAAGTCAAGATCCGCAGCATCGTGAGCCGCCTGCGCGAGAACAGCATCCTGCGTGCCGCACAGGTCGACAGCATTGCCGATGTCATCGCCGACGCGCGTGCGCGGTGCATCGTCTGCGGCGATTTCAACGATACGCCGATGTCCTATGTCTACCGCACGATGGCCGGGGGGCTGAACGACGCTTTCAGCAAGAGCGGTTCGGGCTATTCGCATACTTTCCGCGGCTTCTTCAATACGCTGCGCATCGACTATGTCCTCTGCTCCGACAGTTTCGACCCGGTTTCCTACGAGGTGCCGCAGGTCGAATATTCGGATCACCTGCCCGTCGTGGTGCGTCTCCAAAAGAATCTACTGAATAACTAATCCGATAAACTATGATTTTCGACTCTTTGAAGAACAGCGCGCTCTATTATCCGGTGAGCCCGCGTCTGGAAAAAGCCTTCGGCTTCATCGCTTCGACCGACTGGGAAACGATGGAGCCGGGGATCCATGAACTCGACGGCAAGGACATCTATGTCAACGTAATGGAACCAGAGCTGAAAAAACCGGCGGATGCCAAACTCGAAATACACGACGCCTATATCGACATCCAGGTGCTGATCCGCGGTGAGCAGGAGACCTTCGGGTGGAGCGAGCGTGCCGACCTGCGCAAGCCGCTGGGCGAATTCGATGCCGGGAAGGATATCCGTTTCTTCGACGATGAGCCGCAGACCTTCTATACGCTGCGCCCGGGGCAGTTCACGATCTTCTTCCCCGAGGACGGCCATGCGCCGATGATCGGCGAGGGCAATGTACGCAAGATCATTGTGAAGGTTCGCAAGTAACGGCGGGCCGGATTACGGATGCGCGAGAGACGGTTCCCTGCGGAACCGCCTCTCGTTTTGCCGTTATGCTGCGTCGGGTTTTCGGGATGGGAGCCGCATCGCGGGGTAGGTGTAGCAGGCGGTGTAGGCGACAAGGACAATCCCCGAAGCAGAAGCTCCGGGGATTGTGTCGTTATGCCTGTGCCGTAAGAGTATTATTTTCCGATGCCGTAGTAGCGCAGCCCGGCGTTGAGCACCTCTTCCTTGTCGAAGATGTTGCGGCCGTCGACCAGGATGTTGTCGCGCATGAGCGTGAGCAATTGCGGCCAGTCGGGCATCCGGAACTGTTTCCACTCCGTGACGAGCGCGATGGCATCGGCACCCTCCGCGGCTTCGTACATCGAACCTGCGTAATGCACCCCTTCGTCGCCGATCCTGCGGCGGGCTTCCTCCATCGCCACGGGGTCGTAGACCCGAACCGTGGCGCCCGCCTTACGCAACAGGTCGATCACCACCAGTGCCGGCGCTTCGCGCATGTCGTCCGTTTCGGGCTTGAATGCAAGGCCCCATATCGCGATGGTTTTCCCGCGCAGGTCGCCCAGCGCCCGTTGCAGTTTGCCGAACAGGATGGATTTCTGCCCTTCGTTGACCCGTTCCACCGCCTCGATGACCTGCATCGTATAACCGTGTTCCTGGGCCGTACGGGCCAGGGCTTTCACGTCCTTGGGGAAGCACGAGCCGCCGTAGCCGCAGCCGGGGTAGAGGAACTTGCTGCCGATGCGGGCGTCGGATCCGATGCCCTTGCGCACCATTTCGACGTTCGCCCCTACCAGGTCGCAGAGGTTGGCGATCTCGTTCATGAACGAGATGCGGGTCGCCAGCATGGCGTTGGCCGCGTATTTGGTCATTTCCGCCGAGGGGATGTCCATGAACAGTACCCGGAAATTGTTGATCAGGAACGGACGGTACAGGCGGGTCATCAGCTTGCGCGCCCGTTCGCTCTCGACGCCTACGACCACGCGGTCGGGCGACATGAAATCTTTGATGGCCGCGCCTTCCTTCAGGAATTCGGGGTTCGAGGCCACGTCGAACGGCACCTTGCAGCCGCGTTTGTCTATCTCTTCCCGGATCACGGCCTTGACCTTCTGCGCCGTACCGACGGGTACGGTGCTTTTGGTGACGAGCACCGTATACTTCTTGATGTTGCGACCGAACGTACGGGCGACTTCGAGCACGTATTTCAGGTCTGCCGAACCGTCTTCGTCGGGCGGTGTGCCGACGGCCGAGAAGACTACTTCCACCTTGTCCAGGCAGTCCGTCAGTTCGGTCGTGAAGTGCAGGCGCCCCTCCTCGACATTGCGTTTGACGAGTTCTTCGAGCCCCGGCTCGTAAATCGGGATGAGGCCGTTGTTCAGGGCGTCGATCTTTTTCCTGTCGACATCGACGCACGTAATATCGAGCCCCATTTCTGCGAAACAGGCACCCGATACGAGGCCGACATAACCCGTACCTACGACTGCGATTTTCATCATATTATGTCCAAGATTTTGGTTGTTTTAGCGGTGCATGCACCCGGCGATCCGCCCGGCGAGCGCGTGGCATGCCTCATGCCATGCCGGCGAGAAACCCTGCTTCATTTCCACGGGTTCGCAGATCGCCTCCCACTTCATCTTCTGTGCGAATTCGCCCAGGCAGCGCACGGCGGCGCTCGCCCAGCAGAAGGAGCCGAACCAGCCGAAGTTGCGCTGCGGGACGCAGCGTGCCGCGATCAGGTCGAGCAGGCGTGCCACGGGCGGGTAGAGCCCGCCGTTATAGGTCGGGCCGCCCACGATGAGCGTGTCGTAACGGAACACGTCGCGCAGGACGATGGATTCATCGGCGTAGGACATGTTGTGGACGACGATCGGGCCCACGCCTTCGGCGGCCAGTTCGCGCGCTATGCGCTCGGCCATCTGCTCCGTATTGCCGTACATCGAGCCATAGGCGATCACCACGCCAGGTTCGCCTTCGTAGCGGCTCAGACGGTCGTAGACGTCGATCACCTGCGGGATCTCGCGCTGCCATACGGGGCCGTGGGTCGAACAAATGGTCGTGGGGTTCAGGCCCCGTACCTTCGCGAGCGCCTTTTGCACAGGCACGCCGTATTTGCCGACGATGCAGGCGTAGTAGCGGCGCATTTCGTCCCAGTAGCGCGACGGGTCTACCTGCGAGTCGGTGATGCCGCCGTCGATGGCGCCGAACGTGCCGAAGGCATCGCCCGAGAAGAGCGTGCCGGCCTCGGCACACCATGTCACCATCGTTTCGGGCCAGTGTACCATCGGCGCCATGTAGAACGAGAGCGTTTTCGAGCCGAGCGATATGCTGTCGCCCTCCTTGACTTCGAGCGTCCCGGTGTCGATGCCGTAGAATCCCTGGAGCATCTGCAGCGTCTTGGCGTTGCCCACGATTCGGATGTCGGGGTAGAGCAGGCGCAGTGCGCGCACGGACGACGAGTGGTCGGGTTCCATGTGGTTGATGACCAGGTAGTCGATCTTGCGGTCGCCGATGGCCTCGTGGATGTTTTCTGCCAGACGGCTGCCGAAGCCCTCTTCGACGGTATCTATCAGCGCGACCTTCTCGTCGGCGACCAGATAGGCATTGTATGAAACCCCCTGCGGGAGCGACCAGAGACCTTCGAAACGGGTGGTGGTACGATCGTTGACCCCGACGTAATGGATGCCGGGCAAAATTTCGGTGATATTCATGGTGCGTGGCGTATTTGTTTCAAAGATAGTGAAAAATGTGCCAAAGTGGAGCGGCGCGTGCCTTCCTGCTTGCCGGATTTTTCCCTATCGTCGGATATTAAAAATTTGCGTAAAGATAACCGTTTTTTCGGATATGCGTGAAATCTGTTTCCGAAAAAAAAGCGATTCCCGCATGATGCGGTGGCTGGGCAGCTGGTTTTCCGGCCTGCGGGGTGCCTGTGGCGTTGACCGGGGGCTTGCCGTTTGCGCATGGCGAACCCGCACTGCGGCATCGGGGACAGGCGTAAAAAAAAGCCTTCGGCAAGTGCCGAAGGCTTTGGAAATATTACAAGCCGGGGCTTAGAGCAACCGGAAGAAATCCGAGCGTACGCCCTGCATGCTCACCGCGTCGTTCTTTACCGACTCCGGAATCGTCGCACGAGTGTATACGCACACGTCGCCGGTGTCGGCCGTGCTGGTCAGCGTGATGGTGTTGGACGATTCGTCTGCCGTGACCGTGTACGAGCTTCCCCAGGGGGTGTTGTCGCTGTAATTTCCCGAAAGTACATCGCCTTTGAGCAAGTAGCTGCCCGTGTATTTCTGGTACTTTACGGATTCGATCTTCTGGTAGATGGTGAACGACCCGCCGTCGAATGCGATGTAGGCGTCGAACACCTGCGGAGCCTGGCCTGTCCATGAGGTCAGGCGCCATTCTCCGACGAGTTGCTTGGCCAACGGCGTGTTGTTGTCTTTGTTGTCGTCGTCGCACCCTGCGAACAGGCTCATGCCGAGTATGGCAAAGAGAATATAGATAGTCTTTCTCATGATCTTTTTGCTGTTATCGTAATTCGTATTATAACCAACCTCCGTTCCCGGCCTGTACGCCGCGGGCGATGACGGCGAATTCCTTGGTGATCGTCATGCCGCCCATCACGCTGCCCGTGCCGACCTTGTCGCCGCCGCCGATTGCCGTAACCGTGATCTTCGCCACGCCGGACTTGGTGCATTTGATCTTCAGTTTGCCGTACGCCATCGTGGGTGCAGCCTCGATCCCCAGTTTGGCCATGTCGGCTGCGGACATCGAAACATCGGTGTAGGTGAGGTTCGTTGCGCTGCCGCCGAAGAACTGCGTCAGGGGAATGAGCTCTTCAGCCCCTACACCGACCTTGAGGCACGGCGTGCCTTCGATCTGCATCAGCAGTTGATAAGCGTCTACTGCGCCCGTACCCAACTGCTTACGGTATTTTTCGAGGTACATCGTGCCGTTCGATTCTTTGGTGCCGTCGAGATACCGTTCCATGTCGTTCACCGAGGTGAGGAGCATGCTGATAAACTCGTTGCGGGTGTAGTGCTTGCCTTTTGCCACGGCATAGGAGAGGCCGAGTGCGGCGACGCCCGATACGTGCGGGCAGGCCATCGAGGTTCCCTGCATATAGCCGTAATCCGAACCCTCGTTCATTTCCGAAGGCATCGTCGAAAGTACCGTAGCGGTCGAATTGCTTGCAATGTAAGCGTCGCCGCCCGGCGCCGAGATGTTACAGCCGGGGCCGTAGTTGGTGTAGCTTGCAGGCAGGAAGTCGGGCGAGAACGAGGTTACCGAAATATAATCGCGGAACGCCCCGGGGTACCCGGCACGGTCGAGTGCGTCGTTGCCGGCCGAGAAGATGACCAGACCGCCGTCTATCGCGTCGCAGTTCGACGTGGCGATGAAATAGGCGAGTGCGTCATGCTCCGCTTTGGCTTTTTTGGCGTACTGGTCGTCGGAGGTGTAGCCACCGCCCTTGATACCCATCGAGCACTGGATGATCGAAGCACCGTTGTCGGCCGCGTATTTGAATGCCCTTGCCATGACGGCCGTCGTGCCCGAACCTGCTGCCGTACCGGACAGGGCCTGGCACGACATGAGCCGTACACCGTCGTTGTTGCCCGAGCCGCCCGCTACTCCGCAGACACCGATGCCGTTGTTGTTGACCGCTGCTACCGTGCCTGCGGTATGCGTCCCGTGACCGGAGTCGCCGTCGCCCTTTGCGTCGACCACATCCCAGGAGATGGGGCCGTTCGTAACGAAATTGTACCCGTAATAATCATCCACGTAACCGTTGCCGTCGTCATCGACGCCCGTGGTTCCGGTCATCTCCCTGGTGTTGACCCACATGTTCGCAGCCAGGTCGGGGTGCGTATATTTCACGCCTTCGTCGACTACGGCTACGATGATCTTGGGATCTCCGGCCGTGAGTTTCCATGCCTCTTCCACGTTGATGTCCGCACCTTCGCGCGCGGTCTGTGCCACGGCCTTGTCGCCTTTGTTGATATAGTGCCACTGGCGCTTCAATTCCGGGTCGTTGAACGGCCATACGATCGAACGTGTGTCTGCCGACATGGCGGGCGCATCCGAACGGAGCGGGGTGGCCTTGCCGTCCCACATTTTTTCGAGCTTCGTGTTGAACTGGATGTTCGCCACTTCGGCTACGGCCGACAGTTTCTGTGCGGCGAGATCCAGGTCGACTTCGGTGTCGAACTGCAATTCGTACCACTTGTGCAGGCCGGCTGCGCGCGTGCGCTCCTCGTTGCGTGTGTCTACCGGGAACAGGCGGTTCAGGGAGCTGACGTTCAGCTCCGAAAGTATTTCATCCACGGAGACGATACCCGCGCGGGTAGCGACCGACCGTGTCTTGGCGGCGGCTTCGGCGGCCTGTTCGAGGCTGCCGATGGCTGCGTCGTCGAAATAAACGAGCAGGCTGCCCGCTTCGGCGTTGATCGAGGTGTTGACGATCTTATGCGATGTGGCGGGTATCTGCGAACCGCCGTCGGTTGCGTCGGTCATAGGGTCTGACGTACAACTCGCAAGCAGAAACGCCGCAATGAGTAGTAATTTTTTATCAATCATAATCCGAGTTATTTTTTGAGGGTCTCCCCTCCCCGGTGGAAGGGGAGACCGCTCTTGATCACTAATTGGGTGAACGACTGAAATTATTTAGCCATTTTTTTCAGGGGCATTTTCTCCATGCCTCCGCTTTGCAGAGTGTTTGCCCGGGGTACAAAACCTTCGGAGAATGAACTCATCGCGGGAGTTGCGATCCGAACGGACACCTCACCTTCGAGCGGGTTCGCGCCGCGGTTGACGGGCTTGCCGAACAGTTCGTCGATCAGGGCGTGAGCACGTTCGCGGCCGCGCAGTTCGACATAGTTCGAGGGGTTGATGGAAATTTCCTTCGAGAGGGTCAGCATCTTATCCGAAGCAACCTTGCGCGGTGCGGCTGCTCCCGTGTTGCTACCGGTCGCCGGCACCATCAGCGGGGACGTATAGCTTTCCCAGTTGCCGATCGAGTTCGTATAGTTGGCATCCGTGTATGCCTTGACTAATATGGTGTCGAAATTATACTGATCCGACCAGTCGGGGCCACAAACCAAGGCGAGATACCCGTCTTCCGTGACACCTCCGACCATCATGCCGTCGATTGCGTCGGAACCCATGCCCGTTTCTTTGTCCAGAATGTAATACTTGAGATAGAGCGTCGCTCCCAGGTACGGAATGGTGCCCATGGGCTGCCCTTTCAGAACATAGATGATCCCGTTGTACCACTCCCAGACAACCGTGTCTTCGTTATTGGCTCCGAGCTAGAGGCCCGCAACATTGATTGCATCCAGATTGTTGGTGTCGTCGGTCTCATTCTCCGAGAAGACGACCTGGCCGATCTTGCTGCGATCCGTTTTACCGGAGCCGTCGTTGCTGATTCCCCACAGGTTCCATGTCTTGAACAGTTGGGCTTTATCGCTGAACACATAGAGGTCGTCGATCGTGTATTTGCGCTGCAGCGGATCTGCCTTGCCGGCAGTAGTCTGTTCTACGGCGAACAGTTTGCCGTTGTAACCGTTGTCGGCGTATACCAGCAGGGTGTAACTTGTACCTGCCGACAGACCCGTATAGAACGGAGCGTAACCTGTGCCGTTAATCTTTTCGAGTTGAGCTGTGGTAAGTGCCTTGCCGGATGCCTTGACACCTGCGATCAGCTGCGATTCGTTCATGCCCTGGGTCGAAGCCGTCGTGAACAGACCGATGTACCCCGATGCGATCTCCTCGCCGAACAGGATCCCCTTGATCGAGTTTTCCGGGGTGTAGCCTTGGGACTCATACTCCCACGTAAGCTCTGTGCGGACGCTCATTATGACGGGTTTCTCCTCGCCGGCCTTGACGTAACCGAACGATACGTACCCGTATTTCTGGAGGTTGCCTTTTTCGTCATAAGAATTGCCGACGATGGTGTAGATGCCGGTCTTCTCCATGACGGCGGTGATCGTACCCGAAGCCGTGATCTCCTCGCTCGGGATCGTCCCTGCGTCGATGTCTCCCGATTTGGCCGCAGCGAGCGACTCGCTGAGCGCACCCTCGAAGAAGGCATATTTCACCTTGTCGACGTCGCTGCCGAGCGTAGCCGTGATGGCGACCTTGCCGTCTGCGGGCGCCGACTTCTCGAAGGCTACCGAGTAATCGTAGCTTACCGCGCCCGGGAACAACAGGCGGGTCATTTCGGTATTGGCCTTGAAGTAGCTGGTTGCTTCCCATAGCGAAGGTGTCGTCAGAAGGATCGCCTTCGGCGGGAAGGTGAGGACGCCGTTTTCCAGCGTGCCGTACATCGTGGCCGAAGCCATGCCGGGATAATTCTCCTGGCAGAACGAAACGATCACGAATGCGCCGTTGTCTTCGTAACCTACGTCGTTGATCTCAAAACCTGTCGGCTGTACCGGGAACCATACTTTTTCGGGATCCCGCGCGTCGATGATGGTATAGGTCGGAACGGAGGGAACGTTGGAATACCTTCCACCGACGATTTTGGCCATGTAGGCTTCGTCATAAATATCCTTGATACGGTAGTAACCCTTCATGTCGGCACGTTCGTAAATCTCGACTTCCTTTTCTGCATTGGGGACACCGTTTTCCTTTATGTTGGAGCCCATTATCGCCGTGAAGAAATCGTCGCGCCACGTGCCTTTGGTTTCACCGTTGGGGCCCTTCACGAGATCCCACTGGACGCGGGTGACGCTGAAATCGAGCCCGTTGGAATATTCTCCGTAAAGCAGTGCGTATTTCTTGTCCTTCACCACGATGGAGCAATCGTAGGTCTTACCGACCTCAGCTCCGGGGAAGTCCACCGAGAACGTGGTTGCTTCCTGTCCGGCCTCGAATTTGATTTCCGAGACCGTGAAAAGGCCGTCCTGGGTGCTGCTGACTTCCACAGGCACGGTGATCGCATCGTTGTAGTTCTTGCGCATGGCCGTGAAGGTCAGGGTCGTAGGCTCCGCCGGATCGAGCTCTTGGTCGCCGGCATTTTCCTGCGAGGGAAAATAAACGCCGTAGCAGTCCGTGTCTTCGCCTTCGCCGGGAGTATACTTAATGTCGTCCGAGCAACTTGCGAGCACGAATGTCGCTGTGAGCGCGTACAATATATATTTGATTGTTTTCATACTATTCGGTCTTTGGTATTAAAGCAAATTTTGCATATTGCCGTTACTTATCCGTCCAGGGCGTTATCTTGCCCGAGGGGTCGGGGTTGTTGACTACGGCGGGGTTGTTCTGGATTTCACCACGGGTAATGACAAAATTCCAGTGGGGAGCGCGGCCGTCGGTGTTCAAACGATAATCGGAAGGAGAATTGGTACCCTTGTAGCCGCGGGTCATGGACATATCCAGACGTTTCAGGTCGAACATGATGATACCCTCGCCCCAGAACTCGATGCGTTTTTGGAGGATCAGCTCCTCGATGAAACTCTTGAGTGTCGGCGTGCGTTCGCTACAATCGTATGAGCCGTCGGTGAAACGGTACTTCATGAATTCGTTAAGCAGTTCACGGGCGGCGACGATATTGCTTTGCGCCGTAGCTTCCGCTTCGATAAGGTACATCTCCTCGACGCGCATGCAGGGAATATCCGTAGCCCCGCCGACTTTGAAGTCGGTATAGTTGCCCTGGGCGGGACGGAACTTGATATTGACATAGTCTTTCAGCGTTGCGAAGTATGCACTGCCGTTGGGGCGGCAACTCTTGTACGCGTAGAAATTGCGGTCGGGATCGAGCCACGAATGCTTGCGGAAATCCTTGTCGTCGATCTTGTTGTAGAGGGCCTTGTCAATGGCACGGCCTACCTGGTGTCCGTATCCCCACGACTCCTCGTTACCGATGTGGGCCTGGAAGTTCAGCAGGTTGGAAACGTTGTCGCTGGTGATCGGCAGGCCCCAGATCCACGATTTGTTTGCCGTCGCACTATTGAAACCGGTCGTCGGATCCTCCCACTGTGCCTGGGTCAGGGGTGTGCAACCGCTCGTGGTGATGGCTTTGCGGGCATACTCTGCTGCCTTCTTGTAAGCATCGGGATTGTTGTCGGCAGTACCGCGTTCCAGATAAGCACGAGCCTGGAGCCCATAGACCATAGCCAAACTGGGCGTGTAGGGATCTGTCGCCGAGTAATCGGAAAGGTATGTCGCCGCCTTTTCGAGGTCGGGGAAGATCACTTTCTCGTAGACGTCGGCTGCCGACGCACGGGGATTGGCCTTAGCTTCGGCCTCGGTCGTGGTCTCGGTTACGATAGGTACGGCAAGGCCGAGCACTCCGTCTGCGGACGTGTATTTATTCTCCTTGAACTCATAGAGACGTACCAGGTCGAGGTAGAACGAAGCCCGGTAAGCGTAAGCGAAGCCGAGGATATGCTTGGTCGTGGTCGTGAGAGCTTCCGGGTCGATGGTGCTGATGATGTCGTTGGTCGACTTGATCCAAGTGAAATAGTTGTTCCAGGTCAGGAGATTGGCCGCGTAGTTCTCTGCGAGAGCATCGTTGGCGCCCCACTGGCTGAACCAGTCGTAGCCCGTATCGCCCGTTATGGCCATGTCGCCTGCTGCTGAATCGGTAGCGAGGTGGATGGCCGGGAGGGAGAAATTCCAGTGCATATTGCCGTAGTCGGTAAGCGACTTAACCTGGATAAGCGCCGTGGGGATACCTTTCACCATCGCTTCGAGGGCCGAGGGGGAACCTGCGATCTGGTCGGATGTGGCCCTGTCGGTCGGGAATGTTTCCTTGATGCACCCGCTAAGCAGTGCAGCCGAAGCAAGGGCTGCTATAGATATTTTCAGTATATTTTTCATATCCGAATAATTAGCTGGTTATGGATTAGAATTGGATATTGATACCGCCCGAGATGGTGCGTATCGGAGAATAGGTTGCGTAATTCGAGGTTCCCAGAACGCCCTGGTTGTCCGTATTGTCTGCGTAGCGCGGATCCAGTCCCTTACGCTTGGACCAATAGAATACGTTTTCGCAGGCGAGGTAGATACGCATCTTGCCGACTCCGAATTTCTGGGTGAACTTCGACGGCAGTGTATAGCCGAAGTTGATGTTCTGCAGGGTCAGGTAGCTTGCGTCGATCAGGAAACGGTCGGAGGTATCCGTCGTGTTCGAATCGCCGTACTGCATACGCGGAATGTTCGAGTTCGGATTCTCCGGTGTCCATGCGTTGAGTATGTCCTTGTGCCAGTTCACGCCGATGCTGCCGGTCGGGGTCGGCGTGCTCATCGCTGCGGCATACCCCGAGTCGTAGATCTTGCCGCCGATCTGGTAGTTGAAGTTGATGCCGAAATCGAACCCGAAGAACGAAACGCTCGTGCCGAAGCCGCCGTAAAGGTCGGGGATCGCATTGCCGCAGAGGTAATCGCTAGCTTCCGAATGGGCTGTGGTGGTCGTTCGTTCACCCGTCGGCTTCCCGTCCTTGTCCTTTACATCCTTATACCACATGGAGCGTCCGTCCTCCGAGACGCCGGCGTATTTCTTCATATAGAAGGTATACAGCGGCAGCCCTTCGCCGTAGAAGAAGCTTCTGCCGGCGTAGCCGTAATAACCTTCCACCTCTTTGGTGCGGCGTTCGGGAGGCAATGAAATGATCTTGTTCTTGAGGTGCGTCAGGTTGACGTTGATGTCCCACTGCACGTTTTTGCTGCGGATCGGGGTGAAGTTCAGGTCGACCTCGATACCTTTGTTGGACATGTCGCCGACGTTGGCATAGTAGGAAGAGTAACCCAGCGACGGTGCCGTGGGGAATGCCATCAGCATGTCGGTCGTCTTGCGGTTGAAGTACTCGATGCTACACGATATGCGGTTCTGGAGTACGCCGAATTCGATACCGGCGTTGAAGTTGGTATTGGTCTCCCAGGTGATGTTGGGATTACCTTTCTCCAGGAATGCCACGGACATCTCTCCATTCGACGAGGCGAGCCGGTAGGTATCCACATAACGGTAGTCACCGATTTTGTCATTACCCTGCGAACCGATCGATGCCTTGACCTTCAGCATGTCGAGCCAGCCGTGCGTCCCGGACATGAAATTCTCCTTGGTTACGATCCATGCGGCACCTACCGACCAGAAGTTGCCCCAGCGGTGCGAGGGATGGAAGCGCGACGAGGCATCGCGGCGGTACGAAGCCGAGAAGAAATATTTACCGTCGTAATCGTACTGCGCGCGGCCGAAATAGCCTTCATTATTATAGGTGATGACATACGAGGTTGCGCTCTGCTTGTCGATTATCGCACCGGCCAGTTCGTCGTTGTCGGGCGAGAACATGTTGCCCGTGCTGCCGTAAAGCAGGTACTGCCTGCGCTGGTAGTATTCATGGCCGAGCATTACATTGACATTGTGCTTGCCGATGACTTTGGTGTAGTTGAGGATCTGCTGAAGGTTGTGCGAGAAATCACGCGTATGGTATTTGCCTATGATACCGTTCTCATCGGCGAACTGTCCGAAATAGGGGTTCTGTACGGTTGTCCGGCGGGTTTCGTCGAGCGAAACACCTACATTGAAAGTGAATTTGAAATCCTTCAGGAACAATATGTCGAAGAATCCCGTGCCGTTGAAGGCATTGCCTTCCGAACGGTCGGTGTTCAGGCGGGAATCCGCCAGACCGTTCGCATTCGGCAGCAGGGGACGGGTCAAACCGGCGTTCATTCCGTCTCCGTAGTCGTACATCGTGATGCCGGCGTCGTTCTTCATGATATTTCCCTGCCCGTCACGGACGTAGAGGGGATAGATGGGGGGTATGGACGAGGTGAAGGCGAAGAGGTTGGCCGAAGAGTTTCCCTGCCCGTCCGCGCTCAGCGAATTGTAGGTGAAGTTGGCGTAACCGGCGTTGGCACCGACCTTCAGCCATTTTTTGGCCTGGTAATCGGCTTTCAGACGGGCGGTGTAGCGTTCCATATTCGAGTTTTCGGTGATACCTTCGTTATTCAGGTAGCCGAACGAGGCGTAGAACGTACTGCGATCCGTGGCGCCCGATACGCTCACGTTGTACTCCTGACGCATCGAAGAGCGGAAAGCAATATCTTCCCAGTCGTCGGGGGTAAGCAGGTAGTCCTGTCCGTTATAAACAACCCGGTTGCCCAGCGTAGCATTGGGATTGAGTTTCCCGTTTGTGCCGATAACCGACTGGCCGTCGGGCACGCTGTAAACCATGTAGCCCAGACCGCCGTCGTTCTTCGAGGCGGCCAGGTTCTTGTTGGCCATGGCGTGTGCCGTGCTCTCGCTCATGCCCTGTGACCGGTAGTAGCTGTTCAGGGCCGTGTAGTATGTTTCATAATACTGGGCCGGGTTTTTGATGTAGTCGTATGACTGCATCGCGCGCGAGTTCACACCCCACTTGGCATCTACCGTGACGGTGGCTTCCTGTCCACGGGCCTTTTTGGTCGTGACCATGATGACACCGTTGGCACCACGCGCACCGTAAAGGGCGTTGGATGCTGCGTCCTTCAGAACGGTCATCGACTCGATGTCGTTGGGGTTCAGGTTGTTCAGGTCTCCTTCGTAGGGAGTTCCGTCCACGATCCACAGGGGGTCTTTCTCGGCGTTGATCGAACTGAATCCACGGATGCGGACGATCGGGTTGGCACCCGGTTTACCCGATTCGTTGGATATCTGGACACCGGCAACCTTACCGGCCAGCGACTGGGCGACGTTCGACTGCTGCGACTTTGCGATGTCATCCGCCTTGATGACGGTCGCGGAACCGGTAAACGCCTCCTTTTTGGAGGTACCGAACGCCACCACGATCACGTCGTCGATCGCCTGCGTATCTTCGTGCATAGTCACGTCGATGCGCGATTTGCCAGCGATGGGGAGCTGTTGCCCCACATATCCGATGAACGTCACCGAAAGGGTGCCGTCAGCCGGAGCCGAAAGTGAGTACTGGCCTGCCGCGTTGGTCGTAGTACCGATCGAAGTACCGTCTACCATGACAGTAGCGCCCGCAACGGGATTCCCGTTTGCGTCAGAAACTGTACCGGAGACCTGCTTGTTTTGGGCGAATGCATATGCGCCGAGCACCAAAACAGCAATTAACGATAGTACAATTTTTCTTACCATAAGCGTTAATTTTAATTGGTTTTTTAAAATAAAAAGTTCACAAGCAAAGATAACGGATTGCTAACTCATTTACAAATAAATTATTAAAAAAATTTAACACGGTTACAGCTGTCTTTCAAATTGTGGTTGACGGCTTACGATTTTTCGCGCATAAGGCCTGTGGCGATTACAATTTGCAATCGCCATTTCGGGGCGTTTTTTGTTGATTTCGGGATTTTCCCCAGCCGGAAGGGGATGCAAGGGGTGAAAAAAGTGACTTAGTAGAGCCTTTCCGACTCGTTCGGCATGCCCGACGGCGTCCAGTCGGGGCACAGCGAGTTGATACGTTTGGACAGGCGTTCCATCTCTCCGCTGATATGCGAATGGGTGATATTCGCATAGATCTGCGTTGTGCGTATGTTTTTATGTCCCAGTAATTTACTGATTGTTTCGATGGCGACACCCTGCGAAAGGGTAATTGTCGTGGCAAACGTGTGCCGGGCCGCATGGAACGTGATCTTTTTCGGAATCCCCGCTTCGGCGACAATCTTGTCGAGGCATTTATTGCACCACCCGTTGCTCGGAAGGTCGAATATCCGTCCGGAGCCCGATGCGGGCATGTATTTCAACAGGATATTGTAGGGCACGGTAAACAGCCGTACATTGACCTCAGACCCCGTTTTGCGGCGGGTCGTGTTGACCCACAGCTGTTTGTTTATTTTCTGAATATTCTGCGGCACCAGGCCTCGGATGTCGACATAGGACAATCCCGTGAAACAACTGAACAAAAACGTGTCCCTGACAAGTTGTAAGGTGACATCCTCGTTCTCATACTGCATCATTCGGTTTATTTCATCCATGGTCAGGTAGTTGCGTGTTACGAATTCGCTTTGTAATTTGTAATTGGCAAAGATATCCTTGTCCATATATCCCTTGCTGCGGGCCAGCATGAGGATATGTTTCAGGGCGATCATGTAAATCCAGATCGTGTTTTTTTTATACCCGGCTTCCTTTGCGATATAGGCGTGGAAGCCCGTGAGAAATTCCCGGTTGAGCTCCTTGAACATCAGGTCTTTCCGGTCGTACTTGTCCCAGATGTAGTTTGCCAGATGCTTGCAGACGCACCTATATTTATAATATGTGGCCTTGCTGCGGCTGATGCCGACCATACGGTTGAATTCTTCGTTGTGCTGCCTGAAAAAGGCGAGCACGGTCTCCTGCCGGAGGTTGGCGCCGAAATACATCTCTTTGACCATCATCGGAGTTACGAACGACTGCTCGTAGAATAACTTGTTGTAACACCTTTCGATGTGGTAGTGGATATTCGAAAGTTGTTCGTTGATTCTGCCGGCGGCATTGCTCCGCCCGGCGACACGCCCCATACCGACGTCCCAGTGTTCGGGTGCGACCGAGAGGCGCGTGGAAAACTGCGTCCGCTCTCCGTTGATCGTGATGCGCCCCATGATCGGGACGTTTCCATTCCGGAGAGGCGCGTTTTTCTTGATGTAAAACAATACATTAAACGTGTTTCTCATTGCTCAAATAACCTTTTGTGTTTAACCTAATAACAATATGCAAACCGCATTAAAGGTAATGATTAAGTAACCCCCGAATAACGTATTATTCAGCCTAAATATCTTATTGTATAGATGTTAGCCCGTGTGAGACGGTTACTTTATAGTAACACTACAACAATCCGGCAAGGCATTTACAGAGATTTAAAAGCCTTTTAATCAGTATATTATGTCTTGATTAGCCGATTTTGCGCCAGAAAAGACCTTGTGCGCTGAATATCAAGATATTATATTATTCAACGCACTTTGGCGGCTTTTTATTTTAAAATTAATTTAAAATTAACGCTTATGGTAAGAAAAATTGTACTATCGTTAATTGCCGTTTTGGTATGCGGACTATACGTAGCCGCCCAGAACAGGCAGGTTTCCGGTACAGTTACCGATGCCGCCGGTGCTCCGGTGGCTGGAGCCACAGTCATGGTCGAGGGCCAGCATATCGGTACCACGACAGGTACGAACGGCACCTTCTCGCTTGCAGCCCCTGCAAACGGGAAACTGGTCGTTTCGTTCATCGGGTATGACACCGAGACCGTCGCGATCGCCGGGCACACCCATGTTTCGGTGACGCTCAAGGAGAATGCACAGGCGATCGACGATGTAGTCATCACGGCTTTCGGTGAAATCAAGAAGAAGGATTTTACCGGCTCGATCGCATCGGTTTCGGCCGGTGAAATATCCAAAACGACCGTTGCTTCCGCTTCACGAATGCTGGAAGGCGCCGTTACCGGTGTACAGTCATACAGCTCTACGGGACAGCCCGGTGACGACGCTTCGATCATCATCCGCGGTATCGGTTCGATCAACGGAACCCAGACCGCACTGATCGTCGTCGACGGTGTGCCTTATTCGTCGGCGCTTTCGACGATCAACCCGCTCGATATCGAGTCGATCGTCGTGTCGAAGGATGCCGCCGCCAATGCGCTCTACGGTTCGCGTGCCGCAAACGGCGTGGTTTTCGTCACCACGAAGAAGGGGACGCGCAACCAGAAGGCCAACATCATGTTCGAAGCCAAGTGGGGCTGGAACCAGCAGGGTATCAAGGAGCATGAGACCATGCAGAACCCCGGCGACTATTACGAATATGTATACGGCGGGCTTTATAACTACTTTGAGGCGAATAATCCGGGGGCGAGCCATGCTGAGCTTGCCAATGCGGCGAACTCCAACCTCATGCCCGTGCTCGGAAACTACATGGCCTATAAGATCCCCGACGGTACGACGCTGATCGACCCCGCCACGGGCAAGCTCAATTCCGACGCGAAACTGCTTTATGCCGACAACTACGACGACTACCTGTTCACCAAGCAGTTCCGTCAGGAATACACGCTGAGCATCAGCGGCGGCAACGACAAGATGGACTACTACGTTTCGGGCAGCTTCCTCGAAGACCCCTCGTATGTAATCATGTCGGGATTCAAGCGTTACTCGGGTCGCGCCGCCTTCAATGCACAGGCCACCAAATGGCTGAAGGTCGGGACGAACCTTTCGTATGCCCGCCGCGATATTGACAGCCCCGGCTATTCGGGCGCCAACACGGGCAACGTGTTCCTGTGGACGATGTGGCAGAACCCCACCGTGCCGTACTACGCCCGCGACCTGGACGGTAACATCCGTTACAATGCCGACGGCACGAAGATGTACGAGCAGGGCAACGGCACGACCCTTTCGCCCTACGGTGCGACGCAGGATCAGTTCAACTCGTTCAACAACTTCGCGCACCCCATGCAGTCGATGAGCCGCGATATCAACAACTCGGTTCGCGACAACCTCTACGCCAATTTCTACGGCGAGATCGTATTCCTGAAGGATTTCAAGTTTACGGCCAACTTCACGCTGGACAACGTGTACCGGATGGATACCTTCTACCAAAATAACGAATACGGTGTTGCTGCCACATCGACCAACAACGGCCTTGTCGAGAAGTACAACAACAACTATTTCTCGTACAATACCCAGCAGATGCTCAACTGGAACAAGACCATCAAGGAGCACCACAACTTCGACGTGCTGATCGGCCACGAGTTCGGTAAGACCGACACGCGCGTCGTGGACGCCTACAAGAAAAATATTTTCTACCCGGGCATCCCCGAACTGGGCAACGCCGTTTCTCAGTACGGCAACGGTTCGACCTCGAGCACCGTGGTGACCGCCATCGAAGGTTACTTCGCACGTGTGAACTATAACTACGCCGGCAAGTATTTCTTCTCGGGTTCGTACCGCTACGACGGTTCGTCGCGCTTCAAGTACGACAAGTGGGGCCACTTCTGGTCTGTGGGCGCCGCGTGGCGTATCAAGGGCGAGAGCTTCATGGACAACGCCACGTGGGTAGACGAACTGAAACTGCGCGTCAACTACGGTGTGGCCGGCAACCAGATTTCGGCATCGTATCCCTATACCAATCTTTGGGAGGTCGGAGAAACCGATGGCCAGATCGGTATTACGCAGTCCGACACGGGTAACCGCAATCTTTCGTGGGAACGCAACTACCAGATCGACCTGGGTATCGACTTCCGCCTGTGGAACCGCTTCTACGGTACGGTCGACTATTATAACCGCCGTACGCACGACCTGATCTGGAACCGTCCGACCCCGTCGTCGACGGGTCTTGCGAGCCGCCTGGAAAACGTCGGTATCCTGGCCAACCGCGGTTTCGAAATCGACCTGGGCGTGGACATCCTCAAGCATAAGGATCTCTACTGGAACTTCGCGGTCAACGCCTCGTTCGCACGCAACCGCCTGATCGACTATCCCTCGGAGCTGGGCAACCCGGCGCTGGGCGGCGACTACATCAGCGGTAATTTCCTGCGCGGCAAAGGCAAGTCCTACTACAACCTCTACCTCTTCAAGTTCGCCGGCGTAGACCCCGAAACCGGCCAGGAGACGTTCTGGAAGGATGTCGTTGACGGCGACGGCAAGGTTACCGGACGTGAAAAGACCTTCAATATCAACGAAGCCACGCAGTACGAGATCGGCGATGCGCTGCCCGACGTGACGGGTGGTTTGCGCACCTCGTTCCGCTGGAAGAACTTCGATTTCATGCTGGCTGCGGCCTACCAGATCGGCGGCCGCCAGTGGGACGGCAACTCGGCCAACGTATATGATCCGGGACGTGCCGGTTTTGCAGCCTCGCAAGACCTCGTGGGCAACACCTGGACGCCGGAGCATACCAACGCCAAATTCCCCAAGCTGATGTTCAACGGCACCTGGAATTTCGTGGGTTCGAACTGCGACTACCTCTACCGCGACGCCTCCTACTTCAGCCTCAAGACGATCAACGTCGGCTACACGCTGCCCAAGCGCTGGACGTCGAAGATCTGCATCGAATCGCTGCGTGTCTTCTTCGCCGCCGACAACCTCTACTTCACCTCCGCGCATACGGGCTTCGACCCGCGTACCGCTTACACGGGACAGAACGCATTCGGGTTCCCGCAGGCGAAGACCTTTACTTTCGGTATTACGATGAACTTATAATAAACGAGATATTAGCGTATGAAAAACATAGTATATTACATCGCAATAGCTACGGTGCTCCTGTTCGCATCCTGTGCGAGCGAGCTCGACACCGAGCCTTCGGGCAGCAAGGTGTCGGATGAGCAGCTGAGCGAACTGATCAAGGAGAATGCCGACCTCGTGCTCGCACCCATGATGCAGGGAGCCGTCAACTACATGCATACCGGCAACCGCCAGGCAACGACCAACGACCGCGGATTCATGGTCTGGAATCTGGGTATGGATTTGCAGGGCAACGATATGGTGCTCACGAAACTGACCAACTGGTTTGCCGACGAATATATGTTCGAAAGCATCCGTGCCCAGACCAATGCCTATACGGCAGACCGCTGGTACTGTTACTACAAGATCGTCTATCAGTCGAACCAGATCCTCGACCTGATTCCCGACGATGCTACGGGCAAGGCGCTGGTATATAAGGCTCAGGCGCTGACCTACCGCGCGCTGGCTTACTATTACCTGATGTGCGTTTACCAGGACGACTACATGCACGGCGGCAAGGATAAGGCGGGTGTCCCCCTCTATCTGACCGTCGAGGGTGCCAAGGGACGCACCCCGTCGACCGAGGTTTACAGCACGATCACGACCGATTTGCAGAACGCCATCGCGCTGTTCGAGCAGGAAGGCTACGATCCCAAGAGTTCGACGGCGGACATCGACCAGACGGTTGCGAACATGGTGCTGGCTCGCGTGGCACTGACGACGGGCGATTACACTACGGCAGCCAATGCTGCCGGGGCGGTGATTTCGGCAGGCTACTCGCTCATGAACGAGGAGCAGTATACGACTTCGGGTTTCCAGAGCACTTCGCTTCCCGAGACCATCTGGGGCTATACGTGGGCTGCTTCCACTTCGCTCGGCAACCGTTCCTTCGCATCGTTCATGTCGATCACGGCCGTGGACAATGCCAACAACAAGGGTATTTACATGGCCATCGACGACCAGCTCTACAACCAGATCGCAGATACCGACTACCGCAAGAAGAATTTCAACGCGACCGAGACCACGGTAGGGGATTTCACCTATCCGGCCTACTCGAACGTCAAGTTCAACACCCCGACCTACGAGGCTGACGAAATCTACATGCGCCTGTCGGAGGCATACCTGCTGAAGGCCGAGGCCGAAGCCCGCGGCGGCAACAATTCCGCAGCGCAGCAGACGCTTTACGACCTGGTGTCGAAGCGTGATTCGGGCTATGCGAAGTCCTCGAATACGGGCGATGCACTGCTGAAGGAGATCTTCCTCCAGAGCCGTATCGAACTCTGGGGCGAGGGACACGAATTCTTTACCAACAAGCGCTTCAACGTCGGTGTAGACCGTACGGCATCCTCCAACCACACGCACAAGGTGGTCAAGGCTGCCGGCAAGGAATTCACCTACCAGATTCCGCTGTCGATCGAGCTGAACAGCAACCCATACATCAATGCGGCCGACCAGAATCCGCTTTAGTGGTTAATACTTATTTTCTGGGCCCGGAAGTCGTGACGCTTCCGGGTTTTTTTATGCCCGTACCGTCCGGGGAGCAGCGAGCGTCCCCCCTGTCGTTGCCGGGATTCCTGGAGGGGGCTTGTGACGCCCGGGGTATATTACGGCATCCGGGGTATTGCCGCGATGTCCGGAGGTATCGTTAACCTTTTGAATATTGCAGCGCGTTTTTGCCGTTTCTGGTTATGCATTGGTAACTCGAGGTGCTCGGCAAGCAGCCATTAATATGCTGTAAATAAATTTTATACACCGTACCCTCAGGTAACTTTCAAGTTACCGTGCCTTTTCAAAACCGGATCGCAACCTTGCGTTTGATCATCTATATATGTGATATTCATCATCTTACCAGAATCGTAAAATCCTGCTCACAGGCTACTGGCTTTTTATTTTAAAAAACCAATTAAAATTAACGCTTATGGTAAGAAAAATTGTACTATCGTTAATTGCTGTTTTGGGGATTTGCGCCGTTGCAATGGCCCAGAACCAGCAGGTTTCCGGTACAGTTACCGACGCTGCCGGTGCTCCGGTAGCAGGTGCCACAGTCATGGTGGACGGAACGACGGTCGGAACGACGACGAGTGCTGACGGCGCTTACTCGATTTCTGTTCCCAGGGAGGGTGTTCTGCTGGTGACCTTCATCGGCTATGAGCCCCAGCGTATTGCTGTCGCCGGAAAAACCCGTGTGAACGTCGTGATGAAGGAGGATACGCAGGCGATCGACGACGTGATCGTGGTAGCATACGGTACGGCCAAAAAAGAGGCCTTTACGGGTTCTGCTTCCGTGATGAAGGCCGAGGATATCGGCAAGCGCCAGGTATCCAACATTTCGAACGCCCTGGCGGGTGCCGTGGCCGGTGTGCAGGCTGTTTCGTCGAACGGACAGCCGGGTGAGAGTGCCAAGATCCGTATCCGCGGTATCGGCTCCATGTCGGCGAGCAGTGCTCCGCTCTATATCGTGGACGGGGCCCCTTACGACGGGTCGCTCTCGTTCCTGAACAGTGCCGATATCGAGTCGATCACGGTGCTGAAGGATGCCGCCGCGTCGGCCATCTACGGTGCCCGCGGTGCCAACGGCGTCGTGCTGGTCACCACCAAGCGCGGCAAGTCGCAGGATGCGACCGTGACCTTCGACGCCAAGTGGGGTACCAACTCCCGCGGTGTGCCCAATTACGACGTGATTTCCGATCCGGGACTGTATTACGAACTGGGCTACAAAGCTTTGTACAACAGTAAGTTCTATGCCGGGAGCTCGGCGGCGGATTCGCGCGCGTTTGCCAACTCCGCCCTGTTCGACTCGACGAACGGCGGTACGGGTTACAACGTCTACACGCTTCCCGAAGGCCAGACGCTGATCGGTGCCAACGGCAAACTCAATCCCAACGCTAAACTGGGCTACTCCGACGGGCAGTATTACTACACCCCCGACGATTGGTACGACGAGCTGTTCGGCAGCGGCAACCTGCGCCAGGAGTACAACGTCTCCATCGCGGGTGCTTCGGAACGCCTCAACTACTACCTCTCGGCCGGTTACCTCGACGATTCGGGCATCATCAAGAATTCGGGCTTCACCCGTTATTCGACCCGTATGAAGGCCGATTACCAGGCCAAGAAGTGGCTGAAGGTCGGTGGCAATATCGGTTTCTCGCACGCTATTACCAACTCCCCTACGGGGCAGACCGACTGGGGTTCGTCGGGCAACCTGTTCTACCTGGCCAACATGATTGCCCCGATCTACCCGATGTATGTGCGCGATGCCGATAAGAAGATCATGTACGACGAACACGGCAATAAGATCTACGACTCGGGTGTGAATACCAACCAGATACGCTCGTTCTCGGGCGGTGCCAACCCCATGATCTCGATCGACCTGGATCGCCACCGCACCTATACTGATGCGATCAACGGCAACTGGTTTGCGACCGTGACGCCCGTCGAGGGGCTGAACGTCACGGCCAACATCAGTGCCAGCGCCATCAACCGCCGTGCGAACCACCTTTATAACTCCTACTACGGTTCCTATATCGGCAAAGGTTCGGTCTCCGTTGCGCAGTCGCGTACGTTTGGCGTCAACCAGCAGTACCTGGCTTCGTACAAGAGAACGTTCGCCCAGAAGCACAACTTCGACGTGCTGGTCGGCTTCGAGAACTATTCGCTGAAGATGCAGTACCTCTCGGGCAGCAACACCGACCTTTACAATCCCAATGTAGGGGAGCTGGATAACACGATCTATGAGACCCCGCAGGTTTCGTCCTACACCGACACCTATTTTACAATGGGTATTCTCTCGCGTGTGCAGTACGACTACGACGGCAAGTATTTCTTCTCGGCATCCTACCGCCGCGATGCTTCGTCGCGCTTCCATCCCGACCACCGCTGGGGTAACTTCGGTTCCGTGGGTGGTGCATGGCTGCTGACCAAGGAGAACTTCCTGAAGGATGTGAAGTGGCTCAACATGCTGAAACTGAAGGCTTCGTATGGTATCCAGGGTAACGACGACCTGCTCGATCCCAGCGGTTACAGCAACTACTATCCCTACCAGGATCAGTATTCGGTAGGTCGTGTCGACGGCGATTTCTCGTTGACGCTCAACTACAAGGGTAACAAGAACATTACGTGGGAGTCCTCGCACTCGCTCAACGTGGGTGTCGAGTTCGGCCTTTGGGACGACCGCCTGAGCGGTAGCGTCGAGTATTTCTCGCGCAAGACCTCGGACATGCTCTACTACAAACCCGTACCTCCTTCGCTGGGTTACTCGCGGCAGCCTATCAACGTGGGTTCGATGCGCAACGCCGGTGTCGAGATCCAGCTGTCCGCCGGGCTGCTGCGCTATAAGAATTTCTCGTGGGATCTGGATCTCAATATGACGCACTACAAGAACAAGATCCTCTCGCTCGACGGCGACGTGCCCGAGACGGGACTGGTTTACTCGATGGCGATCCGCGAGGTGGGCGGCTCGATGTACGACTCCTACCTGAAGACCTATGCGGGCGTCGATCCCAACACCGGTAAGTCGCTCTGGTACGTAGACCCCGACAACGGCGATTATTCGACCACGGATGTTTACGACAACGCCCGCCAGGCCCGCCAGGGCAGCACGCTGGCCAAGGTGAGCGGCGGCTTCGCTACTTCGCTGAGCTTCTACGGCGTGGATATCTCGGCACAGTTCGCTTACCAGCTCGGTGGCAAACTCTACGACAACACCTACCACGAATTGATGCACTACGGCGATAACCTGGGTATGAACTTCCACAAGGACGCCCTCAAGGCCTGGACGCCCGAGAACCCCAACACGAATGTCCCGCGCCTGAACTCGTCCGACGATTCGAACCAGAAATATTCGTCGCGCTTCCTCGTAAGCTCCGACTACCTTTCGGTCAACAATGTGACGGTAGGCTATACCCTTCCCAAGAAGTGGTCGAACAAGATCGGCCTGGGCAGCATCCGCATCTATTTCTCGGGTGACAACCTTGCCGTCTTCTCCGCCCGCGAGGGTCTCGACCCCCGCATCGTATTCGGCGGTACGGGTACTGCGGACAACACCTCCTATTCGGCCCTGCGTACCATTTCGGGCGGTATTAACCTGACGTTCTAATTTTGGCACAATCAAATAACAACGTGTATATGAAAGCAATCAATAAAATATGGGTATTTGCCCTGGGGACGGCGGTTATGGTCTCCTGCTCCGACCTCGATACGTTCCCCGAGAGCGGTATTGTGACCGAGGATCAGAAAAAGGAGGTCGTGGAGGACAACCCCGAACGTCTGCAGGCGGATATCAACACTCTGTCTTCGATCTTCACGAAGCTCCTGCCCAACTGGGCCGGAGGTAGCGCCACGCCTTTCCACAACGACTTCAGCTATCCTGCCGTATGTATCGCCACCGACGGCAACGGTGCCGACATGGTATCGGACAACAGCGACTACGAGTGGTTTTCGGTTGCGTTCGAGTATTCGGATCGCAACGCCAACTATGCCGTGCCCATGTTCACCTGGAATTTCTGCTACAAGCTGAACAAGCAGGCCAACGACATCCTGTCCACGATCCCTGCGGATACCGAAAACCAGACGCTTATCTATTACCGCGGCCAGGCGCTGGTGGCGCGTGCGTTTGCCAACTTCACGCTGGCGCAGCGTTTTCAGTTCACCTACAAGGGTAACGAGGACAAACCGACGGTACCCATCGTGACGTGGGACATGCCGGCCGAGCGTGCCGGTGCGAACCCCCGTGCCACCAATGCCGAGATCTACAAGCTGATCTACGACGATCTGACGCAGGCCATCGCCGACCTCGAGGGCTTCCAGCGCACGAGCAAGGCCGCCGCCGACCGGAACGTGGCTTACGGAATGCGTGCCCGCGTGAATCTGGTGATGAACAACTGGGGCGAGGCTGCCACCGACGCCGAAGCTGCCCTGAGCGGCTACACGTTCCTCTCCAAGGACGACGTGTCGGCTCCCGGTTTCAACAGTGCCAACTCCCCGTCGTGGATCTGGGCCGGCATCTACAAGGCTGCCGACACCCCCGCCAACTACCGCAATATCACCTGGGGCGGACACCTCTGCTCCTTTGCCCGCGGTTATACCACCAGCCAGGGTTTGTATAAGCGTATCAATTCGCTGCTTTACAACATGATCCCCGATACGGACGTGCGCAAGGGATGGTGGATCAACGCCAGCCTCGAATCGCCGCTGCTCGACCACATGGACTGGGACGGCGTGACCGGCTCGGCCATCAGCTCGCTGGCGATTCCCAATGTCAAGCGTGCCTTCCAGCCCTATACCAACGTGAAGTTCGCGCCTTATGAAAATAAGTGCGGTACGGACATCAACGCGGGCGACTGGTGTATCATGCGTGCCGAGGAGATGCTTCTCATCCAGGCCGAGGCCATGGCCATGGGCGGCAACCTCGGCGGCGGCAAGTCCCTGCTCGAGAATTGGGTCAAGACCTACCGCGATCCTTCGTATTCGTGCGCCGCCACGACTCCCGAGGCTTTCCAGAGCGAGATCTGGTGGCAGCGCCGCGTCGAGTTGTGGGGCGAGGGCCATGCCTATACCGACATCATGCGTCTGAAGAAGAACCTCGTGCGGTGCACGACGGACGGCAAGTCGGACTTCCCCGATGCCTGGGCGTTCAACATCGCGGCGACGGACGGTATCCTGCTGATGCGTATCCCCACCGGGGAGACCAACGCCAATGCGGCTATCGACCCTGTCAAGGACAACAACAACGAGGGTACGTTCCCTGTTAACGGCAGCGGAGCTGGTTTGACCGACGGATGCGTAGTTAAATAAGTTTTGAACCGGATAACATCGACAAAATATGAAAACACTCAAGAGTTTATTATATGTGTTCCTGGCGGCGTTCCTCTTCGTGGGGTGTAACGACGACGAGAACTTCAACCCCGGGGAACCCGAAGATCCCGATTGTTACAGCGTCTATTTCCCTACGCAGGAGAATATAGGTTCCAAGGAACTCGACCCCGCGGCTCCGACCGAGATGACGTTCACCGTACGCCGCCTGAAGAGCGAGGGTGCGATCGTAGTTCCCGTGGCCGTAACGTCGAGTGAGGAGGGAATCTTCGTTCCCTCGCAGATCGAATTTGCCGACGGGCAGGAGGAGACGACCTTCAGCATTCAGTTCCCGCAGGCCGAAATCGGTACCACGTATAAATGCGAGGTCAATATCAAGGACAAGAAGTACGCCTCTGTCTATGGTGAAAAAGCCACGGGCTTCGCCTTCAGCGTGACCCGCGTGAAGTGGAACAAACTGACGGGCAAAGGCGGCGAGACCAAGGGTAAGTGGCGCGACGACATCATTTCGACGCTGTTCAATACCGCCAACCCCAACGCCGAGGTCGACGTGGAGATTTACGAGCGGGCCGACAAACCCGGTTACTACCGCATGAATCCCTTTACGCAGGATTTGATCCGGGCCCTCTTTAACGGAACCGCACAGGCTTGCACCGAACCCAATATCATTATCGACGCCACCAACCCCGATGCCGTGTGGATCCCTTACCAGACGACGGGCGTGACGCTCGGAGGTGACGGCGAGATCGAAATCGCTTCGAAGGTCAATGCCAACTTCTCCTCCGTGAGCGAGTCGGCCAGCCTCTACGGTACGCTCAAGGACGGTATCATTACCTTCCCGGCCACCGGCATCATGGTGAATTTCACGGTCTCCGGCGGATGGTACGGCGCCAACGGCAGCGGTCTGCAACGGATCATGCTTCCGGGTGCCAAGGCATACGACTATACGCTCGCACTGACGAACACCGAGCCTGCCGACGGCGTGGTCAAGATCGGCTTCAAGTTCGGTGCGGACGTGGCCAAGGTGAAATACGCGTTCTTCAACGGCTCGATGAGCGACGCGCTGGCCGACGTCCGTTCGGGCGAGATCGAATCGGGTGAGACCCCTTCCACCGAAATCACGGCTTCCGGCACGGTTTCCGCTTCGTTCGACGATACGGGCGTTTATTCGGTCGTCGGCAATATGTACAATGCGGCCGGCGAACTGGTAGGGCGTTCGTTCCTCTCGTTCGGGTACGTCAAGTCGGGTGAGGAGTCCCAGAATGCGGTTATCCTTTCGGTAAGAACCGAACTTTCCTGGGAAAAAGAGGCGTTGGGCTATACCCCCGAGAATTCGATCAAGGCGATCCTGTTCGGACAGAATATCCAGTCGGGTTATTGGGGTTTGTTCAAGACTTCCGACCTGGCAGGCCTGAGCACGGCACAGTTGGGACAGGTTGCCAAATCCTCGGGCGATGCGTTCACGGAAGAAGAGCTCGCGAAGATCAACGGCAAGGAGTCTTTGGTTCCGTTCCTCGTCGGCCTGAACAGCGGTACGAGCTATACGCTCCTGGTGTCGGCTTTCAACGGGTATTTCTCCAAGGTCTATGCCGTCGAGCAGACTACCGCCGGTAAGGAAGACCCCATGCAGCAGAAGTATAAATTCGACGACGTCAAGGGTGAGGTGAGCAAAGACGATCTCTTCAATACGACGTGGAATTACTATGCCGTGGATGCATTCGACGAAAATGATGCCACCAACCGCCAATACCTCGGCAAGGTCACGTTCAGTGAGAATGCTGACGATCCTAATTACGTCAAAGTCAAGGGACTTTCGTCCTACCTTGCTTCGAATCTGGATACGAAAGACGACACGTTCCTGGCAAAGTACAACGGACTGGTCAGCCCGATGCCGACCTGCCACATCGGTATGTTCAAGACCTATCATGTCGGCAACATGTTCACCTACGAAGAGAATCCCACGGGAATAAATGGCAGCCAGGGTTGTCTCTATGCAGGCTATGTCGATGACGGAATCCTTGCATTCGTTCCGAACCCGAATTATGTGACGCAGGGCTACACCTTCAAAGGTATCTATTGGGGTGGTTTCGGCAATTATGATCCAGCCACGGGCAAATTCACGAATTTGGCTGCCGATCTGGTACAGTTCGACTACCTGATGCTGATAAATCCCGCAAACGACCCCAATGCGGTAACTGCCGCGGCTGTTGCCCGGGAGCTTGAGGTACGGCCGGCCAACAATTTCGTCGAACTGCGCGGGCCCGAATTGATTCAGGTACTTTGGAGCGAGCAGACCGGCAAACCTGTCAACCGTGCAACATTCGGCGGTTACGGTATGCAGCCCGACCTGGGCGTGGCCGATGCGGTCGCGACCTTCAGCGAGGGCAGTATGCCCCAGGCTCCGGGGGCGATCGTGATGATCGGCAAGAAGGTATCCTTGAAGTAACCGATTCCGGCAATGTTGGAATAATTATCGGGAGGAGCCGGCTCTGAGGGGTCGGCTCCGCCCTCTAAAAACCGATAGACTATGGCTGATAAAAAAATCCTACTTTTCGCCGTGCTGTTGCTGGCGGCGTGTACCGCCGATCCGGCGATGGATGGTGCCGACGGCGGGAATTCTTCTGCGAATACCGCAGCCGCCGCGAAGCTGATCAACACGCCTTACGATGCCAAGCAGGGGTCGCTGATCGTTTGTTTCGACGATGCTGCCGTGCCGACCATCGAGGCTACGGCGGCTTCCTTCGCCGCAACGCGCGGCGATGCCGGGGACGCTGCCGTACTGACCCGTTCGGGCATTGCCCCGGTCGACGAAGTGTTGCAGGGGCTTGAAATCACCTCCCTGCGCCGTGTGTTCCCCTACACACCCCGCCATGAGGAGCGTACGCGTGCCGCAGGCCTGCACAAGTGGTATGTCGTGACTTTCGACGAGCAGGCCGACCTCGAAGCCGCCGCCCTGAAACTGGCCGCCGTGGCCGAAGTCCGGAATGTCGAGTTCAACACGAAGCTTTATGTGACCTCGGTAGGGCCGCGCCGACCGCTGACGGCTGCCGATATGGCTGCCACCCGCGCCGCAGCCGCGGGGCGGTTCAACGATCCGCAGCTTTCCCGCCAGTGGCACTATAACAACAACGGCGATAAGACCGTTGCCTCGACGTCCCGCGCCGGGGCCGACATCAACGCCCAGGATGCCTGGGCGATCACGGCCGGTAACCCCGGCGTGGTGGTTGCCATCGTGGATCAGGGCGTGAAATATACGCATCCCGACCTTGCGGCGAACATGTGGATCAATACGCAGGAGAAAAACGGGGCTACGGGTGCCGACGACGACGGGAACGGCTATATCGACGATATTTACGGGTATAACTTCGTCACGCGCGGTGCCGTCTCCTGGGATCGCGAGGTCTGGGTCGGCGGCGAGAACAAAGGCGATTCGGGGCACGGGACACATGTGGCCGGTACGGTGGCCGCCGTCAATAACAACGGCGTCGGCGTTTGCGGCGTGGCTGGCGGCACGGGGCGCAACGACGGGGTGAAACTCATGTCGTGCCAGATATTCTCGGGCAACGACGCCACCTCGGGGGCTATCACCACTTCCGCCGAAGCCATCAAGTATGCCGCTGACAACGGAGCTGCGATCATCCAGTGTTCGTTCGGAAGCAAGGCCGGAACCTATACTTCGGACAGCGCCTATGAACGCGGCTCGGGCGTGCAGTACAATGCCATCAAGTATTTCATCGAATCTCAGAACTGCGATGCCGTCGACGGCGGCGTGGTCATCTTTGCCGCCGGCAACGATGCTACTGCCATGTCGGGCTACCCGGGGGCTTACCACGATTATATCTCCGTGACCTCCTTCTCGCCCGATTACCTGCCGGCCTATTACACCAATTACGGCCCGGGCTGCAATATCTCGGCTCCCGGCGGCGACTATAAGATCAGTGCCGATGCGGCCAAGACCTACGCCGAAGTCCTGTCGACGGTTCCTTCCGAGTTGTCGGAATACAACGGTGCCGATTACGGCTTCATGCAGGGTACGTCGATGGCCTGCCCGCACGTTTCGGGCGTCGCGGCGCTCGGGCTCTCCTATGCGCTGGAAAAGGGAAAGAAATTCACGCTCGACGAATTCAAGACCATGATCCTCACCTCGGTGAATGATATGGAAACCTATCTCGACGGTTCGAAAACCGGCCTTGTACTGGCCGACTACCGCAAGAAGATGGGTACCGGGTCGATCGACGCATACCAGCTGCTCATGCAGGTCGAAGGGACACCCTGCCTGCGGGCCAAGGTCGGCACCAAGCAGCTCGTGGCCCTGACCAAATATTTCGGCGGTTCGGCTTCGAACCTGACCTATCTGCGGGTCGAGATGACGCGGGAGAATATGGATAAGCTCGGCATCACCGAGGCTCCTTCGATCTCCTACGGCAAACTGATGATCCACTGCACCAAACCCGGTGTCGCCAAGATCTCCGTCACGGCTATCGCCGGCGGCGGGAGTGTGGGCGGCGGCAGTTCGATGGGCGGTCAGGAGATCACCAAGGAATTCGCCGTCATCGCCCGCGCGACGGAAAATGCGAACGGTGGTTGGTTATAATAAACGATAAGATCATGAGAAAAACTCTTTATACCTTATTCGCCGTGCTCGGTTTGTGCATGTTCGCCGGCTGCGGCTCTTCGTCGAAAGGCGACGACGCTTCGCCGCTGGCCAAGCAGCTCGTGGGCGAATGGCACCTCGTTTCGTGGAACGGGGCAGCCCCCGGCGTATTCGATGCTTACGTGTCGTTCGCTTCGGATAAGACCTTCGAAATCTACCAGCAGATCGAGCAGGTCGGATACCAGAAATACACGGGTTCCTACCTGATCGGCAACAAGATGCTTTCGGGTAAATACAGCGACAATACGCCCTGGGGCAGCTCTTACGAAGTGTCGTTCGATGAGTCGGGCAATACGCTCACGCTGGTGAGCGATCCTTCGGTGGGCGAAGTGAGCGTCTATACGCGCGCTTCGATACCCGCGTCGGTCAAGGGCGGAGCCACGGTCATGAAGGCCTCTTCCCGCGCCGCCGGCCCGCTGCTGTTCTGACGACCCGGTTTTTCTGTAAAACTTTCTGGAAATGCCTTCTGCAATTCGCAGAAGGCATTTCCCATGTTGCGGACTTGTGCGGGTTTTACTTGAAAATAGGCACCGAAACATCGCTTGTTTTGCCCTGGGAGAAACAGAAAACCCTTGATTCCAAACGGAATCAAGGGTTTTCTGTTTCTTTTGTGGTACCACCAGGAATCGAACCGGGGACACAAGGATTTTCAGTCCTTTGCTCTACCAACTGAGCTATGGCACCATCCCGATAATTGCGGTCGGAAGCACTTCTTTTCCGTATTATCGTGGTGCAAAGGTAAACAAAATTTCCAAACGTGCAAAATATTCTCCGAATTTTTGCGCATTATTACACTTCCAGGCTGATCCTGGGCACATACAAATGTCCTGTACTCCTGCCTGCCGAGTCTTGTCGGACAGGGTCTGATTGAAAATATTGCCGGGGCTTGCCATTTCCATCCTTGGCTGTCCCGATCCCGGAGGTCTGGATCGATGATAAACCATTTTCATTCGACCTCACTTGCGGGGCATTCGGAGTCTGGATGCCGGTTCTGAAACCCGGCCCGGCGGGAACCCAACGGATTACCGGGCGTACCCTTGCTCATCGGTCGCAAGGGCTGCTCCCTGCCCGGCTTGCCTTACAAGTCTCTGCAGCCCGGCCTCGTATTCCGCAATGGTTTCGCGGACGATCTGTCCCGCCGCCGGCAGCTCGCGGATCAGCGAGGCTGCCTGCCCGATTTCCAGTTCGCCGTCCGTCAGGTCGCCTTCGAAGATGCCCCGTTTCGAGCGTCCGCGTCCCAGCAGCTGCTGTAACTCTTCGGCCGTCGCACCCCTGTTCTCCGCCTCCTCGACCGCACGGAAAAAGTCGTTGCGGATCAGGCGTGTCGGACTGAGTTTCTTCAGCGCGAGCATCGTGTCGCCCTCCTGCAGTCCGATACAGAGTTTCTTGAATGCGTCGCTGGCCGAACTCTCTTCCGAAAGCGCGAACCGCGTTCCCATCTGGATGCCCTCGGCGCCCAGTGCGAAAGCCGCCAGCATACCGCGCCCGGTGGCGATGCCGCCCGCGGCGATCAGCGGTATCGCCACGGCCTGCCGCACCCGGGGTACGAGCACCATCGTCGTGGTCTCCTCGCGTCCGTTGTGGCCGCCGGCCTCGAAGCCCTCTGCTACCACGGCATCGACCCCTGCCTGCTGGCTTTTCAGGGCGAACTTTGTGCTCGAAATCACGTGCGCCACCTTGCATCCCGCTTCGTGCAGGCGGGCCGTCCATGTTTTCGGGCTGCCCGCCGAGGTAAACACTGCGGGTACGCGTTCCTCCATGATGACGCCCATGATCTCTTCTGCGTAGCGGTACATCAGCGGGACGTTCACGCCGAACGGTTTACAGGTCGCCGCGCGGCATTTGCGGATATGCTCGCGCAGCAGGTCGGGCGTCATCGAGCCGGAGCCGATCAGCCCCAGTCCGCCTGCTTCGCTTACGGCTGCGGCCAGCCGCCAGCCGCTGCACCAGATCATGCCGCCCGCGACGATGGGGTAGCGTATGCCGAACAGCGAAGTGATTCTGTTTTCCATGATTTCAGGTATTTGTCGTCCTGCAAAAATAGGCAAATTATCGGGAGTGCAAACGGCCTGCCACGGGAAATAACGGCCGTATTCCTTGGCCGGGGCTGAAAATTTTGCCACCTTTGTCCCGCGTTTTACGAATAACCGTTCACAGCCATGTTATATACGGAAGATACCCGGATCGCGGCGCTGGCCGTGCATATCGTCGGGAACAAGGCCAAGGACGAGCCCCTGCTCGTCGCCCCCGCATTGTCCGGCCAGGTCGGCGACACCGGCCTGATGCAGACCCTGACCGCCTATTTCGCCGGAGGTTTCAAATCCGAGGAGTACTACAACCTCCACCACGAAACCGACCTGGCTTGCAACGAGGTCTATAATTTCGTCTGCAAGGTGTTCGACGACCGGGAGACGTTCTACGACAACTCCGTGGGCCTTGCCCGGCACCTTTACGAGACGGGCACACACCCGCAGATCAAGGGCGGCGAATTTTACGTCGTCTATTTCACCGGCTGCCGTTTCGGGGGCGAGGCGGTCGATGCCGTCGGGCTTTTCAAGTCCGAGACCCGCGATACGTTCCTTGATGTCGGGGAGCAGGACGGGCAGCTGCATATCTCCTCCTGCCAGGGAATCAACGTCGACAAACTGGACAAAGGGTGCCTCGTGTTCGATACCGGGCGCGAAGAAGGCTTCGCCGTCTGCGTCGTGGACAACACCAACCGGGCGGAAGCGCGTTACTGGATCGACGATTTCCTGCATGTCCGCCCGCGGCAGGACAACTACCACAACACGCACAACGTCCTGGCCATGTGCAAGAAATACGTGACCGGGCACCTTCCCTCGGAGTTCGACGTGTCGAAGGCCGACCAGGCCGAGATGCTCAACGAGACGATGAAATACTTCCGGGAGCAGGACAATTTTTCGCTCGACGACTTTTCCGAAAAGGTGATCCGCCAGCCCGAGGTCATGGAGAGCTTCACACGCTACAAACAGGAGTACGAGCAGGAGCGCGACATCCGCATCGAGGATGAGTTCGCCATTTCCGATTCCGCCGTCAGGAAACAGGCGCGCGCCTATAAGAGCGTCATCAAGCTCGACCGCAATTTCCATATCTATGTCCACGGCAACCGCAACCTGCTGGAGCAGGGCGAGGACGAAAAGGGCAAGTTCTACAAGGTCTATTACCAGGAGGAGGAATAACCTCCTTTTCCGGGCGGAATTGCCGTGCCGGCAAGGCGGACTGCAAGGTGCAGCCCGCTTTTTTTTGTGTATTGTGCCGAATAACCGGATTTTGAATCCCCTTCACAGGGAGCAAATAGTCGCTTATTGTGTATATTTGTATAGGAAGTGGGGATTCCGAAAGGTACGATAGGTTGCTGCGTTATCTTGCACGGCTTGATTTTTTGGTACATTTTAACCTGGTGAAGGCCGGGGCATCGGTTACGGGATATTCCGAAACGGTGCGATTGTGGTGCATTCGGGCTGAAATCGGCGGATTATCCGTCACAGGACTTCAGTGGAAACGGTATCATCCTGTCAACTACTTATTTGTAGTTATAAATCAGGGTATAAATGCGGTAATTTGCACTATGAAAAGGCAGCGGCAAAATGACTTTTTTGTCGGGCAGGTTGCAGACAGGCTGGCCAAGGCCAGACGGAGGCTAAACCTGACTCAGGAAGTCGTGCGTTTCGATACCGGACTGAATGTCGGCCGGATCGAAGCCGGATATACCGATATCACGCTGTCGACCTTGGCTGACCTATGTGATTATTATGATATTTCTCCCGGGGAGTTGTTACAGGGTATAGTGACGCACTCATCCTGAAGAGGGAACCGGCCGTATGGCCGGTTCCCTCGTTTTATGCCCTCATGTCCCGAGGGGTTTCTCGAATGCCAGCCGTTCGCCGCTCCGGTAGCGTACCTTGCCGCAATAGACGAACCCCAGCCGTCCGAGCATGCGCAGCATGTAACGGTTGTCGAAATTGGTGTCGACGCGCATACTGCCCGTGCCGCGCCCGTGCGCCATCGCTTCGACGCGCCGCATAAACTCCGTCGCCACCCCGCGGGCTTTCTCACCGTCGGCCACCGCCATGCGGTGCAGTACGACATACTCTCCGTCGGTGAGCCATGCCCCTTCGATGGCGTCGTAGGCCGGTTCCCCGTCGAATACCACCGCGCCGTAGGCGACGACGTTACCCTGGGCTTGGGCTGCGGCCGCTTTTGCTGCCTGCGTCTCCCGCATCTCCCGCGTCTCCAGTGCCTCCTGCGTCTCCTGCGTCTCCTGCGTCTCCCGCGTCTCCCGCGTCTCCAGTGCCTCCTGCATCTCCAGTGCCTCCTGCGTCTCCTGCATCTCCCGCGCTTTGCGTGTTTCTTCCGTCGCTTCCGTCGCCTCTTCCGTCGTCGCTGCCGTTTCGTCGGTGCCGGATCCCGTTGCGCCGGCCTCCCCCGTGTCCGTTATTTTCCGCGCGGCAGCCGTTTCCGGACGGAAACCCGCAGCCCCAGTGCCGTCGCTTCCCCGCGCTTCGGGGCTCTTTTCCGCCTCCGGTTTCTCGAAGACCCATCCGTAGCCGCAGGCGATATCGTGTCCGATATCGGCCGTTGCCGGGTAGCCGTCCTGCCATTGCAGGCTTCCCAGTGCCCGCATCTGCGCCTGCGCCTGCCGGATGATCTCCATGATGCGCTCCGTGTCGGCGGGGCGGGCGCGCCGGAACAGTAATTTTTCGTTCATACGGCAAATATAGGATAAAATGCCGTGATACGCTACTGCACGGTAGAATATCGGTGCGGCGGAATTTCCGCCGTACTGCATTTTTCGCTACCTTTGACCTGCCATAACATACCTTCCATGAAGAATCTGCTTATCGTGTGCCTGTGCCTTGCGGCCTCATGCAGTGCCCTGCGGGGCTTTACCGATGCCGAATGCGGCGTGATCGCCTCGCAGCAGGGGCACATCATGCGCCTGTGGACGGTCGCCGACCCCGGCGATTCGCTGTTCCTGCGCCGCAAGGCTGTCCCGCTGGGGCGCGAGGAGTTGCAGTCCGCCCATTTCCGGATGCTCAAGGAGGGGATGCTGGCTACGGTGTGCGACACGACCGACCGGGGCGTGGGGATCGCCGCGCCCCAGGTCGGGGTGTCACGCAGGCTGATCGCCGTGCAGCGTTTCGACAAACCCGGTGAGCCGTTCTGCTTCTATGTCAACCCCGAAATCGTCTGGTGTTCCCAGACCCGGCTTCCGGGTTCCGAAGGGTGCCTTTCCATCCCCGGTGTCTCGGGCAGTGTCCTGCGTTCGGAGAGGATCGTCGTCCGGTACCTGGACGAGGAGTCCCTGCGCATGGCCGCCGATACGGTCGAAGGGTTCACGGCCGTCATTTTCCAGCACGAGGTCGACCATCTGGACGGCGTGCTGTTCATCGACAGGCTGCTGCCGCGGTAGTCCCTGCCCGGTTGTTTCCCGGTCTATTCCGGTAGCCCTCGTCTGTCCCCTGTTATCCCCGTTCGCTTCCGGTACTCCTCGCTTGCGCTCCGGTTATTCCCGGCTGTTTCCGGGAACCTTCGGTTGCCCTCTTCCTCCACACACTCGCTCTTCTGTTATCCCTGTATAGTTCCCGGCAGCCGTGCAATCTTTTCCCGGCTGTCGCCCGCAGGACACGCCGATGGGGTAGCGATGGCCGCTCCGTTGGCCGCCTGACCGTCGGGGACGAATAATACCGCAGCGGGCGGAGCGGAACGCTTCTTTCGCTCCGCCCGTTTTTCGCTGCCCTGCCGGGAGTTTCCGGCGGCTGGTTCCGCACCGCTTTCCGTGGTGCGGCTTTTTTGTCCCTCCCGCCGCCCGGACGGGATGCCTTCCGCACCTTTTTTTACGATGCTCCGTGCGTATCCTGCAAAAAATTCCGGGATAAAATCGTACATAATAGGCAAAAATCGTAGCTCCAGACCCCTGGTTGTGTCCTGCGGACTTTTATCCCGATACCCCGTCCTAAATTCGCTATTAGCGGGACAGCCCTTCTGCGGGGTGTCCCCCGGGATACCAACCAAACCTATTTTTTAACCTTAAAATTAGTGTGTATGAGTTTTTCTACTAACCGTTTTTCCCGGAAAGCACTATTACTTGTGACAGCCGTGTTCTCTGCGTCGTTGCTGTGGGCGCAGACCACCGGCATCTCCGGACGTGTGCTCGATGAGACCGGTGCGCCGGTCATCGGCGCGACGGTCATGGTCAAAGGCACCACGATCGCTACGGCGACCAATGTCGACGGTACCTTCAACCTGAAGAATACCAACCGCAACGTCACGCTCGTCGTGTCGTATGTCGGTTACGAGGCGCAACAGGTCTCGTCCAAGGGCGCAGGGTCGGTGACGATCACGCTCAAGCCCGAGGCCATCGGCATGGAGAGCGTCGAAATTGTCTCCGTGGGCTACGGTACCCAGAAACGCGAATCGGTCGTGGGGGCCATCTCCACGATCCGGCCCGAGGAACTGCGCGTCCCCGTGCGGTCGCTGAGCCAGACGCTGGCCGGTAACCTGGCGGGTGTGGTCGCGTTGCAAACCTCGGGCGAGCCCGGCAAGGACGACGCCCAGTTCTGGATCCGCGGTATCGCCACCTTTACGGGCAGTCCCGATCCGCTGATCTTGGTCGACGGTATCGAGCGTCCTCTCAACGACGTCGACCCGCTGGAGATCGAGTCGTTCAGCGTCCTGAAAGACGCCAGCGCCACGGCCGTATACGGCGTACGCGGTGCCAACGGCGTTATCCTTGTCAACACGCGCCGCGGTTTCGACGGCCCGGCCCGGATCGACCTGCGTTACGAGCAGGGTTTCTCGTTCGCCAGCAAACGCCTGTCGTTCGTCGACGCCGCTACCCGCTCCGAAATGTTCAACGAGGCGGTGGATGCCGTGAATGCCTCGGCGGCACTGAAATACGGCGCCGACGAGATCAAGGCCATGCGCATGCAGACCGACCCCGAGGTCTATCCCGATGTCGACTGGCAGAAGCTCCTTATGAAAAAGGTGTCTCTTTCGGAGAAGGTGAGCGCCAACATCTCGGGCGGCGGCAAGTTCGCCCGCTACTTCACGGCCCTCTCCTTCTACAACCAGGAGGGGCAGTATGCCGTCAAACCCGGCAAATATTCGTGGGTGAGCGACAAGATCGGCCGTTACGGCGAGAATGTCAACTACAAACGCTATAACTTCCGCTCGAACGTCGACATGGACATCACCAAGACCACGGTGGTGAACCTCGGCGTGCAGGGCAACGTGACCGAGAACATGGAGCCCGTCGAGGGATCGGCTGCCATCTACCGCGACATCATCAACGCGGCGCCGAACGCTTTCCCCGTCCGCTTCAAGGACGGCGAACTGGCCGGCCGCGACGGCCTGAACAACCCCTATAACATGCTCACGCAGCGCGGTTGGAAGAAGACCACCGGCAATACGCTTCGCGCCAACCTGACGATCAATCAGGATTTCTCGTTCATCACCCCGGGTCTTTCGGCCAAGGTGAGCTACGCCTACGACGCCGTGAATTATTCGGTGGAGGAGCGTGCGCGCAACATCAACTTCTTTGAGGCCACGGGACGCGATCAGGACGGCGAACTGATCCGCACCGAGTGGCAGGCCGACCAGAAACAGGAGTACCTGAATTACAAACAGTCCGGCAACGGTTCCCGTACGCAGTATGTCGAGGCGGCGATCAATTACAGTCGGACGTTCGGCGAAAAGCACGAGGTCGGCGGCCTGCTGCTCGGCTTCGCCAAGGATTACCGGTTGCAGGAGGCCACGAGCGATTACCTCAAGTCGCTGCCCAACCGTTCGCTCGGCCTTGCCGGCCGTCTTACCTATGCCTACGACAAGCGTTACCTGATCGAGGCCAACATCGGTTTCAACGGTTCGGAGAACTTTGCCAAGGGCAAACGCATGGGCGTATTCCCCGCCGTGGCTATCGGCTGGGTGGCCTCCGAGGAGAGCTTCCTGCGCAACAGCGAGGTGCTGACGTGGTTCAAGATCCGTGCGTCGGTCGGGCAGGTTGGCAACGACCAGATCCCCAGTACGCGTTTCATCTACCTGGCTACGATCAACAGCGGCGCCAACGGTTATGGCAACCTCGGCGTCAACTTCGACCAGGGTGCCGGCGGTATCGGCGAAGGTCGCATGGCCAACCAGGACGTGACGTGGGAGGTGTCGACCAAATACAACGTCGGTATCGAAACCGGGTTTTTCAACGAGTTGAAAATCAATGCCGACTTCTTCTACGAGCGGCGTGAAAACATCTTCCTCGCACCCCAGTTCTCGGAGATTTCGGGGCTTCCCAAGGATTATACCAACTACGCCAACATGGGTCTGATGGAGAACCGCGGCTTCGAGGTTTCGGCCGAATACGTCAAGCGTTTCAGCAAAGACCTCACCGTCTCCGTCCGCGGAAACTTCACCTTTGCCCGCAACAAGGTGATCGACGACGGCAAGTACTATGCCTATCCGTGGCAGGATCAGCGCGGCGTGCGTTACGGACTGACCATGGGCTACCGTGCCATGCACCTCTTCTCGCAGGAGGAACTGGACAACATGCCCGACTACTATACGCAGTTCGGCCTGGACAAGCAGCAGCTGCGTGCCGGCGACATCCGCTACGAAGACCTCAACGACGACGGCAAGATCACCGAGGCCGACATGACGTGGATCGGCAACCCCGCGATGCCGGAGATCGTCTACGGTTTCGGAGCGTCGCTCAACTACAAGGGCTTCGACTTCTCGTTCCTCTTCCAGGGCGGCGCCAACCGTTCCTCCTACCTGAGCGGCGGCTGGTATTTCTACCCGTTCCAGGCAGACCGCGGCCCGAAGTTCATGGGTAACGTGATGACCATGTTCAAGGATCGCTGGACGGTGGACAACCCCGATCCGCACGCCTTCTCGCCCCGTCTCTCCTACGGCGCCGATGCCAACAACTACAAGACTTCGACCTGGTGGCAGCGCGACAGCGGCTACCTGCGCCTGAAGAATGTCGAGATCGGCTATACGCTGCCCTCGGCCTGGGCCAGCAAGCTCCGGTGCAGCTCGCTGCGCATCTATGCCACGGGTGTGAACCTGTTTACGGTCAGCAAATTTATCTCCGACTACTGGGATCCCGAGACGGGTGCCGATGCCTATCCCATGCAGCGCCAGGTTTTCGTCGGTGTGAATTTAACCTTCTAATACAGCCTAAAGAATGAAAAAGAATATCGTATATTTAATGCTCGCGTCGCTCCTTTTGTTTACCGGCTGCGCCAACTATCTGGATCAGGATCCCGAAGACCTGAACTCGATGGACAAGATCTTCTCGTCCAAGATCGAGACCACCAAGTGGTACAACCGCATTTACAGCGACGATTTCATGGTGCAGGAGATGCATTACAGCGGCCAGATTCCCTATTTCTGGTGCACCGACGAATCGGCCTACATTCTCGAATCGCACGTGCGCAATATCGCCGAAGGGAAGATGAGCCCCGACAACTACTACGGTTACACGGGTTCCTACAACCTCTATTTCTTCGTGCGTTACTACCAGGCCATCCGCCATTGCAACCTGTTCCTCGAAAACGTGGACAAGTGCGCCGAACTGGGCGAGATCGACCGCCGCACGATGCGTGCCGAAGCCCGCTTCATGCGTGCCTATTACCACTACCTGCTGCTGCGCCTCTACGGCCCGATCCCCATCGTGGAGACCAGCCGTTCGGCCGACCAGATCGGGGCTTCGCAGGCGCGCAACACGCTCGGCGAATGCGTCCGCTGGATCAACGGCGAGATCGACTGGGCCTGTGAAAACGGTATGCCCGCCGCCCGCGACGAGAAATTCACGCTGGGGCTCCCCACCATCGGTGCCGCCCGGGCCATCCAGTCGCGCATGCTGCTGATGGTCGCCAGCCCGCTCTTCAACGGCAATTCGGCCTACAAGAACTGGACGAATCACGACGGCACGGTGCTCATGCCCCAGACCTATGACAAGGAGCTGTGGAAGAAGGCCGCCGATGCCGCTAAGACGGTCATCGACATGACCGAATACCAGTTGCTCAAACCGGCTGCTGACGCTACGTTCGATGAGATCGTGGATAACCTCCGCGCCGTGACGACCACCTGGGGGGCCGGCAAGAATACCGAGATCATCTGGGGGCACCCCAACTCGGTGCAGTGGTACGGCATGTGCGCCCTGCCGGCGCGCTGGTACGGCTGGAACGGCCGCTATTCGCTGGCCATCGGCATGATCAACGATTTCTTCATGGCCGACGGCAGCCCGAGCCGCCCGCTCGAAGAGTGGTTCGCCTCCAAAAAATTCTCGTCCGAAGCCGGCGACGGCACCATCGCCAATACGTTCTGGATGTTCGTCGGCCGCGAGCCGCGGTTCTATGCCTCGGTTCATTTCCCCAACCAGCGCCTGTCGTACGCCTACGAGAACAAGACCGACAGCTACCAGGATGCCGACGGTTACGGCGTGGTCGATTTCTGGTACTCGGGGCTGAGCGGCAACGGCAGCACCCCGGGCGACAAGAACACCTCGGGATTCTCCGTGCGCAAGAACCTCCCGCTGGATTACCGCAGCAACAAGCAGACCAGCGAGGCGACGCGTATGCTCAACGTGCCTTTCCCCATCATCCGCCTGGGTGAGGTCTACCTCAATTACGCCGAGGCCCTGAACGAGTACTACGGCACCTCCCGGCAGGACGAAGCGCTCTATTACCTCAACGAAATCCGCACCCGTGCCGGCATCCCGGCCTATGAGGGCAGCTATTCGCAGGACGAGATGCGCGAGATGATCCGCCACGAGCGCAAGATCGAGCTGGCGTGGGAGTGCAACCGCTATTTCGACGTGCGCCGCTGGTTCACGGCCCATGGCCCCGACGGCGAGTTCAACCACGACGAATACGGACTGGACATGTCGCGCGGTACGGGTGCCACCGACCCGGCGTTCTTCACCCTGACCAAGGTGGCCAACAAGCGCTTCGACATCCAGCACTACTTCCTGCCCATCAAGTCGTCGGAGGTCATGCTCAACACGCAGCTGGTGCAGGCGCCCTACTATTGATGGCCGCAGCCGGACACATGTTAAACTTAAAAATGGAAAATTCGCTATGAAACAGTTTTTTAAGATACTGGCGCTCGCGGCCCTGGCGCTGCCTTTCACCGGCTGCGACGTGGAGTATTCGGACATAAATATTCTGCCCGACCCGGTTTTCGAACAGAACGGGCTGTACACGGTCAATACCATATCCATCTATGACGACTACGAAACTGTCATCAATGTTTCGAGAACTGCCGGTCTGTCGAAAGAACTGGAATTGGATATCGTGGTGGACGAAACGCTGCTCGCCGAATACAACGAATTGTACAACACCGACTATAAACTGCTGGAAGCACAGTTCTACGACATTCCGCAGAATGCGCAACTTGCAAGTACGGTCAAGTCCGTCGATATTTCCGTGCGGATACATCCCAAAGCCCTGATTGCGGCCAAAGGCATGGCTGCGGCTAACAACATGCTGCTCCCCATCCGTATTTCCAATGCCTCCACGCCCGTCGAGGACGGCGGTTCGATGATGCAGGCGCTGTTGCGTTTGAACATCGTCGAGCCGATTGTGCAGGTGGAGATGCCCGAACAGATGCCGCAGCTGGAGTTCATTCCGACCATTCCGCTGCCGCAGGAAATTACGCTGAACGCCACGGCCAATTTCAACACGCTGGAGGTGGCGAAAATCGGCTATCGGGTCAATGCATCGAAAGTCGATGCCTATAACGAGGAGCACGGCACCTCTTACCAGCTGTTGCCCGAGCAGTATTATAAAATCAAGGAATCGGATTTCGATACGGAAACGCTGGAAATCGAGAGCCGCATCGAATTCGATTGCGCTGCAATCGGCGGTGAGGGCACCTACCTGCTGCCGCTCGAAATGCATTCCGACGACTATTCGGTCGTCCAGCGGGAGCCGGTTTATGTCTTGATTCAGATGTCCGAACTCAAAATATGGGTAACGAACGTCGCTGACCTCGCAAAAACGTCGGGCAAGGGAAAAATCAGGGTGCAGATGAACTCCCCGATGACTGTCGGCCAGCCCGTCGACTTCGTATTCGAACCGGGGAAGGTCGAAACCTACAACACGGAGCACGGGACTGCATTCAAGACGCTGGATGCCGCCAAGGTGGTCGTTACCCCGACTGAAATTCAGGCCGGCAGCCAATACGGCGAACTCTCGTTCGAGCTCGACCTGTCGGAATTGGATTACGACGGCGCCGATAAATACATGGTTCCGCTGACCCTCAAGAGCAGCGAACTGGTGGACGGCACGATCGTAACCGGCCCGTCGACATTCTACATCGAGGTGAACAAGACGCTCAAGGGCACCTACGACAAGGAAGTATGGGGCGAAGAAAAAAGCAACCGCGTTTTGAAACCGGCTATTTTCATCGCAGGACAGGACGGCTATGCCGAGTCGCGGAATGCGAAGAAGCAGAAGTACATCATCAATTACAACCAGACGTGGACAGGCGGCCTGATTTACTTCAATATTTCGGACGAAACGGTCGCAGGACATCCCAATCGGCGGGTACTCGTCGATTTCTCGGATCGTCCCAACGAAAGAGCCGACGGTTATGACCAGATTGTCGATTCCGGCAGTTATCTGGACACCGACACGGGGGATATTTATTTCAACCTCCGGGTTATGGACGGTGCGTACGGCGCGACGGGCGGATTCGGTATCGAAGTGGTGCTGTCCAATCGTGCAGACCTTTGACGGTCTGGCAGGGCCGATGGCCGGGGGTACACAGGGTATCCCCCGGCCATCGGCAACCGCTGCCCTGCTGGCAGGGGGCTGCTCCGGCCTGTAACCTTTCCGGCACAGATCGCCGCGCTGAAAACCCTGAAATGATTGAATTTTAAATATACCGGTTATGAAAAAAATGCGATTCTTTTTGTGCGTAGTTCTGTCGGCCGCGGCGCTTTGGTCATGCGGCGGCGACGGTGACGGCGAGCCCGGCCCCGAACCTCCCGTGCCGCCCGTCGTGGATCCCAATGCCGTCGAGGTCGTCAACAGCGGCTTCGAAAAGGGGCTCGAAGGCTGGACGCGCGTCGATTTCCACAACGGCGGCAAGGTGACGGTCGAGGTGGTCGAGGGTGCCGGCGTCAACGACAGCCGCTGCATCAAGATCCAGCAGTTCCCCGAGAACGGCCGTTGCGGCGTGGGCATCAAACAGAAGCTCACGGGGCTGGAACCCGACCAGATGTACCGCATGTATGCCAAGGTCAAGTATTCGGACATCCCGCAGGACGAAGGGCGCGGCGCCATCCTGTTCGACATGTCCCAGAAGCAGTTCTGGGGCGCCTCGAAATTCCTCTACGGCACCAACCTCAGGAACTGGACGTCGCTCCATTTCGACTTCCTTTCGCAGGACGACGGGACTGCCGAGATCGTCTGCGCGTTGGGATTCCGTTACGGCGGGACGACCAACGGCGGCTATTCGACCGGCACGGCCTACTTCGACAACGTGAGCGTGGTGAAGGTCACCGACGAACTTTTCATGCAGGAAGGCGAGCATATCCGCCTCTTCGTCGAACCCTCGCAGGTCTACGCCTCGGCGTCGCAGATCACCGAGTGGATCGCCAACCTGGACAGGATGTACGAGTCGTATGCCGACCTGGTGGGGGCGACCCCGCACGAGGGGCGCAAGCTGGCGATCCTTTCGTCGCGCGGGCTCGAAAGCGGTTATTGGGCGCTGGCGGGCTATCCCATCCTGTGGAGCAGCAACTATTCGGCCGTCACCTCGACCTTCGAGGAGCTGGCGCAGCACGGCACCTGGAGCTTCGGCCTGATGCACGAACTGGGGCACGTCTTCAACCTGGGCAATTCGAGCTGGAACTGGAACGACGAGATGTTCGCCAATTTCCGGATGCAGTACGGCCTGGAACAGAACCAGGGCAAGGTCTGGATGGACGAACGGGTCTACACCGGGCGCGAGATCCTCGACATGTACAAGAAGGATTACGACAATACGGTCTACACGCAGGTCAACGACAACGGCATCCATTACATGCTCGGACGCCTGGCCGGCCCGGGCGGCATCGGCTGGGAACCCTTCAAGGCCGCTTTCCGCGAACTGACGACCACGGGCGGGGCGCCCTCGGGCAAATACGACAAGTTCGAATACCTGCTTTCGCTGCTTTCCAAGCACGCTACCCGGCTGACCGGGCGCGACGTGGATGTCAGGACGCAGTATTTCACCGAGGCCGAGCTGGCCTCGATCCGCAAACAGTTGCAATAATAACCGCCGTATCCCGTCGCGGGGCGATGCGTCGCCTCTGCCGGGCGGCAATTAATACCCAATGCGAAAAATGAAGAGAGTGGTATTTCTACTCGCCGCCATCGCGGCGTGCGTGCTGTGCCTGTGCGCCTTCGGTTCGAAGGTCAAGGTCTTCTCCGACAATTTCGACCGGCCCGAAAGGTTCGCGCGCTACTGGAACCATAATGCCGGGGAGGTGCCCGGCACGGTCGAATACCTGCCCGGCGGCGGTGCCGACGGCGGCGGATGCGTGAAGATCGCCAGCGCCGAAAAGACCGCCCTGGCCATCAAACACAAACTTACGGGGCTGCATCCCGGCAAGCTCTACCGCCTGAGTGCGCTGATGAAGTGCGACAGCGTGCAGGACGGCCGCGGCGCCGTGCTCTACCTCGACCCCGAGGGGCTGGAACAGTCGTGGAATGCCTCGGAGTTCGCCTACGGCACCAACGACTGGACGGAAGTGTATATGGATTTCGTGCCCGACCGGCAGGGCGAAGCCGTCGTCTGCTGCGGCCTGGGATTCCCCTGGGGCACCTACAACGGAGGCAAGGCCTCGGGGACGGTGTGGTACGACAACGTGAAGGTCACACCGGCGCCCGAAGAGGCCCTCTATACCCGCGAGGGCGAACACATCGTGCTGAAACTCGACCGCGACAAGGTGACCGTCTCCGATGCCGACATCGACGCCTGGCTCTCGAAGCTCGACCGCACGTACGAGGCTTACCGCGACCTGGTGGGCGACGTGCCCTTCGACGGGCGCAAAATCATGATCCTCAACACGCCGGGCATCGAACCCGGTTACTGGGCGCTGGCCGGCAACCCGATCCTGTGGAACAGCCACGTCGCCGTGTCGAAGCTGCTCGACCGCACGGTCGAGTTCGGCGACTGGGGCTTCGGCATCATCCACGAGATCGGCCATGTCTTCTCGCAGGGAAACATTTCGGGTACGGGACGCTGGAACTGGAACGACGAGATTTTCGCCAATTTCCGCATGTCCTATGCCCTCGAAGCGTGCGACGGTACGATGTCGCAGCGCGACATCTGCTACCGGGGTGCCGACGTAATCAACTACTACAAGATTTTCTACGACGAAACCATCGGCGCCGGCATCCCCAAGAATAACGGCGATGCCCTGCATTACACCTTCCTGCGCATCAAGGAGCGTTACGGGTGGGACGTCTACAAAAAGGCGTTCCGCGAACTCTACGCGCTCGGCGACTCGGGGCAGGAAGGGCTCGAGACGCCCTACGACAAATTCCTCTTCTTCCTCTCCTACGTTTCGAAGGCCGCGGGCGAAGATGTCGTGGCGGCGACCTATACGCCCGGGGAACTGGCCCTGATCGAGGAATCGCTTAGAAACTGATGCCGATGAATACCTTGCGAACAGCCCTCCTGGCCCTGGTCGTGGCCGCCGCGTTCCGCGCTGCCGCACAACCGGTCTATACCTTCCGCGTCAAGGTCGGCATCGACCGCGAATCGGTCGATTCGCTGGGCGGGCGCGACCGGGTCGTGCAACTGACCGAAGATATGTTCCGGCGCGTCAACCGTGCTTTCAACTACGGGGCGCAGCTGCGTGCGGTCTATGATTTCGTGGTGGACTGGGACGCCTTCTACATCTACGACGGCGTGTCGGCCGACCAGATCCGCAAGCCCCATCCCGACCACGATTATCTGGTGGTGATGGACGGTTACAAATCCGATCCCCGCGAGACGGGCGGCGGCTGGTACGGCGACGAGATCCAGACCATCTACCATTCGCGCACGCACAACGACCGTTTCAACAGCCCGTTCGAGAAGAACGCCATCGACGGCATCATCCACGAGTTCGGCCATGCGCGGGGCGTCCCCGACATCTATGCCATGAAGGTCGACGCGGACAAGAACCCCGTCAACGGACAGGCGTTTTCCGGCGTGCGGTGCATCATGAATTATCCCTATGGCGAGGAGCTCTGGAGCGACTATGCCGTCCGCATGATCAACCATGCCGCCGACCGCAATGTCGACATCGACGACCTGGTGGCGGGCGTGTTGCCCGACCGTATCCGGGTCGAGGTGGCGGATGCCGACGCAAGCCCGGCCAAAGGGGCTGTCGTGCGGTTCTGTCCCGTGCGGTGGTACACCTATACGGTGACCGCCGAGCCGCAGGCCGAGGCCGCGACCGACCGCCGCGGACGCTGTACGGTTCCCGTTGCGCGAATTTTCGAACCCGAGCAGGAGTTCGGCGTGCGCTATTGCAACTGCCTGGTCGAAGCGGAATACGACGGCGTGAAAGCCTATGGCTGGCTGCCGCTCTACGAGTTGCAGAACGCCCGTTTTGCCGGGCAGCGGGAGCATACGCTCCGGTTGCGGCTCAAACGCGGCTGCGAACTGGTTCGCGCCGTAGGAATTGACGAATAATTGCTATCTTTAGGGCTCTTAATCACAAAACACCGAACTATGACAGGAAGAACCTTACTGACTTGCATTTTCATGCTGTCCGCAGTTGCCGTATGCGGACAACGCTGGCAGATCGCCCCCGACGGGCGGGGCATCGTGTGGAAGGTCGGCAGCGACATCCCGCACGACGACCACATCGAGATGAGCGGCGAGCGAATGGCCTTCGTGCTCCGCTGGGGCGTCGACTCGCGCGGGGCGTTCCGCCAGGAGCGTTCGCTCGTCTTCCCCCTGCTGCGCACCCTGCCCAACAACACCCACGCCAGCCTGATGTACCGCATGGCCGCGGACATCCCTTCGCTGCTGGGCGTGGACGGCCTGGCCTTGCAGGACGAACGGGTCGGGCAGGTGGCCATCGACGGTGCGCTGGAGGTGCGGAGCCGCTGGGGCGTCGGCAAGATGAACGTCGGTTCGGCGCGGGACATGAAACCCGAGCCCGTCGTGGAGATGACGCGTACGATCTTCCCTTCGCGCACGCTGCCGCTCATGTGCGAGCGTTACACGCTGCGTAACGTCGGGGCGAAGCCGCTGACGGTTTCCGTACCCGAATTCTCGCAGGTCGTGACGACCGATCCGGCCAAGGGCGTCACGGGCAGCTATGTCGTGCGGGGCGACATCGCGGGCAGCGGCACCTTTACGCTTGCCGCGGGGGACTCGCTCGCGTTCGACGCCGTGTTCCAGGCCTACCCGGGCGGCGGAGAGCCCCTGCACCCCGACGTGGCGGCCGAATTCGCCGCCCGGATGGCGTTCGTCAGGGAGTGCATTGACGCGAACCTCGTGCTCGAAACCCCCGACTCGGTGATCGACACCCAATTCCGCTATGCCAAGCTGCGGGCTGCCGAGAGCATCGTTGCGACCAAGGGCGGCTACATGCACGCCCCCGGCGGCGAATCCTACTATGCGGCCATCTGGGCCAACGACCAGGCCGAATACGTCAACCCCTTCTTCCCCTTTCTGGGCTACGGGGTGGGCAATGCCTCGGCGCTCAATTCGTTCCGCCATTTCGCCCGCTTCATGAACCCCGCATACGAACCGCTGCCCAGCTCGGTCATCGCCGAGGGCGACGACATCTGGAACGGCGCGGGCGACCGCGGCGACGCCGCGATGATCGCCTGCGGGGCGGCACGCTACG
>ENA-ORMO01000590-ORMO01000590.1-human-gut-metagenome-genome-assembly--contig:-NODE-590-length-50072-cov-8.667093_pt1 | contig 50072 bp, 50 predicted proteins | sample MGYA00242106_ERZ509001 | MGnify/ENA primary metagenome ERZ509001 (study PRJEB26280, sample SAMEA2338736) | human gut metagenome | biome: human gut; feature: human-associated habitat; material: faeces...
TGTTATTTTGAGAGTTGTTCTCATTCTGGTTGTTATTTTCATTGTTGTTCTGATTATTGTCAGGTGTTTCAGGCTCCTGCTCATCCGGGTTCTGAGGTGTTTCCGGCTCCTGTTCGTCTGGGTTCTGAGGTGTCTCGGGTTCCTGCTCGTCCGGGTTTTCTGGAATAGGCTCCCAATGACCAACTTCTGGATGTTCGATAGTCTCCGTCCAAGCTTCCTTATCAACCTTCCAAACCTGCTCATAAACTGCTGGTTTATCTACAATCCACTTGTCCTCATAAACAGCTTCATGATGGATAGTCTCATCATATGCCTCTTTAACAAGAACCTGCTCGTCCCAAGCCTCCTTAATAAGCTCATCCCAAGCTTCTTTTACAAGAACCTGTTCATCCCATGCTGGTTTGTCTACAATCCAGACTTCTTTATTGCCATATCCTTCACAATTTGGACTTTCTTGGAGGTGTTTAACAGCCCAACCAGTAATATCCATACCACAAGTATGACAGATATTTCTTAATTCATAATGCCCCTCCTCGTCGTGGTGCACTGTCTCATATACCGCATCATGGTGTTTGTATTCTGCTTCGTGGTGGACTGTTTTATACTCAGCTGGGTGATGAACTACCTCATCCCATGCCTCTGTAACAAGCACATTTTCCGTATGTCCTTCTTCAGGGCTAATCAGTTCCCCATTCTCATAATGCCCTTCCTCAGAATGATTGATAGTCTCTGTCCAAGCAGGCGTGTCCACGATCCAGACAAAGCCGTCACGAATCGGTGTTTCCTTTACAGGAATAAACGGAGCAAAGTTCGTATCATCAGCAGAAACAACGCCGACACTGCCTAAGGTGATCGTCATAGCCGCCGCTAATGCAATTATCAGTTTCCTTTTCATTTGTAAATGTCCTCCTAAAGTAAATGTATTTTGTGGCAAGTTTTATTCTCTTCATTTGCCTTTCAGTGTATTAAAAAACAAAACATTTCTTTTTATAATCCCATTATTTTTCTCATACACTTATTTTTCATTAGTCATAACTCGCCTTTTTAACTCGTTGTGAGTTACTGAATTAAGTTTAACTCGCTGTGACTTAAAAATCAATATCATATTTCACTTTCATATAAAATATTTACGAGGTGAGCATGAATTGAATTATGCGGAAAGAATGAGAAATTTAAGACAGGATCACGACTTGTCACAAAAGCAGATTGCAGATATGTTGGGAATAGCTCAAACCACTTATTCTCAATATGAATTAGAAAAAAGACCAATGCCAATCGACTACCTGATAGCCTTATGTAAATTCTATCAAGTGTCCGCTGACTATATGCTAGGTTTTAGCAACAAAAAGTAAGCCCTTTCTTCTTTATGAGCTCTGATGATCTCTGGGCTTTTTTGTTATTCATAATTTCCCCAGTCTATCATGTTTCTATTATTCACGAATCTTTCTTTATATTCCTCAAAAAACTGCCATGGTTCTTTATCCCTTAGAGTTTCCACATTCCCCTCTCGTATGAAATCAGTATACTTAGGGTAGCATATAAAATTTTCTTATTCATATTCAGAAAGAGGGAGCTTCTTCAAGATTTTTGATTGATGTTTATAGAATTACATGGTACACTAACTTCACGGAAAGTCAGAACACATAAAAGGCGGCCTACCCTCCACCTCGGAGGGGCTAACCCTCCGAACCAAAGCGGAAAGGAGGGCGATGCCAATGATTACATATTCTGATCTGATACAGACAGGTATATTCATTGTCGCTCTTGTTGGATTGTGTTATACAATCTTCAAGGGAAGAAAATAGCCGCCACTATGATCTGACCTACTCGCAATAGTGACGGCTGTTACATTGTAACACGCTAATGTTATTGTGTGGGTAGGCCGTGTGTTTCTGGCTTTCCCTTTTTCTATTATTAATATAGCACATTCGTTAGTATAACACAAGAATTTTATCTCTCTGGTTACTATCTCTTTATGAAGGAGCATTTCTTCTCTCTTTTCCCATCTCTTAGAGATTCCGCATTGACCCTATCATATGAAATAAGTATACTATAAGTAACATAAAAATTTTTTATTGATATTCAGAAAGGAGTGCCTATGCCATTACCAAATGAACGTATTTTCTTCACTGACGATATCTATGCTCTTCCAGATGGACAAAGAGCAGAATTAATTGACGGAAAAATTTATAATATGGCTCCCCCAAGCCGAAACCATCAGCGCATAATCCTGGAGCTTTCAATCGTAATCAGCAACTATATTAAAAATAGAAACGGTTCCTGTGAAGTCAACGTTGCCCCCTTTGCAGTTTTTCTCAATGATGACAACAAAAACTATGTGGAACCTGATATCTCTATAACCTGTAATGCAAATAAACTTGATGATAAAGGCTGTCATGGAGCCCCTGACTGGATCATTGAAATTGTCTCCCCGGGAACGCAATCCCGTGACTATGGCATAAAACTTTTTAAATACCGAATGTCAGGTGTACGGGAATACTGGATCGTAAATCCCGAAAGAAAAATGGTAAATGTTTATGATTTTGAAAATGATGAAGCAACTGCTGTCTATTCCTTTGACGATACCATTCCGGCAACTATCTATCCCGATCTTTCTATCAAACTTTCAAAATTAATATAATACTGCAACAAATACGCTTTCACTTTCAAAGTTCAAGCAATACCGCAACCAATATATTTCTACTTTCAAGGTTAATACAACATTGCACTCTGCTCCGCAGCTGTAAATCCCTCACAAACAAATTAAAATCCCCATAGGGAGAGAGCCAGGGGGATTTAGGGGGTGACGGAATGGTACAATTAAAAAATATTTGTAAATTTTTATTCAGACTCATTAGGAACTTTCCTTGGTAAAAATCAAGGTAGGTTCCTTTTTATTTCATTGTCACTCTTATTGGATTGTGTTATATAATCTTCAATGAAAGAAAATAACCGCCCACTACTCGCAATAGTGAACGGCTGACCTTGCAAAAAGGTAAGTTGCTGGTTGTTTGAGGGTAGGCCGTGTGTTTCTGGCTTTCCCTTTTTCTATTATTAATATAGTGCATCTGTTAATATAACACAAGAGTTTTATCTCTCTGGTTATTCTTCTTTTAAAAATATATTTTCAAAAGGTTTCATTTCTTCTAACACATCCTGATATAGATTTTTCAAATAGTTTATCTCTTCTATATAAGGATGCAATTTTTTCAAATTATATTTGTATTCCTTTTTTAAATATTTAGGATATCCACTTGAAATTTTCCCAGTAGTAATTGCTCTTGTAACAGGTGCCATGGTTAAATAAAAACCAGGAAGATTTTCGTTTTCTAAAAAATCCAGATAATATTCTAAAATCTGTTCAGAAAGAATTTCTTCCATACTGTCTGATTTTGTAGGCATTGGAAGGTTGAAAGCTTTCTCTATCACTTCCATTTATGGTCTGCGCCGTTCGGAAATCCTCGGACTGAAATGGTCGGCAGTGGATTTCAAGAAAAAGACCATTTCCATCAATCACACAGTTGTCCGGGTCAAGACCGTTACCACTTCCGATTCCACAAAGACCTATTCCAGCAAAAGAACGCTGAACCTTTTTGACACAGCAGAAAAATGTCTTTTGCAGATCAAACGGGAACAGGAAGAAAACAAAGCTTTTTTTAAACGGGACTACAAAAATAAAGAAGGGTACATATTTACATGGGAAAATGGAGAAGCCTATGATCCGAACTATATCACCCGAACCTTCAACCATGCAACCCGGGAGTTCGGAAGGCCGGAAATCACGCTCCACAAACTGAGACATAGCTGTGCTTCCATGCTCATCAATAAAGGATGGGATATCAAAAAGCTTCAATACTGGCTGGGTCACAGCGATACCCAGACAACCCTGAATATTTATTCCCATTTTGACAAACAGAGGCTAAACACCAGTGTCAATGACCTCTCCGAAATTTCCCTTGCTACAGCGGATCTTTTTGCCGGATAACCATAAAAAATCTGCTGGGGAAATCCCCAAAAAGCACTAAAAACAGATGCTAAAAATTTTTTAGGTATGGGCAAGAAAAGTTTTGTGCAACGTTTTGTGTAACGCCCAAAAATCGAAAATTTCAGGGGTAATCAAAAGAGCTTTTTCAGGCAAAAGAAAACACCGGAGAAGCCCATAAAATAAGGCTTTCCGGTGTTCCCAACCATTTAGTCGAAGCGACAGGATTTGAACCTGCGGCCTCTGCGTCCCGAACGCAGCGCTCTACCAAACTGAGCCACGCTTCGATTTCTTTATTTATCAGTCACAACTCGCGACTGCAAAAATTATTATATTCATTTCAGGTGTATTTGTCAACACTTTTTTTAAAAAAGTTTAAAAAAATATCCAGAAAATGATTTCTCTGTTTCAAAAAATACAAAAACACCTGCAAATACAGCAAAATCCGTTGAAATCCCTGTTCTTTTAAGATATATTAAAATCATAATACCAAAAAAGAGGTAAATTTTATGGACGTAAAAAGCATCAGCACACACTGTACCCGGACAGAGTTTGTAGGAACTGCAGTTCTGGACACCATTGGACTGGTGATCTCGGGCATTGATGATACACTTCTCCAAAAAATGAATATCGGCACACACTATCATACGCTTGGACTTTTCAGTTCCCGTACCGGAGCAGCCGGACAGATCACTGCCATTGATGATGCCGTAAAAGCCACTAACACGGAAGTCCTCTCCATAGAACTTCCCAGAGATACCAAGGGCTGGGGCGGACACGGAAACTATATCGTCCTTGGAGGAAATGACGTCTCCGATGTACGCCATGCCGTAGAGCTTGCACTGGAGCTTACCGGGAAATATGCCGGCGAACTTTATATCAGTGAATCCGGTCATCTGGAATTTGCTTTTTCCGCAAGCGCAGGACCGGCTCTCCAGAAAGCGTTTCATGCAGAACCGGGACAGGCCTTTGGTTTTATGGCAGGTTCACCTGCTGCCATTGGTCTTGTTATGGCAGACACTGCTATGAAAGCTTCTGCTGTAAATATCATCAGCTATATGACGCCGGATATCGGAACCAGCCATTCCAATGAAGTGATCCTTGCTCTTTCCGGAGATGCCAGCGCCGTAAAGGAAGCAGTCCTTGAAGCCCGCCAGATCGGCCTCGAGCTTCTGATCGGAATGGGAAGCTACCCACAGATTCCGGGAACTCCTTATCTGTAAGCAGATCACTTTCCGAAGCAGTTTTTCAGTTCAGACGGATAATTTTACAGCTTTCATAAAAATGGTGCACCCTGTTTACGCAGGCTGCACCATTTTATTTACATCATTATTTAATTTAACTGATACACATCTGCATACTGAAGTCCAAAGCTAAGGGCCTCTGCATGGCTGTCAAAATAAATATCCACATGTCCATACGGCGTTCCCAAATCTTCTACCGTATACACAGTACCGTTGATCAAAAGCTGTGTTCCAAATGGAACTCCTGCCATAGCTACTGTATGTCCTGATGTAGGCATAGCTCCGCTTGCTGTTGCATTTCCTGCAGTTCCGCAGCACTGGGCACAGTTGCAATATGCTGTAAGAGTAAAGTTTCCAAGATATGTACCCTGTTCGGAATTTGAAGAACCGGAAGAAGTATCAGAGCTTCCTGCATTTTCGGATGTATCTTCCGATACACCTGTATCCTCCTCTGGAGCCTCTTCTTCTACTATAACATTACTGCTTGAAGAGCTGCTCTCAGAATCCATAGTATCTGTTTCCGGATCAAATTCCGGCTGCTGCTCTGCTGTCTCCTCGGATGCTTCCTGCTCCTGTACGGCTGCTTCTTCCGCTGCGGCCTGTTCTGCTGCAGCCTGGGCCATCAGAGAAGCAATGCTGTTGTCTGCACTATTTACCTGTGCCATAAGGATACTTGCTTCTTCCTGGCTGGCACTGATCTGGCTGATATAAGAATTAATACTGTCATTTGTTACAGAAACCAGCTGCTGTACTTCCTGCTGCCTGGCATTCTTCTCATTCAGCAGTGCAGTGATGGATTTAGATTCTTCTACTGCCTTTTCTTCATTCTGCTGGATATTTGCCTGAGTTGCCTCATATTCTTTCAGCATATTACGGTCATATTCAGACATCATGGAAATATTATTTGCCTGGTTCAAAAAATCAGCCAGGCTCTCAGATGCCAGAAGAGTCTCCAGCATAGAACTTCCGCCTTTTTCATACATGTAGACAATACGGAGTTTCATAGCTTCGTACTGGTCTTCTGCTCTTTTTTTCGCCTTTGCCAGTTCCAGCTGGATTTTTTTCAGCTCTTCTTCCTTCTCTGCCGCCTCTATACTAAGCTGGGAAATGCTGTTTGTCAGTTCATTATATTGTGCATCAAGTTCTGCCATATAGGATTCCAGTTCCTGTTTCTTGCCCTCAAGACTGCTGATATTTGCCTGGGTCTGAGCAAGTCCTGCCTGAGCTTCCTGTTTCTGGGCCTGAGCCGCTGCGATCTGATCTTCTGTGGAGGCAAAAACACCTGTTTCCATAGATACGACCAAAGCTCCGGCCAACATCAGTGAAAGAACTTTCTTCATACTCATATAAACACCTCGTCATTTTTTTCGTAGGACAAGTATAACAATATCACGAGAAAAAATCAATACTTTTATTTTATTTTTGTAACAAGTATGTAATATTTGGAAGAAGATCACAAAAAAAGAGAGCGTCCAAAGCCAAATAATCATCATTCTCATCCGCTTTAGAATCTCTCTTTTACTAAAACATTGCGTTTTTATTACAGATATCCGGCGTTATTCTGCTGCTGCCTCTTCCTGTTCGTCCGTCTCGCTCATAACTTCCTGATACTTATCCAGGATCAGTGTCTGGATCCTGTCTCTTGTAGCTGAATTGATCGGATGTGCAATATCGCGGTATTCGCCATCCGCAGCCTTACGGCTGGGCATTGCGATAAACAGCCCTTTTTCCCCTTCGATCACCTTGATGTCATGTACTACAAATTCATCATCGATGGTAATGGAAACTACCGCCTTCATTTTTCCTTCCTTTGCAACCTTTCTCACGCGTACATCTGTAATATTCATCTTTTTCTGCCCCTTTCATTTTACGTATATATTCCGATTCAAAAATCCTCAGATCACATAGCGTTCATTTTTTTCGACTACGATCTTTACCTCTCCGTCATTTGCACAGTAATTAGAACCTGCACGGATTGTATCTCTGCTTTCTACAATACAGTTCTCAATATGTGTATTGTCTCCCAGATATACGTCATTGAGGATCACAGAATTTTTGATCACACAGTTGTTGCCTACAAAAACATCTTTGAACAGTACAGAATTCTCAACTGTTCCATTGATGATGCAGCCACTGGCAACAAGACTGTTCTTCACCACTGCCCCTGCATTATATTTGGCCGGAGGAAGATCATCTATCTTTGTTTTTACAGCAGGCTCCTGACGGAAGAAATAATTTCGGATCTCCGGATCCAGGAATGCCATATTTGTCCTGTAATAAGCATCCGCTGTAGAAATATTGCTCCAGTAGGAATCAATTTTATATCCATAAATGCGTTTCAGATTTTTATAGCGGATCAGAATATCATTAACAAAATCGTGTCTTCCCTCCTGGGCAGTCCTCTCCAGAAGTTCTATCAGCTGTCTTCTGCGGATCACATAAATACCCGTAGATACCGTATTATAAGACGAAACGATAGGTTTTTCCTCAAACTCCTCAATACGGCAGTCATCATTCATGCGCAGTACACCAAAACGCTCCACTTCGCTCTGATCTCTGCACTCTGTACAGACTACAGTGATATCTGCCCGTTTAGCTATATGGAATTCCAGAACCTTATTGTAGTCCAGTTTGTAGATGCCGTCACCGGAAGCGATCACCACATAAGGCTCATGACTGTTTTTTAAAAATGCGATATTCTGATAAATAGCATCCGCAGTTCCCTGATACCACAGGCTGTTTTCCTTAGTGATCGTAGGAGTAAATACAAACAGTCCTCCCTGCTTTCTGCCAAAATCCCACCATTTTGAAGAACTCAGATGCTCGTTCAATGATCTTGCATTATACTGAGTCAGAACAGCCACCTTCTGAATGTGAGAATTAGCCATATTGCTCAGTGCAAAGTCGATGGCGCGGTAACTTCCTGCCACAGGCATAGCTGCAATGGCTCTCTTATTAGACAGCTCTCTCATGCGGTTGTTATTTCCGCCTGCCAGAATAATCCCAAGTGCTCTCATGCCTTATCACCATCCTTTGCCTTAATATTCTGTCCGCTTTTCAGCATTCCCTCCGGATAATCTTCCGGTACAGTCACACCTGAAATCGATGTATTTTTGCCGATCTTTACATTATCGGGGATCACGCTGTGTTCTCCGACTGTTGCAATACCAAAGGCATATACTGACGGCTTCAGCACATTAGGAGCCTCTTCTCCACAGCCCAGAGTTACATTTTTGCCTATATTGACATCCTCTGCAACAATGGCCTTATCCATTACCGTGCCTTCCCCTACTACAGAATTCCTCATGATAATGGAATCCCGTATCACACAGTTTTTGCCTATGACAACATTTGGACCGATCACAGAACGATGTACTTCCCCATAGATTTCTGCGCCTTCTCCGATCAGACATCTGTCCGTTACCGCATCTGCAGATACATACTGCGGCGGAATGATATCTCCCTTTGTATAAATTTTCCAGAATTCCTCGTAAAGATTAAATTCCGGTATGATATCGATAAGTTCCATATTGGCTTCCCAATAAGAACCAAGTGTTCCTACATCCTTCCAGTAGCCGTTGTATTCATAGGCAAAAAGTCTTTGGTCTTTCTCCTTACAGTATGGAAGGATATGCTTTCCAAAGTCACAGCTGCTCTGATCTTTCAGGGCAATAAGAGCTTCCTTCAGAACCGGCCAGCTGAAAATATAAATACCCATAGATGCCAGGTTGCTGCTGGGTTTTTCCGGCTTTTCTTCAAACTCTGTTACCCGTCCTGTCTCATCGGTAACCATGATACCGAAGCGGCTTGCCTCCTCAATAGGCACCGGCATACATGCGATGGTGATATCTGCCTTGTTCGCTTTATGGAAATCCAGCATCACCTCGTAATCCATCTTATAGATATGATCTCCTGAAAGTATCAGAACATAATCCGGATTATACTGTTCCATATAATCAAGATTCTGAAAAATGGCATTAGCCGTTCCTGTATACCATTCACTGTTGGTACTTTTCTCATAAGGAGGAAGTACTGTAACACCGCCTTCGTTCCGGTCCAGATCCCACGGAATACCAATTCCAATGTGAGTATTCAGGCGCAAAGGCTGATACTGGGTCAGAACACCAACTGTATCAATGCCAGAATTGATGCAGTTGCTCAGCGGAAAATCGATAATCCGGTACTTTCCGCCGAAAGCGACAGCCGGTTTAGCAACCTTCTCTGTCAACACACCAAGTCTGCTGCCCTGACCGCCAGCCAGAAGCATGGCAATCATTTCTTTTTTCATCATCATGCATTCACCCCTTGTATGTTATGATTTTCCATTATACCATACTTCACTATATTAGTGAACATTTTTTACAATAATTTGGCTTTATATTTGTTTTTTTTGGAGTAATTGCACATGTTTTTACTATGTTTTACCGTGAAGCTGCTTTCTCTTTGATCCTTTAATTTAAGAAAGACTTTTCATTTCATACGGATAGGGTTATAATAGGAACAGATTCATAAATGAAAATGAACAGGAGAATAATATTATGTATCAGATAGACTTCCATAAACCGCTTTTCATCCACTTTATCGGGATCGGCGGTATCAGTATGAGCGGACTGGCTGAGGTTCTTCTTGAAGAGGGATTCACCATCTCCGGCTCTGACGCAAAAGAAAGCCCTCTTACCAGAACTCTGGAAGAAAAAGGCGCAAAAATATACTACGGACAGCGCGGCTCTAATATTGGTCCCGACGTGCAGGCAGTGGTATACACAGCCGCTATCCATCCGGACAATCCTGAATTCGCCAGAGCAAAAGAATTAAATCTTCCCATGCTCACAAGAGCCGAACTTCTGGGACAGATCATGAGAAATTATGATACTCCTGTCGCAGTAGCCGGCACCCACGGAAAAACAACTACCACCTCCATGCTTTCTCATGTCCTTCTGAAAGGAAACTGCGATCCTACGATCAGTGTAGGCGGCATCCTTCCGGCAATTGGAGGCAATATCCGCGTAGGTCAGTCAGAAACCTTCCTGACTGAAGCATGTGAATATACCAACAGCTTTCTCAGCTTTTTCCCTAAGATCAGTATCATCCTGAACATTGATGCCGATCATCTTGACTTTTTTAAGGATATTGACGATATCCGCCGCTCTTTCCGAAAATTTGCCGAACTTCTTCCGGAAGACGGAGCCCTTATCATCAATGCCGATACTCCTGAATACCAGGAGATCACCAAAGGTCTTTCCTGCCGCGTGATCACCTACAGTCTGGAACACGATGCCGATTATACAGCTTCCGATATCACTTATGACGAATTTGGGCATGGCTCCTTTACTGTATCCTTCCAGGGACAGCCTCTTGGTACCTGCACCCTTCAGGTTCCCGGAATCCACAATGTATCCAATGCCCTTTCCGCAGTGGCAGCGGCACAGCTTCTGGATCTCTCCTGGGATGTGATCGCAGAAGGATTGAACAGTTTTACCGGAACAGACCGCCGCTTCCAGTACAAGGGACAGGTAGGCGGAGTGACCATCATTGATGATTATGCACATCATCCTACAGAGATCGAGGCAACACTCCATGCAGCCAAAAACTATCCTCACAAAAAAACCTGGTGTGTATTCCAGCCTCATACATACACACGTACCAAAGCCCTCCTTCCGGAGTTTGCACAGGCGCTTTCTCTGGCAGACCATGTTGTGCTGGCAGATATCTATGCTGCAAGAGAAACAGACACCCTTGGCATTTCCTCTGACGATCTTCGCAAAAAAATAGCAGAACTGGGAACTCCCTGCGAATATTTCCCGACCTTTGACGAGATCGAAAATTTTTTACTTGAAAATTGTACACAGGGCGACCTGTTGATAACTATGGGCGCCGGAGACGTTGTAAATATAGGAGAACAGCTTCTCGGTCAATAGTTATCCACATTATCCACATGTTTATGCACATTTCCCCCGTGCCAGACATGTGGATTTTTTTCACCTTTAAAAGCCGACATGATTCCACATTTTTTTCTGCCATAATCCACCAAAATATTGCAAAATAAAGGGGTTGCAGAATTTACAGACAATTTTCGCCAAAATTCGTTGTCCACATTATCCACATTTTCCACATTTTTGTGTGGAAAGTTAAAGGCCAAAATACCCTATTCTCATTTGAAAAATCTTGTGCTATAATGCAGTTGACTCGAAAGATATAGAAAGCGGGAGATCGTTCATGAGTATGATCACACTTCAGAAGCCCTCTCAGTCAGAGGTCACGCTTCTGTCCAATATATTTATAGACGACTACATGCCGGAGGCCAATGGTGAATTTGTAAAAGTTTATATTTATCTTTTACGTGCACTGTCCACTACTCCGGTTTCTTTTAGTCTGGAGGAAATGGCAGATCACCTGCTCTGTACAGAGCGGGATATTTTGCGTGCCCTGAAATACTGGGCTCGTCAGGATATTCTTGCCCTTGACTTTACAGAGGACAAAGTTCTCCGCGGCATTGCTCTCCTGCCCCCCGGATCCAGGGCTCCTGCATCAGAACCGGCAGTCCCTGCCGTCTCCAGGCAGCCGGCTCCTGCACAGACAGTTCCCCTCACTCCTGACAGAGTCAGGGAACTGAAACAAAACGAAGAAATCGTCCAGCTTCTTTATATTGCTGAACAGTACCTTGGCAAAACCCTGTCCCCTTCAGAAATCCAGAAGCTTCTTTTCTTTTATGACGGACTGGGCTTTTCCACGGATCTGATCGAATATCTTCTGGAATACTGTGTCAGCCGCAGCCATAAGAGCATCCGTTATATGGAAACCGTAGCTCTTGCCTGGGCACAGGAAGGAATCTCCACAGTGGCGGAAGCAAAAAAAACTAATGCCCGATACAGCAAGGATTACTATTCCATCCTGAAGGCACTGGGCATCACCAACCGAAGCCCGGTGGAAACAGAAGTCACTCTTATGGACACCTGGCTTAAAACTTATGGTTTTTCCATGGCTGTTATCCAGGAGGCCTGCACGCGGACTGTACTGCAGACCGGTCAGGCAAGTTTCCAGTATGCTGACAAGATCCTGACGGGCTGGAAAAAGAAACAGGTCAAAAGTCTGGATGATATCCAGGCCCTGGATGCTGAATATAAAAAACGCAAACAGGAGAAAAAGCAGGCCAAGGCTCCTGCCGCACCTGCTTCAGGCAACAAATTCAACAATTTCCAGCAGCGTGAATACAACTTTGACGAGTACGAAAAGCGTCTGCTGAACCAGTAAACACTTTCAGACAGGAGGGATAAGGTGCCACTGCAGAATTTTCAGTACGATGTGATCATGAGAGAATACAACCGTCGTCAGGCGCGTGTACAGCATGATCTGGAGGAACGGCGGAAAAATGCTTTTGCCAGAATCCCCCGTCTTTCCCAGATCGACCAGGAGGTAGCCTCTCTGAGCGCTCAGAAAGCCCGTTCCCTGCTCAGTGGAAAAAGCAGCTCTGTGGACGACCTGAAAAAAGAAGTGGCAGCTCTGGCCGGAGAACGCCGCTCTCTTCTGACAGCCGGAGGGTTTCCTGAGGATTACCTGGAACCCCATTATATCTGTCCTCACTGTCAGGACACCGGCTACATCGGCAGTAAAAAATGCTCCTGCTTTAAAAAAGCGGAGATCGAGCTTTTATATACCCAGTCCAACCTGGCAGAAATACTGGAAAAAGAAAATTTTGAGCACTTTTCTTTTGACTGGTATTCTGATACAATAAAAAACGAAGCAACCGGATTAACTGCCCGTGAAACTGCCCGGCGCGCCTATGATGCCGCCAGAAATTTTGTTCAGGACTTTGACTCCCGTTGTCAGAACCTGTTCCTTTACGGCAGCACCGGAGTGGGCAAGACTTTTCTTTCTCACTGTATTGCCCATGAACTTCTGCAGACAGCTCACTGCGTACTGTATTTTTCAGCCTTTGATCTTTTTGATAAAATGGCACAGAATACTTTTCATAAAAGGTCGGAACATGATCCGGGAGAAGATTTCATCTATGACTGTGATCTTCTGATCATCGATGACCTTGGAACAGAGCTTACCAACAGCTTTGTGTCTTCACAGCTTTTTTTGTGCATAAATGAACGTATCGCCCGCAGACGGTCCACGATCATTTCCACCAACCTGAAGCTGGAAGATTTTTCTGCAACCTATTCCGAGAGAACCTTCTCCCGGATCGCCAGCAATTTCCAGATGATCAAGCTCATCGGAAAAGATATCCGTATACAGAAAATATTTTTAGGAGGAAAATAAAGAATGGCACAGTTAAGCACCAAAGATCTGACAACACTCCCTGTAGGAAGACTGGGACTTATCCCGCTGGAAAGCTGCCAGTCACTTGGAGCAAAAGTCAACGACTGGCTTGCGAAATGGAGACGCGAAAGGGATCATCAGGAACTGAACTCCTTTGCTTTTGAAGGCTATCAGAGAGATTCCTATATCATCAATGTACAGAATCCCCGTTTCGGCTCTGGTGAAGGCAAATCTGTAATCACAGAATCCGTCCGCGGTGATGATGTTTATCTGATGGTTGATGTGTGCAACTACAGTCTGACTTACCGCATGGGAGGTTTTACCAACCTTATGTCCCCTGACGATCATTTCCAGGATCTGAAGAGAGTAATCGGCGCCATCGGCGGCAAGGCCAGAAGAATCAATGTCATTATGCCTTATCTTTATGAAAGCAGACAAAACAAACGTGTAGGACGTGAATCTCTGGACTGCGCTACTGCTCTTCAGGAGCTGACATCCATGGGCGTGGAGAACATCATTACTTTTGATGCACACGATGCCCGTGTCCAGAATGCAACTCCGCTTCACGGATTTGAAACTGTAAAACCTTCCTATCAGTTTATTAAAGCTCTTCTGAAAAATGAAAAAGGACTTCAGATCGACAACGAACATTTTATGATCATCAGCCCGGATGAAGGAAGTATGAACCGCGCTATCTATCTTGCAAACGTATTAGGCGTGGATATGGGTATGTACTATAAACGTCTGGATTACTCAAAACGCATCAACGGACGTCATCCTATTGCGGCTTACGAGTTCCTTGGACCGAAGCTGGCAGGCAAAGATATGATCCTCATCGATGATATGATCTCTTCCGGAAATACCATCCTTAAGATCGCTTCTCTCCTGAAAGAAAGAGGTGCCGGAAAGATTTATATCTGCTCTACTTTTGGCTTCTTTACAGACGGTCTGGAAAAATTTGATGAAGGATTTAAAAAAGGCTATTTCGACAAGCTCCTTACCACAAACCTGGTATATCAGACACCGGAGCTTCTGGAAAAACCTTACTATATCTCCTGTGATATGAGCAAATACATTGCTCTTATCGTAGACACCCTGAACCATGATATGTCCATCAGCCATCTGCTGAATCCTGTGGATCGTATCAAACGCTGCGTAAACAATTATATGGAGCAGAACAAATAACGGATTTTTGTTTTAAAATTCCGGCGATCTGAATATAAAAAGACTGATAAGCTGCGGATTCTCTATCCTGTCCACAGTTTACCAGTCTTTTATTTTCATCTCTCCGCTGAAGCGTTTTTTACAGTACTATTTTATGATAGGATATTCCATTCTTTTCAAGAATCTCCATCTCCCGCTGTCTGCAGCTGCAGATGATCACCTGACGCTTCTCTTTTGCAAGCCATTTAAGCACTGATGCAAGCCGTTCTTCATCATACATGCCAAATACTTCATCCAGGAACACCGGAAGCTTTTCTGAGCCGCACAGAAGCTCTCCTGCAGCCATTCTGAGAGAGAAGTAGATCTGTTCCACGGTTCCCCGGCTGAGATTTTCAAGGGCTACCGTCCGCTCTCCTATATTTACAGAAATGTGGAGATCTGCGTCGATCAGTATCTCTGTATACTTTCCTCCTGTGATCTCTCCCAAAATCTGAGAGATCCGTCGTCTGAGCTTCCATCCCACCTGATGATGAATATCCTTTGACAGTCTGTCGATCACTGTCATGGCAAGATTCAAAGCTTCAATCTCCATCTCTTCTGCAAGGGGATGATAGGCATGCTCCTCTGTTTCCTGATATTCTGTCATGATATTTTGAAGCGCTGTCTCTTTTTCCTTTCGGATCTCTCTCAGACTGTCACGGCTCCATTCCAGTTTCTCCTGTTTAGCCAGAAAACGATTCTTTTGACGTTCTTTATTCTGGAGCTTTTCTATTGTCCGGAGCCTCAGAATATAGCCGCCTGCCGCTGCCAGGATACCTGCCACACCTATGATCATAGCGAAAAATATGCTTTTGAAAAATCCTGCCACTGCAAGAGCGCCGCCCACACCCAGGATCAAAGACGCCGCCATAAGTATATCCATCTTCTTTTTTTGGGATAAAAGAGCAGAAAGGCTTTCCTCAACAGCACTTATGCCTCTCTCTTCTTCTTTTTCATACCGTCCTGCCAGATCCTGTTCCTTCACATCCAGATCATCCAGTTCCTGCTTCAGGTAATCCATACTGGAAAGCAGTTTTTCCTTTTCCAGTTCTGTTTCCTTTTTCTTTTTGTCAGCCTGAACCTGATAGCCTTTTCTGGACATTTTAAGCATCTGCATGGTACGTCCCAGATCCACAGAACTGTCTCCGGCTCCCTGATAACTGGCCATATAATTTTGTACTTCCCGGACAAGTTCCACTCCTGTGGTGCTTTTCAGCTGAGCAACGGAAACTGTATTTTCATAGACAGTTTCGCTGATGCCTCCAAGGACTGCCTCCAGGTCACCAGCCTCCACATCCATCAGTTCTCCGTCATCTTCACAGAAAAGCTCTGTCATCTGGTTTTCTTTATAAAAATTTCTGGTAAGCCGAAAATTCCTTCCTCCGTTTTCAAACCACAGGATCCCCCCGTAATCTCCAGGGTTTTCCCAGGGAAGATACAGCGAATAGGCATCTTTTTTTGCCGCCCGCCCCCTCTGTCTCTGGATTCCGTAAAGCATACTTTTTACAAAAGTATGTGTCGTCGTCTTACCGCTTTCATTTTCTCCACAGAGAACATTGATCCCTGGGGAAAACTCCATAGTCCGGTTATGGAGTCTGCCAAAATTTCTGACACTAATACGTTTTATAATCATGATCTTTTCCCATTATCGATTTAATATGCTGGTTTCAAGCAAGGCCTGCAGCCCATGATACAGTGCTTTTTCTTCTACCACAGTAAGTTCTCTTCCCATAAAGGAGCCAACATAGTCTCCAATAAGGGTGCCTGTATATTTCCGGTAAAGTTCCTCCAGGTCATATGCAGGCTTTGATTCATCCAGGATCTCTACAATATTCCCCAGTTTTTTCAGGCGTTCTGTAAGCAGAATCAGTTCCGGAGATCTCCAGCCCCTTAAAATGATCCTGTATATGTTTTTCCCGCCTCGTTTAAAAATCTCGTTTTTCACCATTTCTTCAAGAGAAAACTGGGTGGTGGTCTCCTTCATGGTCAAAAGAAGGTTCTGATAGCTTCTGGCTGCAAACGGTATGAATTTCAGACGTATCCGTCCTTCGTCATAGCTTCCGAGGATATATCCATGTTCTCCTGTATCATTGCGGTCAATAGGCTCCAGGGCGCCCGGATACAGGGCTTTTCCCCGGATCACCGCCTGCGGCTTATGGATATGTCCTAATGCAAGATAAGAAAAACCAGCTCCCACAAGACGTTTCATATCCATAGGGATATGCTTCTCATCTCCTCCATGGGCAAGAAGCACATGAAATCCAGGTTTATCTTCCGGTTTCCAGGCATCATAAAGAGGCTCCCGGATTTCCTGGTGCTGATAGCTCATACCATAAACAAAAGTATCAAGCTCCGGGATCTCCACACAGGAGCGCATCTCCTGTTCAAAAAATATAACATTTGGCTCCCATGGGAAGCCTTTATAAAAAGAGTCTTTTTTTATATAATCATGATTTCCTGCCATAAGGAAGATCCTTGTCTCAGGAATAGTGGAAAAAAGGTAGTTGACCTCCTTCAGTTCCTTTAGAAGCGGCTGTCGGTGAAAAAGATCTCCTGCTATAAATAAGAAATCCACCGGATCTCTGCGTACAGACGCAATGACCCGGCGGAAAGTCTCCCAGATCTCTTCCTCCCGCTCATGGCTCCAGGGGCAGCCCCTGTCAGGAACTGCTCCCAGATGTACATCTGCAAGATGAATAAATCTTATCATTCATTACTCCTTATAAATCACAGTTGTTTACTGTTCTCGGGAACGGGATCACGTCACGGATATTGCCCATTCCTGTCAGATACATTACGCAGCGCTCAAATCCAAGACCAAAGCCGGAATGGCGGGTGGAACCGTATTTACGAAGATCCATGTAGAATCCATAATCCTCTTCCTTCAGTCCAAGCTCTTCCATACGTGCCTTCAGCTTGTCATAGTCGTCCTCTCTCTGGCTTCCTCCGATGATCTCACCGATTCCCGGTACCAGACAGTCCATAGCGGCAACGGTTTTGCCATCCTCATTCTGTTTCATGTAGAAGGCTTTGATCTCCTTAGGATAGTCAGTAACAAATACCGGTTTCTTAAAGATCTGCTCAGTCAGGTATCTTTCATGCTCTGTCTGAAGATCACAGCCCCAGAATACCTTATAATCAAATTTGTCGTTATTCTTTTCCAGAAGTTCGATGGCCTCTGTATAAGTCACATGACCGAATTCAGAATCGATCACATGGTTCAGACGGTCAAGAAGTCCCTTGTCCACAAAAGAATTAAAGAAATTCATTTCCTGAGGAGCGTTTTCAAGGACATAACGGATCACATATTTCAGCATGTCTTCAGCAAGATCCATATTATCGTTAAGATCTGCAAAAGCACACTCCGGCTCGATCATCCAGAACTCTGCCGCATGACGGGTGGTATTGGAATTCTCTGCACGGAAAGTCGGTCCGAAAGTATAGATATTACGGAATGCCTGGGCATAAGTCTCACCGTTCAGCTGACCGCTTACAGTCAGGTTGGTCTCTTTTCCAAAGAAATCCTGAGAGTAATCTACATTTCCCTTGTCATCCAGAGGCGGATTCTGAGGATCCAGTGTTGTTACGCGGAACATCTCTCCTGCACCTTCACAGTCACTTCCTGTGATCAGCGGAGTATGCACATAGACAAAACCTCTCTCCTGGAAAAATTTATGGATGGCGTAAGCACACAGAGAACGAACACGGAACACAGCCTGGAAGGTATTTGTCCTTGGTCTTAAATGTGTCATAGTCCTTAAATATTCCATGGTATGACGTTTTTTCTGAAGGGGATAATCCGGAGCTGACACGCCTTCTACTGTCACCTCTGATGCCTGGATCTCAAAAGGCTGCTTTGCTTCAGGTGTGGCAACCAGAGTTCCCTTTACAATAATGGCAGCGCCTACATTCAGCTTGCTGATCTCTGCAAAATTCTCCATAGTGTCATGATATACGACCTGCAAAGTATCAAAGCAGGAGCCGTCATGAAGAACGATAAATCCAAATGCTTTGGAGCCGCGGACACTGCGGACCCATCCGCCTACTGTGACTTCTTTATCCAGAAAAGTCTGGCGGTCTGTGTAAATGTCTTTTACTGTTGTAAGTTTCATAATCTATTTCCTCTCTCTGTTTCATAAAAATCACAAAAAGCGAAGCAGACGCCCAGGCGTCCGTTTCGCTTTCTAGTATATCCCATTCATTGTGTTCCTGCAAGGTGTAAATACAGGAGTTTTCCGGAAATCCTGCCAGTTCCGCAAAAGAAAACCCCTCCGGCAGAAAATATCAGAGTTTTTCTATAAAACGCATAAAGGCGGCTCTGCCTTCCTCTGTACATTTATAAACGCCGGCATCTTCCAGTACATGAACGAATACGTTACCAACTTCCTTCTGAAGGATCTCATGGATATTCTCTTTATTGATATCCTCATATTTCGGAAGGAATTCCTGTACCCACTCTGCATGCTTTTCAATCTTTTCGTTGGAAGCAATATCCTTTCCTTCCAGGATATATTCCTCCAGAAGCTCCAGCTCTTCTTTCAGACGTGCCGGAAGCACAGCAAGTCCCATAACTTCAATGAGGCCGATGTTTTCTTTTTTGATATGATGGTACTCTGCATGAGGATGGTAAACGCCAAGAGGATGCTCCTCTGTGGTGATATTGTTTCTCAGAGTCAGATCCAGCTCAAACATCTCTCCCACCTTACGGGCGATCGGAGTGATGGTATTGTGGGGCTCGCCCTCTGTCTCTGCAAAGATGAATGCTGCCTCATCTGTATATCCTCTCCATACTTCCAGTACATGGGAAGCCAGAGCGATCAGGCGCTTTTCGTCTTTATGGCGGATACGAAGAACAGAAAGAGGCCATTTGACAATGCCAGCCTCCACATCTTCATATCCGGGAATGGTCACATACTTCTCAACAGGAGCTTTTGCCATGGCAAAGGTGTAATGTCCGCCCTGGAAATGATCATGACTTAAAATAGAGCCTCCTACGATAGGAAGATCCGCATTTGACCCCAGGAAGTAATGAGGGAACAGTTTCACAAAATCAAAAAGCTTGATAAATGCGTTTCTCTCAATCTTCATTGGAGTATGCTGTCCGTTAAATACAATGCAGTGCTCATTGTAATATACATAAGGAGAATACTGAAATCCCCATGGACTGTCATTTACAGTGATCGGAATGATTCTGTGATTTTCCCTTGCCGGATGGTTCACACGACCTGCATAACCTTCATTTTCCACACAGAGAAGACATTTGGGATAGCTGCTTGCCTTTGCATTCTTAGCTGCTGCTATGGCTTTCGGATCCTTTTCCGGTTTGGAGAGATTGATGGTAATATCAATATCCCCATAGGGACTTTCCACAGACCATTTCTGATCTTTTTTTACACGGTAGCGCCGTATGTAGTCACTGTCCTGGCTTAATTTATAGAAATAATCTGTTGCCTCTTCCGGGCTTTTCTCATATCTGTCCCAGAATTCCTTCTGGACCTGAGCAGGTCTGGGCATCAGACAATTCATAAGACGGGTGTCAAAAAGATCCCTGTAGACCACACTGTCTTCGATGATTCCTCTTTTTACCGCTTCATCCAGAAGTTCTGCCAGAGTTTCTTCAAGATTTACTTCTGTAAAAGTCTCTTCCGGTTCCTGATACTCTTCTTCATGAAATACATCCAGAAGAAGGTTGATTGTGTAATTTTTTTCACACTCCGGTGTCAGACCTGTTTCGATTCCATACTGTACCAGTTTTCTGATGCTTTTACTTAACATGCGCTTATCCCCCTGTTCTTTATGCGATCACATGAGCTCCGTCACCGATATCTACTACATAAAACTCGGCATCATGGCCAACCTTTTCTTTATACTGTTTTCCAATGGTATCAATAAAGGTGTCTACTGCATCATTTTTTACAATGCTCACTGTACAGCCTCCGAATCCGCCTCCTGTGATACGGGAACCGATCACACCCGGGATCTTCCATGCAAGGTCTACCAGAATATCAATCTCTTCACAGGAAACTTCATAATCGTCACGGAGAGAAACATGGGAAGCATTCATAAGACGGCCAAATTCTTCTACGTTATCTTCTTTCAGGGCTTTTACTGCCTTGATAGTACGTTGGTTCTCGTAAACAGCATGTTTTGCACGTTTGCGGCAGATATCACTTGTAATGGCATCTTTATGTGCCTCAAATTCTTCCTCGGAAAGATCTCCAAGAGTTTTGATATCAATTACCTTCTTCAGTTCCTCAAGAGCTGTTTCGCACTCGTTTCTTCTGTCATTATAGGCAGATCCTACCAGGCTGTGTTTTACTTTACTGTTGGTGATCACGATTCTTGCATCTTTCAGTACTACCGGAGCATATTCGTAGTTCAGTGTACTGGTATCAAGGAAGATCGCGCAGTCTTTTTTGCCCATAGCGCTTGCAAACTGATCCATGATACCGCAGTTCATTCCATTAAAATTATTCTCAGAATACTGTCCGATCAGCGCAAGATCCTGCATGGAAAACTGTTCTACGCCAAACATATCCTTCAGCATCAGTCCTGTCAGAACTTCAAGTGAAGCAGAAGAGGAAAGTCCGGAACCATTTGGAATATTTCCATAGATCAGGAAATCCACACCTGTATCAAACTTAACTCCCCTTTTTTCAAATGCCCACATCACTCCCTTTGGATAGTTTGTCCATCCTGCTGCATCTGACGGGACCAGATCATCCAAAGAAGTTTCGATCACACCAAGTCTGGTGAAATTTGCAGAATAAAAACGAAGCTTTCTGTCCTCTCTTTTTCTTGCAAGTCCATATGTTCCAAGAGTCAGTGCACATGGAAATACATGGCCTCCGTTATAATCGGTATGCTCTCCGATCAGATTTACACGGCCCGGTGCAAAATACTCACGGATCTCCCCGCCTTCACCGTAAACTTCTTTGAATTTCTCCATCAGCTCTTTCTGCATATTGCTGCCTCCCATTTCCGAAGAATCTTTTCTTCATTTTTCTTTATTTTCAGGAGTGCTGTGTTTAATATTTCACAGCCTCCAGATATGTGATAAAAACATTTCCGGCTTTCTGGAACAGTGTCGTACTGTCGTTCAGACCATAAGGCTTCACTTCCCCTGTTGCCGGATCTAAAAGCCAGGTATTATATTCATCGTATCCCACGATCACTCTGCTGGAATTTTCGCCGGTCTTAACGATCACGGCTCTCTGAGCGCTGACTTCATAAAGAATATTTTCCAGACTGCATCCGGAAAGATCTATGATCGTTCCCTGATCTCCCATGCCTTCCTGAAGGACTTTTTTATCCCAGGAGCCTGTCCTTATAATATCAGGGATATCTTCTGTATTCAAGGTAATCTGTGTTCTGACATTTCCCCTTTCCCATACATACTGCTGTGCACGGTTCAGCACCACGCCGGTAAGAGCATCCGCTCTCTTTACAGCAGCAGCCGGATTGGTCCATGTACTGTCCAGTCCTCCTTTTCCATATACATAATACAGTTCTTCTTCCGGAGTTTCCACCTGAAGTTTTACCACATGCTCCTTTACACTGCGCATTTTTGCATGAAGGATCAGAGGTTTATCTGATTCCGGACTGTCTTCAAAAGTCAGACGGGTCATCGTTCCCTGTCTGTCTGAACTGGTCTGTTCCACAGACACCAGTTTAGCAGTGGTATTTCCATTATTCATGATATTATCTTTTTTTTGGACAGAATAGCCTTTTTCCGTCTTTGCCGCCAGCTGGAATTCCATTAAAGTCCTTCCAACTGTCACATCAATGATATAAAGCCCCTCCTGATGGTATTCTTTTTTCACATTCCCCTTAAAATCTTCAATCTTAAAGGAAGTAAGCCCTTCCCTGGAGTGGCCGTTTTCATCTGTGATAATATCCCCGCTCTGCAGAATACCGTAGATCAGATCCTCGTTCATAAAGCCCAGAGTACGAAGCTCCTGTGCTTCTGCCGGGGCTATCATCCTGGTTTTCTGGGAATCAAAATCCATCATTTCTATCTGTCCTGCATTTTCTCCCTGGGATACGATCCAGGCTGCGTGAGCATTGGTATCAGAAACCACAAAGTTATCACTGTTGATTCCCTCAGCCAGTATCTTATAACTGCTCTCATCAATGTTGATCTGGTAAAGATCCTTTGCCAGCACCAGGAACAGCTGATTTTCCTTATTTACATAAGAGAGGATCCCCAGATCATCATTGAGGAACTCATAGGATTCCGTACTTGGTATAAATACTTTTTCCTCAACCATATTCTGGTCATTGCTGTAGTGATAAACCCCCACGCCACTGTATCCTTCATGATTTCCACGGCTCATATAACCATAGACCATAAAGTTTACATCTCCGTCTTTTTCCACACTGAGAAGCTTGATCCCATGATCTGTAGAGGCGTCCCGGAAATCGCTGTTTTCCTGTTTTCGAAAACTGAACACATCTACAAATTTACCGTTTTCCGGAACATAAGTCCAAAGCTCTCCCTCACGTACAAAGGCTACTACTTCAGCCTCTTCATTTGTCATATAGGAAACCTCTTTGTCTCCCACCCCAAGAAGCAGACCTCTGTCGCTGATCACAGAAAGCCGGGGATCAAAAATCTGAGATGCAGAACGCTGAAAATCAAGAAGCATGATCCTGGATTCCGTATACCGCATCCTGAAAAAATCTGTTACATTATAATATTCTGCTTTTCCCTCATCATTATTTGCTGTGATCTCATATTCCAGCTGAATACTTGCTGTAGTTTCATTTATATCCTTGATCACCGGGATCCCCTCCCGGGACATCTGGGGAAGAAGGTTTCCCCAGCTTACGTCTGACAAAGCAGACGAAATACTGATATTGTTAAAATTTCTTGCTCCGCTCTCAGAAACCTCCAGATAAACGGACAGATCATCGGCCATAGTCTTGTCCATACATTTCCGGGCAAAATCTTTTACAAAAGCCACATACTCAGAAACTTTTGTAACCGAACGGGAAACTACTCTTGTATAGTAATAAGCCTCTCCCGTATCTGTATCCAGCGTAATCTGCATAGAATATTCCTGATTCATCAGAAGGCCGGAACTGATCTCTACGGATGTCCTTAAATAGCCTTCTGCTTCCTCAAGGGCATTGATCTTTCTGTTTTCGATCACCTTTCTTCCATCTGAACTTCGTATCTCATATGCAAGACTTTTCACTTCTGACTCATGAGGGTCGATCACCAGTTTAAGCTGTTTGGTCGTGTCAAGAGGTGTCACGCACTCCCGGACAAAATCTGCCTGCATAGGCTCCCGATATCCTTGCATAAGATTGGACAGCGTTCCTCCAAAATCCACCATAACCTCCGGCAGGACAGGATTGTTCATATCCGAACGGTCGTCTGTTGACCGGCTGTTCATCAATATCGCAGTTCCGGCTACTCCAAGGATAAATACCAGGAACAGCACTCCGAACCTGGGGAAAAATCTTTTCATTTTGTATTATACATCTCCCTTCTCAGGATACAAAAGCTTCTCCAGTGTCAGATCTCCGTGAATGGCCTCTGTCATGTTCCGGAGATCCTCCATTCCCTGTTTTTTTCCACCTTTTACCGCACGGATCAGAAGATTCTTAGGAGTATGCTCCATATCAATAAATTCAAGGATCTGCGTAGTGTATCCTTTGGATTCCAGAAGATTCGCCCGTATGCCGTCTGTGATAAGAGCTGACAGACGTTCCTTTAATATTCCATATTTTAAAACAGGTCCTAAAAGCTCACTGCTGATCTTTGCATTCAATTCATGCTGACAGCAGGGAACTGAAAAAATAACCTCTGCATCCCACTCCACAGCCTTTGCCAAAGCATAGTCTGTTGCCTTGTCACAGGCATGAAGAGTCACCACCATATCCACTTTCTGAAGCCCCTGATAGCCTGCAATATCTCCCTGGAGGAAATGAAGCTTATCATAGCCGTAGCTTTCTGCCAGACGGCTGCAGTTCTCAATCACATCCGCCTTCAGATCAAGGCCAATGATATTTACATCATATCCCCGGAGCTCTCTGAGGAAATAATACATAGCAAAAGTCAGATAGGATTTTCCGCAGCCAAAGTCCACAATGGTGATCTCTCTGTCCCTGGAAAGTTTTGGAAGAATATCCTCAATAAATTCCAGGAAACGATTGATCTGCTTATATTTGTCATAAGATGATACATGTACTTTACCTTCCGGACTCATAACCCCTAAGTCTACCAGAAACGGCACCGGGGTACCCTCTGGAAGAATATACTGTTTCACCCGGTTATGTGAAAGGATCTTTACGTTTTCCTTCACTTCATGAGGTTTTACTTTAATCGTCTGCTTTCCTTTTTTGCTGACCAGAACACTTCCATCAGAACGGCGTCCCTGAACCTGAAGCTGGGAATAGTCTCCGGAAAGGCACTGTTCCATATAAGAAAGGAGTTCTTCTCTGGTATAGTTACTGTGCAGGACTTTCTGTCCCACTGTAGAAGATGCCTGGTAAAGGATCCGGCCCTTCAGTTCTACAGGGCGGATCCGCACTCTTGTAGGAATATCTTTTTTTCTGCTTCCACTAAGTACTGCCAGGATCAGATCCTCACTGATCTGATTTTCCAAAAATTCCTGTATTGTTTTCATACTTTTAACCTCTAACTATTCAGCAGCTGCTGCCCCATACAGATCTTAAAAATATCTGCTTTTAAGTTTCAATAGCCCTGACAGCGTTTTTTCCTGCAGCGCCTTTCGGAAATATCCTGCCAGAAAAGTACCTGGAGCAGTTCATCTGACACTTCTTCCATTCCATTTTTTTCCTGAATGACATACTTTACCCGTTCATACTCTTTTCTGAACATCCACTGATCCGGATATTCATCATAAATCCTGCTGCCCTGATAATCCAGAAGGTCACACTCCTCACGGATATATTCCTGAAGCTTTCTGGCTGTCTGCGGATACCGGGATCTCATCAGTTCCGTTTCCCTTTCCTGCTGCATCTCTCTGTCATACATCTCGGAACCCGCATATACTGCATAAAACGGAAAAAATTCATCATGATACATAAGCTGCCGTCTTCCTCCCCTTCTGACCTCTGCTTTTAAGCTATGCAGATATCGGCTGAAGGTTCCAGATCCTGCTGAAATTTTTCTCTGATCGATCTGTCTTTTTTATCCCTGGATATTTCTTAATATTCTTCTGGTAAGTTTTACACTGTGCTGGATCGCCAGTTTTTCAAATGCAGGATAATCTACATGGGCGCTTCCATCTGCCTTATCGGAAATAGCCCGGATCACCAGAAATGGAATATGGTTCAGTACAGCTGCATGAGCAATGGCTGCCCCTTCCATCTCTACTGCATAAGCTCCGAATTCATTAACAATAAAATCCTTCACTCCCTGGTCTGCCACAAACTGATCTCCGGAAGCGATCCGTCCTTCAAATACCTGGATATCCGGATTGACTTCTCTGCATGCTTCCACAGCCAGACGGCGCAGAGCCTCATCACTCTGGAAAGAAAACTGTTCCATCTGCGGAACCTGGCCCTTTTTATATCCAAAAGCCACTGCATCCATATCATGATGAACAAGATCTGTAGAAACCACGATGTCTCCAATGTTAATATCATTATTCAGACTTCCTGCAATACCTGTATTAATCACAACCTCCGCCTGAAAATCATCTGCCAGAATCTGTGTACACACAGCTGCATTCACCTTACCAATACCGGATTGTACCACCACCACATTTTTTCCTTCCAGAGTTCCTGCATAGAACTCCATAGATGCTTTACGTGTGATCTCTATATCCTGCATCAGCTCCTTCAGTCCTGCAACTTCATCAGCCATTGCTCCAATAATTCCAATACGTCTCATTATAAAACTCTCCTTTACAGGCAAAACACCCTGTTGTCTTCTTATTTTTTAAAAAAGTGAATTGTTCCTTTTCAGTTACCGTGAACGAAGTGAACAGTAACGCCTTTTCACTTATGTATTATAACAAAAGTTCCGTTTATATGGAAACTTTTTTTCAATTCTGTTATAATGTCTTACGGTGTTACTGTTGCTGTTCACAGCAACGTGCCGTGTAAACAGCAGCGTGTTACTTTTCACAATCATCTAGGAGTTATATATTCAGATCAACCAAAGGAGGAACAATAGATGATTTTCAAAACAAAAGGTGTCTGCTCCAGCGCTATTGAATTTGAGCTGGATGACGAAAAAAAGATTCATAATGTCAAATTTCAGGGTGGATGCTCTGGAAACACACAGGGTGTCGCCAAACTTGTAGAAGGAATGGATGCAGAAGAAGTGATCCGTCGTCTGGACGGAATCCGCTGCGGTCATCGCCCAACTTCATGTCCTGACCAGTTATCTCGTGCCGTAAAAGAAGCACTGCAGTAATTAAAAAGCTGTGAGCTGACATATCCGCCAGTTCACAGCTTTTTTATTCACTCCATCAGATTCATTTCTCTTTTTATCTGTCGCTTCTGTCCCATTTATCACAAAGGGATTGTATTTCCCTGGAAAAGCGTTCCAAATCCTTATTTGCGCATCCCTCATTCTTTCGGATCACTGACATAAGTCTCTGACCCATTGCAACCAGTTTCTGGAAAGCCCGGGCAGCTCTGGTACTCTTCGGTGACATATGTGTCTTTTCAAGTTTTACACCAGCTGTTTCAAAAATACAGACATTGTCTTTCAGATCATACACCGTTCCACTGAAAGGCGCAACTGCATCCAGTCCCTTTTCTTCACAAAGTCTCTCTGCAAAAAGATCTGTTACCGTATCTTCACCATGGGTCACAAAAACTCTTTGTGGTTTTTTATCAAAAGCACCTATCCAGTCAAGAAGTCCATTTACATCTGCGTGTCCACTGATTCCGGGCATCTGACAGATTTCTGCAGCCACATAAACATCTTCACCAAAAAGCTTTACCTCTTTTGCTCCCTCAAGAAGTGATCTTCCAAGGGTTCCTACTGCCTGATATCCAACAAAAAGAATCGTATTATTTTTATTCCAAAGATTATGTTTCAAATGGTGTTTGATACGTCCGGCATCGCACATTCCACTGGCGGAAATAATCACCTTGCATTCTTCGTCAAAATTGATCGCCTTGGAATCTTCACTTGTAACAGAAGTTTTTAATCCCGGAAAACTTATAGGATTGATCCCCTTCCGGATCAGAGAAATAGCCTCCTCATCAAAACAGTCATAACGATGCTCCCCAAAGATAGTAGTAGCCTCATTTGCCAGAGGGCTGTCTACATATACTTTAAAATTCCCATGTCCGGTAACTCTTCCTTCTTCTTTGATCTGCCTGATAAAATAAAGCATTTCCTGTGTACGGCCTACAGCAAAGGAAGGAATCACCAGGTTTCCGCCCCTGTCAAAGGTCCGCTGGATCACATCACTTAAAATTCCCACATAGTCTGGTCTGTCTCCATGGCTTCTGTCTCCATAAGTAGATTCCATGACTACATAATCCGCCTCATGCAGATAAATAGGATCTTTGATCAGAGGCTGTGCCGTATTTCCAATGTCTCCGGAAAAAACAATTTTTCTTTCTTCCCCATCTTCCACAATGGTAATCTCAATGCTTGCCGACCCCAAAAGATGACCTGCATCTACAAAACGTACTGAAATTCCCTCTGCCGGAGCTATGATCTTTTCGTAAGGACAGGGAACAAAATTACGAATTACTCCCAGTGCATCCTCCATCGTATAGGCAGGTATAAATTCCGGTTTTCCCTGACGACGACCCTTACGATTCCTCCACTCCGCCTCGAACATCTGGATATGGGCACTGTCACGGAGCATGATATCGCACAAATGGCAGGTAGCCTCTGTGGCATAAATCGGACCCTGAAATCCTTTTGCATAAATTGCAGGAAGATTTCCGGAATGATCCATATGCGCATGTGTCAGGAGCACAAAATCCAAATCTCCCGGATTTATGGGGATTTCCTTATTTTCATAATAATTAGGTCCCTGCTCCATACCACAGTCTACCAGAAACTTCCGACCGGCAACCTCCAGATAATAACAGCTTCCAGTGACCTCATGTGTCGCGCCAATAAATGTAATCTTCATATGAAAGCCCCCTTTTGTCAGACATTCTTTCTGTTATAATATATTTTGTAATTATTATACACGATATCTCTCTTTTTTAACAGTTATTTTTCAAAGAAAAAGAAGTCAGTACGAGGCAGGACTTTAAAAGCCCTGCCTCGTAGCTGGAATTCTGTCGTATAATTTTTTGTTTGCTGGTTTCAAATCTAATTATATGTACGAATATTCTTTTTTACATCTTAACCTGTGCGAGTTCTGCTGCAAACATTTTCCGCTGTCAGGATGGTAACGGTGTTTACAATTATTTTTTTATGATTTCATCCCGCAGTCCGCGTCCATGTTTCGCTATTCAATTGTAAAAGTATTCCTGATCTTCACCACCTGCCCGCTTCCCGCGCATAGCGTCCCTGAAATACGCTGGAATGGAGACGAGGCTAGTTAGTTGATCAAGATACCTTGAGTCAAGGTTGAAGTTGACTCTTTAGAACCGTCCTTGGCTGCATGATAGCCGCGGACACGGTAATACGTACCGCTTGGAACAATGACTGTTAAGCCTTTGCTGAGGCTTGTAACATTATTAGCTGTGAATCTCCAGTATTTATATGTTCCATAACTGCCATCTTTTTTCTGCTCCAGATATAAATATAAATACACTTCATCGCAAACATGATGACACTGAGTCACTCCATGAATTCCAATCTCGTTACTAGAAATTCTCTGAACTTTTACTGTTCCTGAATTCAAATGATTACCACGAAGGAAACTATATTTGGTATCTTCTGCATAGTCCTCTGTAGTTTCTTCCACAGTTATTTCATCCAAAATACTAGATGCTTGCACCATACTTACAGAAGTGCTGAACATCATAGCCATCATTCCCACTGCAAGTCCTACTCTCAGCTTTTGTTTCCATTTACTTATTTCTATCACTTCCTTTTTCTTGTAAACATCCCTTACATACTTAATACGACCATTTCAAAAATAAATCACGTTTAAAACACCATATTTTCTAAAATGTTTATAAGTTCTTTTTCATCTATTTTTCCAGATAAGGAATATACAACATCATTAATTTCCCATTGTGCAGTATAACTTGGTATTTTATCCTGCTTGTTCTGAATATTTTCAATCACTACTTTTATTCCTTCTTTATTTTTTATAATATTTTTGTTTTTCCTCCCATGCATACTTGTAATTTTGCTTGCCGTATCTTCATTCTGAATATCTGCATATAATACAATTATATTTTCCCCATACTCATACTCAACTCGAACTAATCCTACTGTTTCATTTATTTCATAATTAAAAAACTCAAAATTTCCTGGTCGATAATAAAATTCCGGCATATCAATCCCTAATTGGTTTTCAATATCTTCAATCGCCTCATATTCGTCCATGTTTATATCTTCATTTTCATCATCGTTTCCTACAACTATCCTGGTATCATCTCCTGCCAGATAGCGTATTCCTTTTACAAAATAATTTCTATTCGCCTCGCTTGTCATACTGGCCGCAAATATACACGCACAACACAGAATCGCCACACCGGCCACTCTTCCAAAACAGATTTTTCTGTGCAGGGGAACAATTTTTGTCCGAATATCAGGTTCTATATCATCTTCCTGATATATACCATCTGCCTTCAAGCGATTTATCAGGTCCTGATAGGAACGTACTTCCTCTTCATCCGTAGATTCATAAACCTCCGAATCTCCGTCTGCAAAAAGTTCCCGCTCCATCTCTTCAGCCATTTTAATATACTGTTCATCCAGAAATGAACTATGTCCTTGTTTTTTGTCAGATGCCTGATTATTTTTCTGTTTTCCATTTTTTTTGAATTCTTTTCTCATTGTTTTCTCCCAATGATCGATTCTCTGACATTTATGTTTTCGTTTTTGATTTTCATGTTTTTTCAACCATTATCTTTTCTTGACAATTCTGCCTTGTTGGTTCATATTTATTGGTAACAAAAAGATTTTTCAGGAGGAATTCCCTATGAAACATATCGTGCTTACCGGCGGCGGTACTGCCGGACATGTCACTCCAAACATTGCAATGATTCCTGTTCTCCGGGAAGCCGGATACAAAATTTCCTATATCGGCTCTTATGACGGAATCGAAAAAAAACTGATCGAAGAACTGGATATCCCTTATTATGGAATCTCATCCGGTAAATTAAGACGGTATTTTGATGTAAAAAACTTTACAGATCCCTTCCGTGTATTAAAAGGCTTCCACGAAGCAAAAAAACTGCTGAAACAGTTAAAACCGGATATTGTCTTTTCCAAAGGCGGTTTTGTTACTGTTCCAGTGGTAATCGCGGCAAAAAAATGTAAAGTCCCTGCAATTATTCATGAGTCTGATATGACTCCTGGACTGGCCAATAAATTATGTATTCCTTCTGCGGTAAAAGTATGCTGTAATTTCCCTGAGACTGTCAAAAATCTTCCACAGGAAAAAGCCGTTCTTACCGGTACCCCTATCCGAAAAGAACTTCTCAGCGGAGATAAAGAAGCCGGACGCCGTTTCTGCGGATTTAACTCTGACAAACCGGTTCTTATGGTAATTGGCGGAAGTCTCGGGGCTGCCTCTGTTAATAAACATATCCGCAGTATCCTGCCGGAACTTCTTAAGGAATTCCAGGTAGTACATCTTTGCGGAAAAGATAAAACCGATGAGTCTCTCACCGGTACAGAAGGCTATGTTCAGTATGAATATATAAAAAATGAACTGGCTGATCTGTTTGCACTTTCTGACATTGTCATTTCCAGAGCCGGTGCAAATGCTATCTGTGAAATCAGCGCTCTTCACAAGCCCAATCTTCTGATTCCTCTTTCTGCAAATGCCAGCAGAGGTGATCAGATTCTCAATGCCCGTTCTTTTGAACGTCAGGGCTTCAGTATGGTACTGGAAGAGGAAGAAATCACTGACCAGAAGCTTCTGGACTCTATCCGAAGCCTGTATTCCAACCGTCATTCTTATGAGGAAACAATGGGCGCAGGAAAGCAGATGGATTCCATTCATCACATTCTTTCACTGATCCAGGAGTGCACAAAATAGTCCTTTCAGGAGCATAATATTTTATGCCTTTCGAAGTTTTTCTAATTCTTTCTTCATCCACTTTCTTGTCCGGAGGATTCTGTTGTTCACATTATTTCTTGTGATACCATATTCCTCCGCGACGGAATCTGGAGAACGGCCAAAATACACAATCTTAATCAATATTTCATAATTCACAGGATTCTTACGGCGGAGCTTATCCAGTATACGTTTCTTATATTCGTTCTCTTCTTTACGGATCACAATATTTTCCACATTTACATTTTCTTCCGAAATATCAATAGAACTTTCTTCCTCAGATATACAATATTCATGCCGTTTCCACGGTTTCTTGATATAATCTTTCGCCTTATTCACAGTTGCCATGAATATTAACGATTTGATCATCCTGTCATTTGTCAGATCCAATGTATCTCTGATCTCATAAAGATGATAAAAAACCTCCTGACTGATATCCTCCGCCAACATTTCATCCTTTACAATCTTCCTGGCAGAATTTACAGAAAATCTATGGTATTTCTGATAGATCTCATTAAAATTCCCGTTTCTCATCTTCTGTATAATTCCCGATCCTTATTTTATCTTTGCCAGAATCTCATCTTTCACCTCATCGGTGAGTTTTCCCGGAGTCCAGGTCAATCCAACCTTATCTCCTTTATATCTGGGGATCAGATGCATGTGGAAATGAAAAACCGTCTGTCCGGCAATCTCTCCATTATTCTGGACAATATTAAACCCATCACATCCCAGCGCTTCAGTCAGCTTAGAAGCCATATGTTTTGCAAGGATCATTGCCTTTCCTGCTGTTTCATCAGCAAGCTCATAAATGTTGGCTGCATGAGTTTTGGGCAGGATCAAAGCATGTCCCTTACTTGCTGGTCCAAGATCCAGGATCACGCGAAAATCTTCATCCTCATATAAAGTTGCTGAAGGTATCTCCCCGTTGGCAATTTTACAAAAAATACAGTCCTCCATACTGTTCTCCTCCTTGTTTTATAAAATATTTTCATTACCTATTGTCTCGTATTTTGTCGATTTTTTCAATACGAAATTTCTTGATTCCCGTAAATATGAATGCTACACTGCACACGAGGTGACAGACTATGCAGGAAAAATCAAGTTTAGAACAACAGAAAAAAGATCTACAAATGACTCTCTCAAAGCTTACCCACGAAATCCGCAATCCCATTGCACTGATCCAAAGTGAATTGCAAATGATAGAATCTGCCCATCCGGAAATAACCGATTTTGACGGTTGGTACCATGTCATGGAAAACCTGGAATACATCCGAGATCTTCTCAACGAATTATCTCAATATAATAATGCAGACCATCTTACACTCACTCAAACAGATATGACTGTCTTTTTGAACAGTGTTATCGGTTCCTTCAAACCTGCTCTTGATTATCTGGGAATTTCTCTGATCACAGACATTCCGGAAAATCTTCCCCTCCTTTTTCTGGACCAGGTTAAAATGCGTCAGGCATTCCTCAATCTGCTGAGAAACGCGCAGGAATCCATTCAACACTCACATGGAATCATTACTGTTTCCGCATTTTCTTCTGACAATAATATTTCTATCCGAATCAGTGACAATGGATGTGGGATGACAAAATGTCAGTTAAAAAACATTTTTACTCCTTTTGTAACCTACAAATCAGAAGGCACTGGCCTGGGACTGTCTGTCACCCGACAGATCATACAAGCTCATAAAGGCAGTCTGCAGGTTCACAGTATTCCCGAAGAAGGAAGTACCTTTCAGGTTCTTCTCCGAGGCTGACCTGCAATAACCGCCAGTATAAATCCCGAAGCCAGCCCTCCAAGATGTGCAGCATTATCAACACCTGTACTGGCAAATCCAAAGTAGAGAGAGAAAACAGCCATTATGAGGATCTGCTTTATAGACAGATCCTCCAGGCGTCCCTTATTCCGGATTACCACAAAGATCATAGCTCCCATTACCGCAAACACTGCGCCGGATGCACCAGCCGATACAGTATAACTGTTTTTTCCAAAATCTGCGGCAAGAGATATCATATTCCCCAAAAATCCTCCTGCCAGATAAATGAAAAGAAAACGCACCTTTCCTACCACTCGCTCCAAACGGCTTCCGAGGACAAAAAGCACCAGCATATTATTTATCAGATGTTCAATTCCAAAATGAAGGAACATACTGGTAAACAGCCGATATACTTCTCCCTTTTCCGTGATCAGAGGAGGATACACTGCTCCCCATCTTATCATATGTTCAATATCCTGTGAAAAACCAGTAAATTCCACTAATAAAAAAACTGCAATATTTATCACAACTAAAATAGCCGTTACCGGTTCTTTTTTGACTTCTTCCAAAAACTCACCTCTGTCTGTTTTTTTCATATTTTACCAAAAATAATTTTTTATGACAAGACAGATTGATTTGTTATGTCAACCATTTTAACGATCCTATTTCAAAAAAACATACCTGGCCTGAGCAAAGTCTACTTCATCTTCATCCTGAAGCAGATATTCCTCATTTCCTTTCAGCATTCTTCCATTTACAGCTGTTCCATTTCGGGAATTAAGGTCTGTGAGATAATATCCATCCTCTTTTTTTCGTATTCTGGCATGGACACGGCTGACTGTTGGGATCGGTATTACTGCATCTGCAGCATTGATCAGTTTCCCTACTACCGTAAGATCCCGATCCAGATAAATAGTCGCAAGTTCTCCAGGCTCTCTGCTAACAAAACTTGCCGGTCCCTGCTGCTGTCCGGCCGACAAAACCATAGTCTCTCCAAAAAGTCCCTCTTCTCTGACTGTTTTGTCAAACAGCGCACCAGTCTCTCCTACTGTTTCCTCTATCATTTCATCTTCCTGCATCTTATCTGAAAGATCCTCACTGCTTTTCGGTTCATACAGCGTCATTTCTCTCTCAGACAACTTATGATTTGCTTTTTTTCTCCACATTTCCGAGTTTTTCTGTTTTCTTTTCCTTTTTTCCAATGCCCAGACCGCCAGTGATCCCAAACCAAGGGCAAAAATCCCGGCTGCTATAGCTGTTTCCACCGGCATCCATGGAATGTATCCTGCAGCACTGGCCAACAGAACAATCAAAAGCAATATAATCCCCATCACACAAACCACTATATTTTTTATTTTTCTGTTTTTGGGGATATCTGTATTTTCTTCTTTCTCAGTTTGTCCTGACACTTCTTTCCACTGAACTGTTTCCGGTTCTTCTTTTTCCGGTTCTGCTCTCTTTTCTGTTTTTTCTTTTATTCCAGGATCAGTCTCTTCTTTTTTTATTTCTTCTTTATGATAAACGGCCGCCTTTACTGTTTCCAACTGAAATCCCGGCTCTAATGCCTTTTTGTAGATCCCATATCCTAATACTACTGCCTGATCGTCTTCATGATCCAATTTCGGAAGAATATATTCTGTCAGTTCTCTAAACTGCTCCTGTATCTCTCTGTGAAACCCTGGAAGACAACAGAAATACACTTTTTGAGATTCAATATCCAGATAAATATATTCCGGTCTGAGGATCAGCTGCTCTGGGTTCATTAAGAATTCTGTCAGTTCCTCCATAACATGCACAAATCCTCCAAAAACCATTTGGAGATCTCTGCTGCCAAACTTTTTCTCCTCATATAAAACCGATAAAGGCTGTTTTGAAGTAATATCATAAGAAAAAAAATGACTTCCATCCAGGCTCTGGATCCGGCATTTTAAAATAGATGGTATCACATTTCCTGCCAGCATCCGTACTTGATAAGCTGCTGTATCCACAGCAACATCCTCCTGAAGGATCAGGTAATTATGATCCATATCTCTTCTGAATTCTGTCCGCATTATTTTCCTCCTGTCAATATATCCCCTGCCGCCTTCAGATTACGGATCCAAACAACCGGATCGATCACTTTTGATGTTCCTTCTGCCTTTAATTTCCAGGAAAAACCTCCAAAAACAGCATTGGTATCCGCAGTATAGGTTACTTTTATATTTTTCCCTTCCTGTACCTGTATCTTAAGATTTTCCGCCCCGAAAAAACCTGTATTTCCTAAAGCCCGGCTGCGTACTTCTGCCGCCTCTTTTGCTTTTCCATCCTCCCTTATTCCTTCCATGCTCCCTGTAAGCGCTGATTCACAGGCTGCTGCTGTCAGCCAGGCCCTGTTATGTACAAAAAAACAAAGATAAAGGATTCCGATTACGGTAATCAGCACCAGGGACATTACACAAGCAGCCTCTACCGTAAAGCTTCCTCTTTTTAAAAACTTTTTCACTGCAGTCTCTTTCACAGTAATACACCTCCCACATATGCCAAAAATAAAAATGGTACAAAAGGGATTTCCGTTTTTCGTTTCTTTCTGAACACTGTCAAAAGCAATATGGAAACTGCTGCTGCCATGAGCATACTGAAACAGACCATATTGATATAATCTTCCATTGGTATCATCATTCCCAGAGCAATAAGGATCCATCCGTCTCCACTTCCCAAAGCCTCCCTGGAAATAAAAGATATAAGCAGAAACAAAAATCCCATCACCAGAGGGATCATCATATCCCAGAGTTCCCGTTTAGATGCAATGCTGAATACTGCCCCTGCACATGCATAGATTCCTGTAAGGGACAGCGAAATCTCTTTCTTTCTGAGATCCATCCCTGTATTGACTGCCAAAAATAACATGGTACACACTTCTTCTATATTCATTATATCCTTCTCCCTATCCACAGGAACCACAGACTCCCATTCCTTGTACTTCAGAAAGTTTCACAAGACGTACTGTCCTCTTCAGCCCACTGCATGATTCCCTGTTATGATATCGGTTTCCGTTTTTAGTAATATAGACCATACCTGCCGGCTTTTGATTTCTGCTGCAGATTTCACAGGGATCATATTTTTCTCCCTGTGCGTTATGGGCCGAAGCTATACTGGAACCCGGTATCTGGTTCAAAGCTACATGCAGATATCTGCATCCGGGGTTTCTGTGATATACAGAACCAGATTCTGTTACATAGACCATTTCTTCCGGCGGTTTTTCACCTGCGGAAAATGTACTGTGATCCGTCCCTGTCCAGGTATGGACCTTAACAGTATTACGCATCCATACTTTTGGCATAGGGATCAGTCCGCCTACCGGACTGTAAGAATATACATCCGGTACAGTCAATTCGTCTGGTCCCTTCCCATCCAGCATATATGCGTACATTCCTGCCTCTTTTGCCTTCTCGCATAATGCATGAAGGTGTTCTGACTGAATCTTATAAATATCCATAAAAGAAATCAATGTAACCATACCAAGAAAAAATAATGGCAGTACCAAAGCAGTTTCCACTGCAATACTGGCTTTTCTTATGAAAGAGGCGCACAGAGATGCCTTTTCAGAAGAATGACCGCCTCGCCTGTTCATCGGGGGAAACAGGAACCAGAAGCGCAACAGAGTACATATCCTTTCTCTCCTTTTACTGTCTGTCCAATAATCTTGATCCTTCCCATTTACAAATTTATACTTCTTCTGAAAAAACACCTTTCTGCACCTCTTTTCTCTTTTAACGGCCGATTAGATATAGCTGTATTGTTTTTTTACTGTAAACGTCTTTTTTCTATTTGCCCTTACATCCACAGAAGCCTCTATTGCCTCTATACAGTGATCCAGTCTGAATTCCTCCTGTCCGGTACTGCTTCTGATACACATCTCTATCATATCCATTCCTCTGCTTACTTTATTTTTTTTCGTCTCAGATGCGATCATAAGCTGAAGATATTCCTCATAGGAGAGTCCACTTTCATCATCTCTTCTCCCGCTGTCCAGCATTTCCATAAGATCAGCCAGATTCTCCAGCGCCAGCTGCCAGTTTCCGGCATGTTTGACCAGGGGCACCTTTCCTCCATGGAACAATTCCCTGAGATCCAGAAGGCTTTCTCCAAAAGACCAGCACAGAAGAAGAGCCGCTTCTATGATCACCGACGCAGGAGGCACCAGAAAAGCTGATGCAATAGCAAGAGCCAGACTCTGCACCTGTGCCCTCTTTACTGGATCTGTCATAAGATATGCTGCATTAACTCCTTCTCTGACCATAAGAAGCCTGCCTGCCACAGCCTTAAGATTTTCTCTGTCGCTGTTCTTCCCGCACAACAGATATTCTTTTTGATATTTCAGATCACTGTCAGCCGGTACGGTATAGCTTCCCAGTCTGTCTGTCAGATACTGCTGAAATAACAGCTGTGAAATATAAGAATCATCTTTTTGAATACCCTCCGACAGTCCCATCCCAGTTTGACATCTTCGTCCGGAAAGTAATGAAGATTTTTCCACTGTATTTTCCGAAATCCCCTTTTCAGCAGGTACGATAAGATCCAGAAGGCTCATATTGCGGATTCTTTTCAGAACCGGTATAGGGTTCACTACCTGCGGCGGCTGATTTCCATCAGAAATTTCCGGCTCCCCGGTCTGTCCGCCATTTTCTCCTGAAGTATTCTCCTCTTCCTGGCGAGCTGCTTCACTGTTCTGCGCTGCTGCATCCATTTCTGCATCATAATTCTCAATAGACTGATTTTCCTCCGCCTGGCTCCCTGTCTCCTCCGCTTCTCTCACACGTTCTGTCTGTTCCTGAAACCGGTCTATCAGACTCTGAATCCCCTGAATTCCCAATGTTTTTTTCATATATGTCACTGCCTGCCGAAAAAAAACTTCTCCATCCTGATCTGTTGCCAGCCGATAGCCGGAAAAACCGCCCTGTTTTACAGACAATTTCTGACTGTTCTGATTCAATAGTGGTTTCATATAACTTTCCAGTTCATCATATATGGAAGACAAATTCATTTTTCCCTGATTTCCGGATCCATTAAGAAAAAAGAGATCATAATCTTTCAAAAGAATACGATCATACTGTCCAAACAGAGAATACAGACCAATATCCATACTGTTAAGAATCTGTGTCCTGGCAGCAGCCATCCTTACGGATTCAATACTGGTGCATACCAGGGACAGAAGAAGACTTAATATCAATGCCAAAAATACTGTGATACTGCCTTTTTTCATAAATATCCTTCCTTTCTGATAGCCTTTTCCGGATCATAAAAACGGCTGCGCCATAAGACTTCTGTTTTCTGTATCTTTTAAATAGAATTACTTTGCTTCGTGATTTTAGCCAGGATATTTTTTACCAGGCTCGTAAGCTGTTCCTTAAAAATAATCACAAGACCGATTAATACCACAAGAATCAGAATGATCTCAACAACGCCTACCGCATCCTCTTCCATTACAAAACTCTTTGCCAGTTCCCATAATTTCTTCATAATCTCACCTCCATATTTATCTCTATCCATAAAATGACAGAAATGCAGGGATCATGATCACAGCCATGACTACTGCAAGCATCATTACCATAGGTACCAACAGTTTGGTTGCCGCTGCTTCTCCAAGCACACGGGCTTTTCTCTTCCTTTCATCCCATGCCTCCAAAGCTTCTTTTTCCAGTAATTCTGCCAGTCTTCTGCTTCCCTTTTGGAGATTTTGGATAAGAAGTGTCGAAAACGTTCTGTATTTCATTTGACCGCACCGCTCTCCAAATCTTCTGTAGGCTTCAATTTCTGCCACACCGCTGTCCATTTCATTACAGGCTGCTGCCATGGCTTCATATGCAAAACGCGAAATTTTTCTTTCTCTCCGTCTGTAATCGGCAGTAATCTTTTGAAAAGCTTTCCTCGCAGTCATTCCCGCCTGTATCAGCAAGGCAAATTTCATAATGATCCCAGGATAATCCATCAGCAGCTGTTCAGACCGTCGGATTTCTTCCTCCTGTTTTTCTCTGGTTTCTTTCAAAAGTAAAAGAAACGCCGCAAAAAATCCCAAAGAAGCCAGCAATTCTCCTGTATGTTCTTTTGGTCTTTCCCACTCCAGCCTATGTCCCTCCCATTGAGAGGGGAGATAATAATAATCCGGATCCTGTTTCTCCTGATTGTATTTTTCCAGCATTTCCTGAAATTCCCGCTTTTTGGTGTCCTGTGGATTCTCTTTCTCCAAGGATGCTTCCTGTTCTTCTGCTTCGCTTTCCTTTTGAGGGATCTGTACCTTCAGAGAGCCTTTATTCTCTCCGTCCACAGAAACCATATATTCCTGTTCATAGATACCGGAAGCATCCCTTGGTATCCTCAGACCACTGCTGTCAGCGCTTTCTCCTCCCTTTAAAGTCAGAAGCATCCCCAGAAGATTACAGCTGATAGCCACTGCCAGAAATAAGCGGGTTCCTTTTTTATCAGCCAGAAGTTCCCAACGGATCCACCCGGCCCTGCTGAGCAGTACCAGGCCAAAAGCCGCAGTAAAAATCACTATATGTACCCACATATTCTTTCTCCTGTATGTTTTTCCACATCCTGCATACTCTCACACTTCAATATCCACAATTCTTTTCCCCATCCAGTATGAAAGCATATAAATTCCAAGACATACTGTCATGGCAAAAATTCCAAATGCATTTCCATAAAGGATTTCCAGAAAACCCGGTGATGTAAGCTGCAGATAAAGTATGATCCCTGCCGGCATAAGACTCATAATCGTCTGTTCCGCTTTCTTGGCAGATAGAGTCGCCTCAATTTCCTTTTGAACATCGATCTTGTCCCCCAGCATCCTGGCAGAAGTCTGTATCACTTTGTCCATATCTCCGCCGGTGCGCTTTGCAGTACTGAAAACAGCTGCAAAATTCTCAATATCCTCAATACCGCTCCGTTCTCCAAAAGACAAAAACAATTCCTCTACAGGAACACTGACTTTTTTCTGACTTTCGATATATCGAAACTCCTGTACGATATCCGCATTCGCTGGATAAAGTCTTTCCATATCTCTTCGGCATGCCGTCACAGCATTTTCCACCGAGTATCCGGCCTGTACGGCAACACTGAGAGAATTCAGAGCATCTCTGAACTGATAATTCAGTTTTTTCTTTCGCTCTTTGATATGCTGTCGTTTTTTCATTCTGATAAACAGAACTGCTGCCGGAACTGCCGCCAGCATACACCACCAGTTTTGATAAAACAGATAATCTGCCGCTCCACACAGCAATGTGCTCTGCAGACAATATTTAGCTGCTTCCTTTCCTGTAAAATGATATTCTTCATAATTTTGTTTTCCATTATCCTGATTCATATGTTCACCCCTGCCCGTATCAGCTTTTCACGATCACAGAGTTCTGCAGTCTGTACCAGACCATGTCCCTCTTCCCATTGATAAAGTGTTTGTGTAATGATCTCATTTTCCTTAAATCCACAGACCTCTGCGATCTCCAGCACCTTTCTGGTTTTATCCCGCATGCGCCCAAGATGTATAAGGATATCCACCCCGGAGGCAATCTGCCTGCGTATTGCCTCCAGAGGCAGATCTACCCCCATCAATGTCATAGTTTCCAGACGGCTCAGCATATCCCGGGCAGAATTTGCATGAGCAGTACTAAGGCTGCCTTCATGCCCTGTGTTAAGCGCCTGAAGCATATCCACCGCTTCTCCTCCCCGGACTTCTCCAACCACAATCCTGTCTGGCCTCATTCTCAGTGCTGTCCGTATAAGATCCCGGATACTGACGGAAGCAGCCCCTTCCATATTTGCCATTTTAGCTTCCAGACGTACCAGATTCTGGATTCCCTGAAGTTTTAATTCTGCATTGTCTTCAATGGTAATAATCCTCTCATCCTCTGGAATAAAATTAGATAATGCACCCAAAAACGTAGTCTTCCCGCTGCCTGTACCTCCTCCGATCACTATAGAATACCGTGCCTTTACAAGAGCTGCCAGAAACCCGGCACACTCACGAGTGATACTTCCCAGAGCTATCAGCCTGTCCATTGTGATCGGCTTGTCTGGAAATCTACGTATGGTAAGAATCGGACCATTTAACGCCACAGGTCTGATCACTGCATTTACTCTGGCTCCGTTTTCCAGGCGGGCATCCACAATAGGCATAGATTCATTGATCACACGATTGCATCTTCCTGCAATCTGCTGAATCACATCCTCAAGTTTATCCCGGGAAGTAAAACATTTGTCCCATCTTCCAAGCTTTCCATCTCTTTCCACAAAAATAGCATCCGGACCGTTTACCATGATTTCCGTGACAGTCTCATCTTCGATCAGTTCCTGAAGTACATCCAGCTTGCGCACAGAATGAAACAATTCCTGTCTCAGCTGAACTTTTTCTTTAAGTGAAATACAGGAATCCCGCAAACGGCTTAAAATAAGATGATCGATTTCTTCCAGAATCTCTCTGTCTGTCATCTCCCTGGACATATCCAGTTTTTCCATCAGAAGCTCCCTGAGCATCTGAAATGTTTCTCTGCTCATATCGTTTCCTTTCTGATCAGTTCTTTTACATAGTCTCCCAAACCGCTCCATGGGAGCTGATCCACATAAAGATTTCTTTTCTCCAGCTCACTGTGAAACGGAAGCTGCAGCTTCACCATTTTTGTTAATATCTGGGGATACTCAAGCGCTCTCAGCAGACTTTCAAACTGCTCAATCTTACAGCAGGATATCTTATCCGCCAGAACAGGCATATAGATTCTGCCGCACAGATCCAGAATCTGAAACATCTCGTCGATCCCATTTCCAATATCCAGTATCAGTACCTCGTAAGGGCTATGCAGCGTAATCTCCTGGATCAGACAGATCCAGTCCTGCCAGGGCGTTCCTCTTATATCAAGAGGCGACTGTACCGGAGGAATAAAATCAAGCTGCCCCACTGTCTGCACCATACTGTTAATCCGTGCAGTAAGATTCTGTTCTCCCTGGCGGACATAATATAAAAGATCGCTGAGATTAGCCGGAAAGCTTTTTCCAAACAGATTTTCAAAGCCTGAATATTCCTCCATATTCAGGTACAATACCGGTCTGTTTTTCCCAAGAAGCTGCCCCAGAGTAAGGGCAAAAGATGTTTTAAGACATCTTCCTACCGGTGAATAGATTCCCAGTACTTCTGTTGTCTTTTTCAAAACAGGAGACTGCATTGGCAAAATGGAGGTCTCTTCTCCATAACATGCCATGACTTCCCGTACTACCTGTGCCGAAGACTGATATTTATAAACCTCTGCATAAGGACTTTTTGCCGGAGAGCATACTCCTTCTGTAAGAACAATGATTTTGCCAATGTCCAGATCTCGAAGTTCTCCGCACACAGCTTCCTCTGCGATCAGAAGAAGTTCGATCCGATGATCCTTCCCATAAGCTATAAGACTTTCCGACCCGGTAAATGCCTGTACCTCAAAAGGCAGATTCTTTTTTCTGTTTAGATAATCCATAAAATTCCGGGCATATTCCGCCTCTGGATCACAAATTGCAAAAATATGCTTTTTCAATATATACCTCCTGCATAAAGCATCACACTCATAAATATAGGAACTGTAAAGTGAAAATTTTCCAACGCAGATCCTTTCCTGTAATAAGGTTTCCTGATCCCTGTTCTCAGGTAATCTCTTATGTAAGATTCCAGATACCGAAATCTTTCTGCCGGATTTCCATATAAAATAAGCAGCAGCAATGAAATAACTGCTCCTATAAAAAATGAAACTCCCATGCAGCGCCAGACAGACTCCGGCCCCATGATTCCTCCAAGAGTACAAAAAAGTTTAATATCACCTGCTCCCAGCATTCTGAACAGAAACAGTCCTCCAAGAACCGCAGCAGGAATCAGAGCTCCAAGAATAAACTCCCTGAAACAGAGATCTTTTCCGCTGATACTGTACAGAAATCCTGTCAGCAGAGAACAAAGAATCCAGCCATTGCTGATCCGCATGCTGGCAATATCCATCACAACTGCAGTTCCCGCAATCGTCAGCACCAGCATTTCTTTCATTAAAATCCGGTATTTCCTCCTTTCTTCATATATCTGTTCTGAATAAAATAAAATGGGATAGATCCGTCTGACTTGACGGCAGATATACCAGAAGATCTCTGGTGAGTCTTATTATATGTCATCTGGATTTATATGTCCAGAAAATTCGTTCTTCAAGTTTCGACATGTTTTTTTGACAGATTATTTCAATCCTGCCTCTCATAAAAATTTCCTGCAGGCAATCTCCGTCTTCCTTTTTTAAATAAATTCTTTCATATTATATTGCATAATTATTTATAATTATGTATAATATTTATGTTTAATTCACTTTTTTTGCATAATATTCATTCATGTAATTACGCAGGAGGTTCTGATGATGGAAACAAATATAAAAAAAATTGAAGACATGTCCTTAAATGCGTGGCCGTCACACAAAATGGAACTGTATGACGGATGGATCCTGCGTTTTTCTTATTTTTATACTCACAGAACCAACAGCGTGGAGCAATTCGGAACCTCTGCCCTTCCATGGAGGGAAAAGATCCCTTACTGCGAACAGGAATATCGACGGCTGGGAACTCCGGCTATCTTTAAAATCAGTCCTCTTGTTTCCCCTGATTTTGATTATACTCTGGAAAACCGCGGATATGAAATCCAGCATACTACAGAAGTTATGACCCTGGATCTGGCACATACCCATTTAGATGACTGCTGTGATGATGTCATTCTGGCAGATAACATTCCAGATGACTGGATCACCAGCCTTTTTGACCTGAAAGGAATGACAGACCCTGTACACAGAGAAGTAGTCCCATCCATGTATCATGCCATTCCCAAACCCACCATCTGTGCATGTGTGAAAAAAAACGGGCAGATCATCGCCACCGGACTTGGGATTCTGGATCGCGATTATATCGGTATCTACGCAATCCATGTAAAAGAAGAATTCCGCGGACAGGGACTGGCACGCCAGATCTGCATTGGGCTTTTAAAAGAAGGAAATAAAAAAGGAGCCGAACATGCCTATCTTCAGGTTGTAAAAGGCAATACTGCTGCCAGAAGGCTCTATTCCTCCCTTGGATTTCAGTATTTTTATACCTACTGGTTCCGTGTACAGCCTTCTGCCTGTGAGAACTGTCCTGCTGCAAAACATGAAACTTCCCACTTATCCGTCTGAAAACACAGAAAGACAAATCAGACAGTTTGTACAAAATGTACTACTTTTCTAACAAATAAAAAAATACAGGTACTGACACAGAACTCAGACATTTCTGTCTGTATCCGGGGTTGTATCACCTCCGCCTGTGTCAGTCCCTGTATTGGGGAATCAGTTATGTAATTGTCAAAATCTTATTATTCTGCCTGTTATGCAGCTTTTCCCATGATCTGCGGCGTTGTATTTCCTGAGACGATAGAAGTCAGAGGACTAAAATACAGAAGGCAGGTCAGTACACAGTAAACAGGCATCATGATGGCAAACTGAACCAGTCTTCCCGGCATGATCGCATAAAAAGAATAGCCAAGGAATATCACAAGTCCTGCGGTTGTCAGTACGAGAGAGCAGAGCGCTCCGGTACAGATAATGGAAAGAGAGATCCCAACTGTCTTTCCTGTTCTGCCTCTGTTTGCATAAAATTGCTTTGCCAGCGCCGGAAGCACGCCCCAGAGGATCGCTGCAAGCGTAATAAACGGATTTACGGCATATCCCTTGATAAAGCAGCCAATGATGTCCGCGCATCCGCCACAGATACCGCCGGCCACAGGGCCCATCCAGAGACCTGCCAGCACTGTACATACAGTTCCTACCGTGATACGGTAGGGTCCCAGCTCTATCACAAAGATTCTGGAAAGTACAAGCTGCATGGCAACCAGAAGTGCCATGAATACAAGGGTTTTCACGTTACGTACAGAATGATTGTTTTTCTGCATAATAAAAACACCTCCATAATGGAATTTATTGAAATAAATAATATTCCCTCCACATTATGAGATGTTCTCACATGCAGCAACGGGTGCGGAAAATATATCGTAAGCCTTCCTCATGATGTAAACAAGCTTTTCGTTTCACGGCGACTCCCCAGCCAATGAACACTTAACGCATAAATTCCTACTTCGCTATTATTTATTTTAAGCACAGTATAACACACTTTGCAGATATTTCAATATATTTCTGTTATAATATTATCAAACTTTTTACCCCTTATATTTTTCTGTATAAAAACATATTTTTTTGTCATACTATTCCTGAAAACCATTGCCAATCACACAAAGGAGGGGTATCATGGAACAAGAAGAAAAACAGGATTCCTATTCCAAAAAGAAACAGAATCCCTATAATGTATATTACGAAAATTACCTGGACACCAACGCCTGTACCGAATGTACAGGGCTGATGCCAAGAGTTGCCCGTGACAGCGAACAATGGAATGCCTTCCGCGATGTATTTGATTTCACCGCCAAGCCTCCGTCACCCACAGGCAAGCAGGACTGACCGAAACGGTATCGCTATCCTCCGGTAATTTTTGTACCGGAGGATCATTATGAAAAAATTATCTGCTGCACTAATCTGTACAGTCTTTCTCCTTTCCGCAACTGGCTGTGGCGCTCAGGATAAAATTAAAGACCTGGTCACTGCCGGTGATCCTGAGATTCAGGAAGAAGCTTCCCTTGCCCCCCGTGTATATATGGATGAGATCCGCGGAACTGTAAAAGATTTTACCGGAAACCGTCTGCTCATTCTGAAAGACGAAGTCACCTATGATTTCGATGTATCACAGGCAGATCTGGAATGTCAGGGCGGAATCATTACCGGAGACATGATCAATGTCATTTATGAAGGCCAGTTAACCGGTACCGATACCAGTACAGTCAAAGCCCTTAAGGTAGTAGATGCCTACCACAACAAAACGGAACTGAAAGAAAAGAAAACCTACGGGCAGGTACAGGGACTTACAGAAAATACCATCACTCTGAAATCCCGCTCCGGAAAAGTTGCATCCTATCCTATTACAGGAACCGAACAATATTATCAAAATGGAATACGGGCAGGCTCCTGGGTCTATCTTCATTTCCGCGGAAACTTTGGCAGTCCGCTTTCCGATGATCCTAATCTGTTAAATGCCCGCCATCTGAAAGTCCTCAGTGTTTCTGACATTGATCCTGTGAAAATACCTGCCCCCACACCTACCCCCGCTCCTCAGGATCAAAAAGAGCAGCAAAAAGAACAGCAGCTCCGCGGGGTGATCAGAGGCGTCCATATGAACACACTGCAGGTTTCCCCTGTAAATTCGGATACTGTACTGAAGCTGGACATGTCTTCTGTTCCCTGCCATTTCAGCGGTGGACTGTCTGCCGGCTCCCATGTCAAAATTACTTACTCAGGTAAATTTAACGGAACTTCCACAGAAGGTATGAACATTCTCGGAATTACCGGAGAAGTTCCGGAACAGCTGAAAAAAAATGCCGTATCTTTTACCGTATCCGGAGAGATCACCAGTTCCACGGCAAACACCATCACCATCTTAAGCTATGATGGAATGCCCCTGACATTCCTTACAGATACGGCAGTCAATTCCTCCACAGGCGGTCTGCTGACCGGAAGCAGCGTAAAGCTTACTTTTAATCCTGCAGACTCCCGGAATTCCAACATTTATACCTGCATTAAGATCGAGGATGCCTGAACCTCTCCCGGATTCCGGATTCCCCCTGTCTGAGCCAGTCCTCCACAGAGGAACCGGAACCCAGGATCTCCCGAAAAGCTTCATATTCATCCAGAATTCCCTGCCCATGAGGCACCATATAGGCGCCGGCATCGCTTCCAAGCGCAGCCTGTGCCTTTTTTTGAAAAGCAAGACGAAGATTATCTTCAGCATTTTTTATAATAGGAGCAAGTATCTCATCCGCATACCGTCCGCAGCCTTTCAGATTGCGGACAGTCACAAGAGTAGGCACCCAGATGGTGTGACTGTCTGCCAGCATGGAAACACATTCCTCATTCATATAATTCCCGTGCTCCAGAGAATCCACTCCAGCCTCTATGGCTGTCTGCACGCCATAAATACCGTTGGTGTGGCTCATAACTGCAAATCCCTCTTCGTGGGCAATATGGACCATTTCTTTTACTTCCTCCCGGTCAAGAGGAGTTCCTGTCACCTTTCCATGATCGTTAAAGTCCAGCAGCCCTGTAGTCATGATCTTAATAAAATCCGCTCCCTTTTCTGCTGCCTCCAGAACCAGTTTATGATATTCTTTCATATTGGCGAAACCTTTTCCCACAATGCTCCCGTAATGCCCCTCCTTATGGATTGCAAACACAGGAGTACGGTAATCGATCCCGTATTCCGGCGCAATTCTTTTTGCCAGCAGAGAAACGCCGCAGTTATCTCCTCCGTCCCGTACAAAAGAAACCCCTGCCTCTCTGTAGGCTTCCAGACAGCTTCTGACCGCTTTTTCTTCCGGATTCTCTTTATGGCGTTCCACCGCCTGACGATAATTGATCCCGTCCATCAGTACATGAGCATGACACTCGCCAAACATAATTCTTCCTCTCTTTTATTTCTCAAAAAATCTCCGGATTTTTTCCTCGTCCGCCTTTACAGATCCCTGTACAAAAAACGGTCTGCCTCCGCCTCTGCCATCCAGAGCCGCATTCATTTCTTTTGTAAACTGACGAAGATCTCCGTTTTTCTCGCCTATAGCATATTTATAACTTCCATCTGGATTTTTAGAAAACACCGCACAGCATCCTGCACATTTCTGCATAACCGCATCTGCCATTTTCCGCACACTGTCTCCATCCAGCCCTTCATGAAAAAGCAGTACGCTTCCGGCGCCTTCATATCTTGCGGCCTCTGTTTCGCACAATTGCTGCGTAAGATGGAGGAGCTGTCCTTTCAGCCTGTAATTTTCTTCCTGAAGACGTTCTACTGCCAAAGCAGTTTCCCCGATCTTTGCTGAAAGCTTCACGGATACCTGACGGTTCTGCTCGTCGATCCTGTTCAGATATTCCAGAACACGTTTTCCGCTGATCATCGTTACCCTGACACCTTCATGGAAGTTCTCCACCGTAAGGAGCTTCACCATACCGATCTCTCCTGTATGTGTTACATGAGTACCGCAGCAGGCGCAAAGATCCGCTCCCGGAAAGCGCACCAGACGCACCTTTCCTGTCAGTTCTTTTTTACTTCGATAAGGAAGCTGGTCCAGATCTTCTTTTTCCGGATAAAAAATCTCAACCGGAGTATTTTCCCATATTTTTCTGTTTGTTTCCGCCTCTATCTCCTCAAGCTGTTTTTTATCCAGAACACCGCTGAAATCAATGGTGATCACATCGCTGCTCATATGAAATCCTACATTGTCATAGCCATACTTTTCATGAACAAGGCCACTGACGATATGTTCGCCGGAATGCTGCTGCATCAGGTCAAATCTCCGCTCCCAGTCAATCTCCCCCATCAGCTCCGTTCCCGGTTCCAGAGGTTCTTCTGTATAATGAATCAACTCTCCTTCTGTCTCCTGAACGTCTTTTACCTGCACATCTCCCAGTGTACCAATGTCACAGGGCTGTCCTCCTCCTTCCGGATAAAAAGCACTCTGATCCAGCAGGATCTCATACCCTTTTTTCCCTTTTCTGCATTCCTTTACCTGTGCTGGAAATACTTTTATATAAACATCCTCATAATACAGTCTTCTTGTTTCTACCATAATCCTGACCTTCTTTCTGTTGTTTTTCAGGCATACTCCCTTCCCAAATTATTCCTTCTGCCTCATTCCGGTTCCTGCCTGTTTCCATTCTCCTGCTGAACATTATAGCACAGGCTATGTGTTGTGAACACCCTGCCAGAATATGCAAAAAGAGGTTATTTTTCACAGCACGCAAAAAGAGCGCCGGGATCCCTGGATCCCTGGCGCCCTTCTGCTGGGTATTTCTATATAATATTAAAAAGAAAGAGCATATTTTTCGACAGTGATCTCTGCCTCACCTTCTGCTGCAAAAGAAATTTCTTCTGCACTTTGAGGTGTATAAACAGTGAGAGTCGCTGTCTGGCTTCCATCGTTGATAAAGATTTCCAGACTGAATCTGTCCATCAGACAGCGGAGCGTAATCTCGCCGTCCACTGGTTTCACTGAAATCTCCCTTGTATGGATAAGATCATACTGAAGACCGCTATGACTCCGATCCAGAGACAGGATCTCTTTTTCCGGATCATAAGAAACTAAAGTATAATGTTCTGCATCCTGAGCTGTTTTCATGGAAAAACTCCTGAAGTTTCCGTCCACCTTAAGACGAACAGTCATATCAAGAACTCTTCCTGAAACTCCCTCCAGAGAAGTTTCCTGAGAAATTTTTACGTTTTCATGGAAGACTCTTTGTCCCCGGAAAGCTTCCAGTTCCCGTACCGGCTTCTGGATCATTTTTCCTTCCTTCAGAGAAAGCTCTCTCGGAGCCGTCAT
>ENA-ORMO01000596-ORMO01000596.1-human-gut-metagenome-genome-assembly--contig:-NODE-596-length-49778-cov-19.435010_pt1 | contig 49778 bp, 39 predicted proteins | sample MGYA00242106_ERZ509001 | MGnify/ENA primary metagenome ERZ509001 (study PRJEB26280, sample SAMEA2338736) | human gut metagenome | biome: human gut; feature: human-associated habitat; material: faeces...
CGTTGCGGTGCGCTGTCGGTGGACCACCTCGAACGCATCGGCGCCGAGGAGATCGGAGCGTTGCGCGGGGCGGAGACCATGCCCACGTTGCTGCCCGGGGCCGCGTTCTTCCTGGGCATGGACTATCCCCCGGCGCGCGAGATGATCCGCGCGGGGCTGGGCGTGGCGCTCGCTTCGGACTACAATCCCGGGTCGTCGCCTTCGGGCGACATGCGCATGGTGGCTTCGCTGGCTTCGATCCGGATGCGGATGACCCCTATGGAGGCGCTCTGTGCCGCGACGCTCAACGGCGCCTATGCCATGGGGGTGAGCCGCGACTTCGGTTCGGTGTCGGTGGGCAAGGTCGCCAGCTTCTTCCTCACGCGGCCGATGCCCTCCGTGGAATTCTTTACCTATGCCTACCGCACGCCGCTCATCGAACGCGTCTTTCTGCGCGGCGAGGAGTTCGGCGGCGAGGCATGATTTTTGCCCGGGTCCGGGTATGGGATTTTGTTTTTTCTCGGACTCGTCGCGCTCCGGTTCCGGCGGGAAGTGCGGCCGGGAGCCTCTCTCCGGAGGGGATTCCCGAAAGCTCCCGATCGGCGGTCTGCGGACGGCCGGATCGGCCGGTCCGAAATGCGTAAGCCGGAGCGTTGCGGGATACGATCGTTGGTTTTGGCTCCTGCTGGGCCTTGCGTTCGGCGGAACCGTAAATGCGCAGCAGATGGAACCATTGACACCCCGTGAGAGGCGGGTTATCGAAGAGAAGGGTACGGAAGCGCCCTACACGGGACGTTATTACCTTCACCGCGAGGCGGGGACCTATGTCTGCCGCCGCTGCGGGGCGCCGCTCTACCGTTCGGAGGACAAGTTCGATGCAGGATGCGGCTGGCCGAGTTTCGATGACGAGATTCCCGGAGCCGTGCGCCGCATACCGGATGCGGACGGCCTCCGGACCGAGATCGTCTGCGCCCGCTGCGACGCCCATTTGGGCCACGTTTTCACGGGCGAGGGGTTCACGCCCAAAAATACGCGCCACTGCGTCAATTCGCTTTCGCTCGGGTTCGTCCCGGCTGCGGGGGCGGAGCCGGAGGTTGCGGCGGGGGAGTGCGGCGCGGCGGCCGGAATGGGGATTGCTTCGGAACGGAATGCTGCGGCCGGCGGACCGGCGATTCTTTCAGACCGCTCCGACAGTTCCGTGCCGTCCGACGGCTCTGCGATCTCCGGTGAACCGGACCGGACGGGGGATGTTTCGGACCGCTCTGCGGATTCGGTCCGTGCTGGCGAGCCGGATGCCGCGGTGAAAACCGAAACGGCGATCTTTGCCGGAGGGTGTTTCTGGGGCGTGGAGTACATGCTCGCGTCGCAGCCGGGGGTGCTGGATGCGGAGACGGGCTATACGGGCGGCCGTACCGAACACCCGACTTACGAAGAGGTGTGCGGCCACCGCACGGGACATGCCGAGGCGGTGCGTGTGACGTTCGATCCCGCACAGGTCTCCTACGAGGAACTGGCGCGCCTTTTCTTCGAGATTCACGACCCGACGCAGGCGGGACGGCAGGGGCCTGACGTCGGTCCCCAGTACCATTCCGAGATTTTCTATACCTCGCCCGAGCAGCGCAAGACGGCTGTCCGGCTGATCGCCGAACTGCGTGCGAGGGGGTATCGTGTGGTGACGCGCGTGACTCCTGCCGGATCGTTCTGGCCTGCCGAGGCGTACCACCAGGACTACTACGAGCGCCGGGGCACGCAGCCTTACTGCCACGTTTACACCAAGCGGTTCTGACCGTCGGGTCTGTGCCTGTTTTTTCCGGCGGATCCGTTTTTCGTACCTGCGCGTGTCCGGTCGTCCGGGGACCGCATATATGTCCTTCCCCTGTCCGGCGATTCTGAGATCGGACGCTACGGTGCGTGTCGTTTTTCACGGCGAAGCCGGTCTCCGTACCTGCGGCTGCGCCTGTTTTTCTCCGCCCGGAAGGTGGCCGATACGGAATTTATTCGCTACCTTTGCACGCAAAACCGCAAGCCGATGGAACGTGCGAAAGGCATTCTCTGGGCGGCTCTCTCCTCCTCGACTTTCGGGCTGGCGCCGCTGTTCACCCTCTTGCTGCTGGGAGCGGGGTACTCCTCGTTCGAGGTGCTGACCTACCGCTGGGGCGTGGCGTCGCTGTGTCTGGGAGTCTGCGGTGTCGCGGCCGGATGCGATTTCCGCCTCGGGCGGAAGGAACTGCGGGCGGTCTTCCTGTTGAGCCTTTTCCGCGCCGCCACGTCGTTTTCGCTCGTCATAGCCTACCGCAATATCGCCAGCGGCGTGGCTTCGACCATCCATTTCATGTATCCGCTGGCCGTGGCGCTGGCGATGATCTGCTTTTTCCGCGAGCGGGGGTCGGTGCGGACTTTCGCCGCGATCGGCCTGTCGATCGCGGGGGCGGTGCTCCTCTCCTCGGGCAATGTGGATTTCACGCAGGGCGACACCCTCGCGGGCATGATCGCCGCCGCGGTGTCGGTCTTCTCCTATGCCGGTTATATCATCGGCGTGCGCCGGAGCCGCGCCGCACGGATCGACTCCACGGCGCTCACGTGCTATGTGATGGCTTTCGGGGCGCTGTTTTTCCTCGTCGGTGGGTCGCTGACGGGCGGCGTCCGGATCGAGACGGACCTCCGTGCATGGCTCTGCATTCTCGGGCTGGCGCTCCCGGCCACGGCCGTCTCGAACATGGCGCTCGTGCAGGCGATCCGCAGGATCGGTCCGACGCTGACCTCCGTGTTCGGCGCGATGGAGCCGTTGACGGCCGTGGTGATCGGCGTCGCGGTCTTCGCGGAGCCTTTCACGGCGAAAGGGGCCGCGGGTATTCTGCTCATCGTGGCGGCCGTGCTGCTCGTCGTGCTGCGCCGGGACCGCGGCGGGGCGTGATGCCGCGATCCCGGCGTACGGTATTTTCGGCGTGCGTCACAGACTGAATGTCATCGAGATCGGGTAGTGGTCCGAAATGTAGGGCGCGCCGTAGTCGCCCGTGAGGGTGGCGAAGCGCAGGCATTTGAGCTTCCCCCGGAAATAGAGGTGGTCGATCACGATGGTGTCGGGCGCCGAACCGAAGCCGTTGAAGGTCCCTTCGCGGTCCGTTTCGGGCGCCTTGTCGCGCGCAGACTTCATGGTTTTCGTGAGCGGCCGGAAGATCGGACTGTCGGTCGGGGTGTTGAAGTCTCCGCCGAGAATGGCCGGAGTCTTGCCCGCGATGGCGGCGATCTGTGCGACGACGAGTTTCACCCCTTCCGCGCGCGCCGTTTTGCCCTTGTGGTCGAGGTGGGTGTTGAAGTAGAAGAAGGTCTTGCCCGACGTCCTGTCGCGCAGTTCCGCCCAGGTCATCGTGCGGTTGCAGGCTCCGTCCCATCCGCGCGAGGGGCGGTCGGGCGTCTCGCTGAGCCACAGCGTGCCGCTGTCGAGCAGGTCGAAACGGTCGCGGAGGTAGTAGATCGCCATGGTCTCGCCGGCCTTGTCGCCGTCGTCGCGCCCCACGCCCACGCGGGCATACTGCGGGCACTCCTCGTCGAGGTATTGCAACTGGTCGGCGAGCGCCTCCTGCACGCCGAACACGTCCGGCGCTTCCTGGCGGATCATCTGCCGTGTGGCGTGGCGGCGGGGTTCCCAGTCGTTCGGGCCGTCCCCTCCGCCGCTGTTGCGCATATTGTAGGAGATGAGTTTCAGGGGGCGGGCCTCCTCTGCGGCCGGAGCCGGGAGCGAGAGACACGCTGCAAGGAGCAGAAGCAGGTACTTTTTCATGGTTGTTTCCGGTTGAAAGTGACTTTTGACAAAGGTAGCGAATTTTCCGGATTTTTCCCGGGTCGAAATAAAAACGACAGATGCCATGCAGACCGGGGATATTGCAAATCGGGAACCATTGTGGGTTGATAGGGTATGGAACGGCAGTGGCAGATCTGCTTTCGGCATGTTTCGAATCCGGTCGTTCTTCATTCGTGCATGCGGAAATGAAAGATATTGTGTTTTTCCTAACCTTACTGTTTCAGTTTTATTATATCCGTTTTCAGTGTTATCCCAGTTGGTTTATCACGAGGGATCGTCTTTTCTGGTTTACGGTAATCCAGGGAATCCTATATACGTTTGGCCGGATCGGCCGTACCGTTTCATCGGCGGCCTGTTTCACGGCCGGGCATCTCATGCCCGAACGAACCAACCGCCCGGCCTCGATCGAAAAAGAGCCGTTCAGATATTCTGAACGGCTCTTTCGAACGATGGAACCCTATTCGGCCCGAACGGCTGCGGCTTTGTTTCCGGTAGAGAGTCTTTGAACGGCAGCCGGTGCGGACTGTGAGGTCCGGGTTCCCAGTACGCCGTATTCCGTCGATGTGCGGACCATCGTATAGGGACCTGCGAAGAAATCCTTGTATACGTACGGGCTCATCGCCTGGATGTAATAGTTGCTGCCGTTGCGGACATCCCAATAGTCGAGCGACGTGATCGTGCAGGATCCGCCTCCGGACAGACCGTAATTGTATCCGTAGATGGCGCCTTTCCCGTCCTCGGACGAGGATGCCTGAAGGGCCTCTCCGTATCCGAGCGATATGAGACCGCCGTACCCGGAGCCACCTTTGGTATAGACAAATCTCGGGAAGAGCGTGAGCTGGCCGCCGGTACTCAATGTCCCGCATATCTGATGGTGGATGTCGAACGTGCCGTCGGCCTTGAACTTCGCTTCGCATTCGTAGTCGTTCTTCAGGTAGGTGTATCCCCATCCGCGGATCAGGTACGTACTGTTGATCTCGCGCGGACGGATTTCGATGACGAAATCGTAGGACGTACCCGATACTTCGGACGACGCCGAGGTCACGGTCCATGTCCCGATCCATTGCCTGTAGGCATCCTGCATGTCTGCCGGCAGTGCGGAGGTCGTTTTCTCCGCGCTGAAGACCTTCGTGGTGTAATTCAGCGTCGAGGGGTCGATTCCCAGGCCCACCACGACATACTCCGTTTCATCGTACAGGTCGGAAAGAGTCCCTGTCATGTCGCCCTTCTTCAGTTCGTTCGCGGAAGCGATCGTCTCGCAGATACTTTTCCGGAGTTGCGTGTCCGACATGCCTTCGATTTCGCTCTTCCTGAACGCCCGGACGATGTACGGGTCGTCCGGATCCGTCGCGGTAATTTCGTATTTCAGCGAATTGTAGGTCGTTTCCGTAATGTTTACGGTCAGTTGGTTATCCGAGTATTTCGGAGTGATCCGGACGTTTTTCTCGGCATTTTCCAGGTACTCTCCGCTGAACGACAACTCTTCCACGGTCACGCCGTCGATGGTCAGAGGTTCGTAGAATTTCGCACCGGATTTCGTCCAGATGAAGGGCGCGGACAGGACCTCTGCCGATTCGGTTTCGGTGGCCTCCTTGAGCGTAATCCGGAATACGCGCGAGGTAAAATTATTCAGAGCCGATTGGAATTCCAGCGGATAGGTCGCATCCCCTACGATGCAGCTCGTATAGCCCAGCAGCATTTCCGTTTCCGCATCTACATAGGCTTGCAGTTCATCGGCCCAGTTCACGCCCTCATCGAGCGGATACATGCGGATGTAATTGCCAGATTTGCGTCCTTTGAGTTTTACGCATTCGGGAGTGGCCTCCATAACGATGAAGTCGGAATCCCCCTCCAGACCGCCGTTCGCCGTGCCGATTCCCTGATTGGCCCCGGTCCCGGCATCCGAATAGAAATGAATGATCTCGTTGTAGGTGTTGAACGTGAGCATCGGCCCGTTGTCCGGCTCTACGGAGTAGTAGGACTCGTCCGTCTGCGCGGGATCGAAATTCTCGCTGGCGGCGGTCACCTTGCCGTCGGAAGAGAATTTCAGGAACATCGTATAACCTCCGTAGATGCGCGATTTCTCCGGATAGAGCTCCACGCGCCACCCGTTGACGGCGCCCTGAAGAACGTTCTCGGCCTGTTCGATGGCTTCGTTCATGCGTTCCGTCGCGGATTTCGGGAATTTATCCTCCTCGTTCAGAAGACAGGAGCTCAGTACGAGGGGCAGCCCCAGCAATATCAATAATCGTTTCATAGGTTTCACATTTTTTTAATACGGAACAGAATCAGATATCCAGGTCGAGTGTCGGCACGTCCTGCTGACGTCGCAGGACGATCTCGCGCAGCTTCTCCAGGTCGATACCCCAGTCATTCTCATAGTATTTATAGACGATGTCGAATTTCTGCTCGATCATCGAGCGTCTCGCGCCTGCCGTCCGCAGTTTCGTTTCCCAGGCTTCGGGCGTGTTGGTGACGTAAATCGAGGCGAGTTCCACGAACTCCTCTCCGTCGGAAGTCGAGGCGTAACGGCTGATGAACCCGTCCTGCAGAGCGCTGGTCTCGGTGGGATATACCTCCCAGCAGGAATTGCCGACATAGCGGATACCTCCGTCCGACTTGCCGACGATCTGTTCGAAATCGGACGTGTAAGGCTTTTTCTGATTGAGGATATGCCCGAACTCGTGATGTATCGTTTTGAAGTAGGAGGAGTTGAGAGCATCGACATTGCGCGGATCCAGCGTATTGAGGTTGTAGAGGGTGATTTTCGTACCGCCCTCGGCCGTACCCAGTACGATGGAGCCGTTGTTGTTGTAGGCCGGGCTGCCCACGAAGAAGAGGTCTTTCGGGAAGTTGGCCCGGATGAAGTCCCGGCTGCCGGTGATTTCGTCGTAGGCTTGCAGACAAAGATAGGAAACCAACTGCGCCATTTCGATCGAGCGTTCGTAACGCGCCGGAACCAGATTGTAGGTCATATCGGATTCCATGTCCTCGTAACGGTACATGACCCGGATATTATACGGTTCGATGAAGTTCTCGAGGAGCCACTCGTCGAAAGGCGTTTCGATCTCATAGCCGATACCCGTGATTACGCTCTTGTCGTCGAGTCCGTCCTCCGAACACGCCGTGTTCGAAAGTGCGAATACCAGTGCGGACAGTGCAAATATCGTTCTTTTCATAATATGCATTTTTTAATCTCAAATGGCGGATTACCTCGGATTGGCGGGCAGACCGCTCGTGATTACGTCGTTCGGTAGCTGGATGGCCCGACGGTTGTCCCGCACTGCGAGCTTGTCGGTCACGGCGCTGACATGTCCGTCGGTGGAATCGAGCGTGCGACGATAAATTTCGATGCCGAAACGCTTGATGTCGAACCAGCGCAGACCGCAATGCAGCGTTTCGTAGCGACGCAGCATCAGCAGCGTATGGACCATGGCCTCCTGGGTTTCGTCGAGATCGAACGCAGGGTGCAGCTCCTTTTTCGGCGTAGGACCTTTCTTGTTCATATCCGACTGGTTCTGATCGGTTTCCGGCCGGTAATATTCGGTGCCGGCGGCCCACGCCGTCACGGTCTCTTCCGTCAGCGGCGTGTACGACTTGCAGGCGTTCGACAGGAAGAGGTTCATATCCTTCAGCGCGTTCGGATAATCTTTCTGCATGATGTAGGCTTCGGCCCGTGTCAGCAGCGTCTCGTCGCCCGTGAAGAGCGTGTAGACGGTGTGGATATAACCGGTTCCTGCGACGGGATCGGTATATTCGAACAGATACGGCGTATGGGGCAGCAGGGTCTTGTCCAGACCGCTGTTATATACCAGCGGCCGCACCTTCCATTCGTAGGGCGCGAAGGGCGTATTCGTGCAGGAGATGCTCTCGGTCTGGCCGATCAGCCATCCGTGGTTGTAACGGCGTCCCGAGGAGTATCCGCCGAAATAGGTCCCCGAAGAGGAGTAAGCCGTCGCCAGCAGGTAGTTGCACGGCAGGTCCGTACTGATATAGTAGGTGGCTGCCGTATTCTGGGTGGACCCGTTGTTCATCGGATATTCCAACAGCGCCTCGTAATCGCGGAGCTGGGATTCGGGGGCGTTGGTCAGCGCTTCCGAGGCATATTCCGCGGCTTTGTCCCATTTCTGATAATACAGGAAGAACCGTGCGGCGAAGGAATAAGCCGCTTTCCGGTTGAAGTGGTACTTGGGAACCGAATAGATCGCGTCGTCGATAAGCGGCAGTCCTTCCTCGATATCCTTTTCGATTTTGGCGTACACTTCGGCTACCGTACCGCGTTCGTATTTCGGGTCGAGTTCGGTTTCGGCCTTCTCCATGTAAGGGATTCCCATGTCGTCCGGATAGTTGGGATCGTACTGCTGGCAGAAAATGTTCACCAGCACGAAGTGGGCGTATGCCCGGCAGATCAACGCTTCGCCCTTGGCCGCGCGCAACTTGTCGGTCATTTCCATTTTCCCGAGAGCGTCCAGCACCTGATTGGCATTCGCAATGGCCAGATACTGCGAACTCCACGTCCTGATAAGCGATTCGTTGTTGGATTCCACGGGCGGATTCCAGGAAAAACTCTCTTCGTAGAAACGACTCCAATCGCCGTAGGTTCCGCCGTGGTCATCGACATTGTCCGAAGCCAGTTCCAATACGAACCACGGCTGGTTGCTGGCATAGGCCGAGACCAGCATGTCGATGGCCTTTTCCTCCGAATCGACCGTCGTGCGGTTGTCCGGGTTCTCGTCGAGGAAGTCATTGCAGGAAGAAAAGCCTGCGGCAAGAGCTCCGGCGAACAGAATATATGCAATGTAGTTTTTCATATCGTTTTCGTTTTTTTGATTACAGGCCGATACGCAGTGTCAGCGTGAACTGCTTGGGAACGGGAACCGCGACGCCTCCGGTGTTGAAGAACTCGGGATCCTGGCCGTTGAGCTTTTTGTCCGCGTAGATCAGAAAGAGGTTCGTAGCCTGGAACTTGAGCGAGAGGCTCGACATTTTGAGTTTCTGTATCCAGCGTTTCGGGAAGTCGTAGGTCAGCGAGATCTCCTTCATGCGGATGAAATCGCCTTTGGCGATGCGTGCCGTCGAATAGTTGTAGGCGTTGTAAGCGTACGACAGCGAGTTGTCGTTCTTCTTCTGCCGGGTCGAAATAATGGTCGGCACGTCCGTGAAGCGCTCGTCGCCGGGAACCATCCAGCGGTTCTTGAATTCGCGCGGCATGGCGTCGAGATCCGTATAGGAATCGGAGAAGACCGGATCGAGACGTACCACGTTGCCGAAAGAGTAGGTGATGAAGATGTTCAGTCGGAGTCCCTTGTAGCGGAAAATGTTGCCGAAACTACCGACGTCGGTAGGTTCCGACGGCCCCGAATAAACCAGATGGTCGAAACGCTCCTGTTCCTGGAAATTGATATTCGTCGTCGTCAGCTCGCCGTCCTCGTTGATGAAGGTCGGAATACCCTCTTCGTTCAGCCCGCGGAAGTCGTAGGAGAAGATCGAATTCACGGGATAGCCCTCGCGTGAGAATCCGATGCCCGAAACCAGATCGAAGGCGCGGGTCGATGTCTCGAACTTCGTGACTTCGTTCTTCATGTGCGAGTAGATGATGTCGGTCGTCCAACTGAAGTCCTGCGTCTGGATATTCTTCGTGGAGAGCGAAAGCTCGATGCCGCGCGACCGCATCGTGGCGACATTGCCCAGCTTTTCGATCTGACCTCCGATGCCCTGCGTATTGATCGGTCCGATCAGGTCGTAGTTGTCGCGTTTGTACCAATCGACAGCCAGATTGATCCGGTTGTTCAGAAAACCCAGGTCGGCGCCGATGTTCAGTTCGTGCTTCTTTTCGTAGGTTAGTTCGCTGTTTTCCAGTTCCGAGAGAGCCAGTCCCGACTCCGAAGCGCCGGCCGTCGGACGCCACGGCGTCGTACTCTTGATTACCGCCAGTGCGTTCGTCACCGACGGACGGTCGGCCGTCAGCGAATACGAAGCCTTCAGCGAAAGGTGCGACAGCGCAGGCTGCGCGCGCTGGAACCATGTTTCCTCGTGCATGTTCCATGCGCCCGAGATGTTCCATGTCGGCAGCCAGCGTGAACGCGTCGTCAGTCCCACGGCGTTGTTGCCCTCGTAGCGGAATGTGCCGTTGATCGTGTAACGCCCTTTGTAGGAATAGGTCCCGTTGAAGAAGAATGCGGCATTGCGGTAATAGGTCTTCTCCATCGTATAGTAATCGGTGTTGTCCTCCTTGCCTTTTTTGAAGATGAGGTAATCGTAGAACGGAATCTCTCCTGCGTCGTATTGCAGCCCCCAGCCGCGGAACCACGTCGTTTCGCGGTCGATCTGGTTGGTCTCCATACCCGCGTATGCATTGATGATATGCGTGTTGTCGATGGTCTTGCTGTAAGTAGCCGAAAGGCGGAAGTCGTAGGAGAGCATCCGGTTGTCGGTCCGCTGATAGATACCGCCGGCGGGCAGTACGCTCACGGGTTCGGCATAGATGTCGTCCGGGTCCTTGTAGAGAAACGAGTTGTTGTCCCGGATCGTCGTCGTGCCCATGGCCCGGTATGCCTCGGCCTGATTCGCATTGTCGCGGACGTTGTGTTCCTGCGAGGTCCCCGAATAACGCACCGAAGCCAGAGCCGCGGCTTCGAAACCCTTGAAAGCCTTCCATTTCAACTCGCCCTGGAACTTCACGTCAGCCACGTTCAGGTCGATGTAGTTGTTTTCCAGCTCGTGCAGGATGTTGAACGGAGCATAATTGCGCACATAGAATTCATTGGGATCGAGCACGCGCGAAGTGTTCAGCGCATACGAATAGGGATTGATGTCGAAGTCGCGTTTCACCTCGCCGGTCACGTAGTCGGTCGTGGAGCCGAGAGTCCCGGGAGCTTTCTGCTTGCGGTACGACCCGTTGGTGATCATATTGAATGAAAGGGCGTCCGAGATTTTGTACGAAGCGTTGAGATTGGCAGTGTAGCGTGCGACTTCGCTCTGCTTTGTCCAGCCCGGATCGAACAGGGCGCTGACAGAGGCGTAGTAGGACGATTTTTCGGTTCCCGACGTGATGCTCACCGAATGGGAGTGCATCACCGTCGGCTGGAACAACTCTTTGAACCAGTCCGTATTCCGCCGCTCTGCCGCCTGCAGGAACGCGACCTGTTCGGCGCTGCCCTGTTGCATCGCTCCCGAATTGATCAGCGCATACATTTTGCCGTAGATACCGCTCGCCGAGGCGTTCGTGACCCGCGAATTGCCCAGCCAGCCTTTGTAGGCCATTTCCTGATAGACCGACATCTGGTCCTGGGAGTTCATCAGGTTGAAGTTGCTGTAGGAAGGGATCATACGGTACGTGAATTCGCCCGTATAGTTGACCCGGCTGACACCCGGACGGCCCTTTTTGGTCGTTACGACGATCACTCCGGCCATGGCGCGGGCACCGTAGATCGACGTGGCCGATCCGTCTTTCAGAATATTGAAACTTTCGATGTCTTCGGGATTCAGACCTGCGATGGCCGAACCGATCAGGGTCGTGGCGTCTCCCGAGGAGAGATCCTCGGCAGAGATGTCCTGAACGTCTTCCATGATTACTCCGTCCACGACCCACAACGGCTTCGAGTCGCCGTAAATGGAGGTCGCACCGCGAACGCGGATTTTCGGAGCCGTACCGAACGTACCCGACACGTTCTGTACCGAAACGCCTGCCGAACGGCCCTCGAGGCCGCGGCTGATATCGCCCATACCGGAAAGTTTCACGTCATCGGCCACCAATTGATCGGCCGCACCGGTAAAGAGGCGCTTGTCCGTTTTGGTCATACCTGTCACCACGACTGCTTCCACTGCCTGAGCGTCGGGTTCGAGGCGCACGCGGACGTTGGGGGAGATGGCTGTTTCCCGGGTTTTATAACCTACATAGGAAATTTGCAACTTCCCCCCCCCTTCCGGGCCGGGATCTGAAGGAGGAATTCGCCCTTCAGGTCGGTTGAAGTGCCGATGGTCGGATCATCCTTGACGATGACCGTAGCGCCGATAATCGGAGCGCCGTTTTCATCGACGACCGACCCGCGTACCTGGTCGGATTGAGCAAAAGCACAACCCACTACCGCGAGTATGCAAACCAACGATAGCGTAATTTTTTTACTCATAAGCATTAGTTTTTGATAGTTTGTAAAAGTAAAGCGCTTCGGTATCAAAAATACAAAATATAATTTAATATGCAAACTTTTTGTGGCATAATGTGGCCGATGGAAATGCATTATATCAAAAACGAATGAAAGGGATTGCGATTTTTTCTTCAAATGTGCCGGCCGATTACGATATGGAATCACCGGATTTTCCTTTCCGGCGTCCCGGTCGTCGGTGAAAACGGTGCGGCTTGTCTGCAACGAGGTCGGAATCGGCGGTTTCGGAGAAAGGAATGGGCCGTTGCGGAGACTGCGGCCCGGTCGTATGACCGAACGGCCGTATCGCCGTGTTTTCTTACGATCGACTGCATATCCCGCATGACGGAGGGTCCGGTGTACTTTTTCGGGCCGTAAAAAGTACACCGAATAGGCCACATGCAACATGCTCCGAACCGCATTTTCCTGCACTTCCGGAAAAAGCAGAAAGCCTTGTAAATTTTTTATTTACAAGGCTTTCTGCTTTGATATTTGCGGTGCGTAGGGGACTCGCCCCCCCCCTACACACATTGCTTTGACTTTCAAGGCCCTTTTTGCGAAGCGCATTTTGGTACACCGAATTGGCCACTACCAGTTTGCGTCGTATTTCACAATCCTTTTGGGCTTTTTTCTGAGACAGAAGTATGAAAATTTCTTTTAATGTGCAAAAATTCAAAGAATAATTCGAATCCAGTCATAACATATAGGGCAGATTCATGACGGTATTGGAATATTTTATTGAGCAATTAAAATCTACAAAGAGAGTATTCCATTAATAATAATGCGTAATTAATAGATATATAATTACTTATAATGATTTTTATATAAGTAAATATTGACTCATATGAAGTTCGGCTGTATTGTTCCCAATTTTGCCGTGTCAGTTATTATTTAGAGTAGGGTAGGATGGAACGTACGGAAGAGATTTTAGAAAATAGTTCGGGAGATTCGGCCGGATATTTCCTATATGAAACGTCATCGTAATTTGCTTTGCGGAGTTCCGATCCTGGAGGTCGGAGAAGTCTGCGACCTGTTGAAAATATACGATCGTCAACTTCGCCGTTACCATGAGCAAGGATTGCTCTCGGGTTTTTATTTCGAGATCGTCTCGTTCGAGCCGGGACTGGGATACCTCGCGGCATACCTTTACTGCGGCGGACAGTGGGCGGAGTTCTGACCTCCGCATGCATGCTTACCCCGAAGGCAGGGATACGTCCGGCCAATCGGTTCCGCCGCAAGTGAACCGCAAATTCAAAAAACGAACATTTACCATGACCATGAAACCCGAAGATTTCCGCCGTGCGCTGGAGATCATCACCCGGAACAACCGCATCACCGTGTCGTTCAACACGCCGGTGGACAACAACTATGCGAATACCTATCCGCTCCTAATCCACGAGAGCAACGCCACCGTGCTGAAACAGCTCCACGACGAAGGCTATTCGCTTTCGATGACGGAGAAAGGATTGTGTGTCATGAAGTATTAACCTCAAACGACAAAAACTATGGCATGTTATAAATTTTATCAGGACACGAAACACACGATTTGGCAGCGTACCCGCTTTACGGTCGAGGCACCGACTGAAGAAGAAGCGATACGGAAGGCTGCCGCACTCATCGAAGACGGAATGTTCGATGCGGAACCGGAGGACGACCGTATCCGCATCGGGGAATCTGAACTATTGTTCGACACCCTTTCGGCGCTTTCCACCGAGGAAAACGACGGAGAAACGACGGTGGAGATCTATTCCGGAACACCCCGGAGAGGCCGGATGATAGCCGAAAACCGGGACGGAGCGGCATGGGACACATGGTGGATGGAGCTCGATGCTGGGGATATGGAGCGGATAACGGGACTCCGACGCTCCGACTTCAGCACGGAAAAGGATTGCGAGGATTTCATCGCCGCCTGCATCCAATGGTGGAACAGCCACTCCGAAACCGAAAAAATCACAGTCTGGAAGAAATACCGGGAATAACAAAAAGCAGAAATCGCAATGAAACCATTCGAGAAAATCATGAAGCGTCCGACGCTTCCGAACTACTACCGGCAGCGCCATTTCCAATGGCCCAACACGCTGCCGGAAATCTTCGACTACCTGCGACAGCACGACGAACTGCCGTTCCTGTACGGTGGCGATAACTGGCCTTACGATGCGATGTGCGAGCGGCAACGCCGTCAGGGCGTTTCCATTTCGCAGTTCCTGACACCCGACCTTACGGTACGGCAGATGGCAGCGCTGGCCGTGCGGTCGTTCGACAACGAGAGCCGTATCGTGGACGCCTGCTGCGGCTCGGGGCAGCTCACGAGGGCGCTGATTGTGGAAGGAGTGCATCCTGCGTCGATTGTAGCGTTCGATGCCGATACGGACATGGCGGACATCTACTGCCGGCTTTATCCCGAGGCGACCGTGATGCGGAGTCTGTTTCAGGAGATAGATTTCCGCTGCGAGAACGTCATCGCCAACCCGCCGTTCGAAACGGCCGAATGCGCGGAGTTCCTGCGGTGGCTGGGTGACGTACAATATCCCGGCGACAAGGCCGTATTGTTGCTGCCGGTGGGGTTCATCGACAAGCAGCGACCCAGGATGATGCAGAACGTCGTGCGGAGGTTCTGCACGCTCTGTCGGACACCCATGCAGGAATCGTTCGCAAGGACAAATTGCAGGGCTGAGATCGTTGTGCTGGAACGGCTGTAAAGATCTGCGGGAATATTTCGCTGGTAAATTCATCCCTTTCGCCGTATCGTTTCGATACGGTGAAAGGGATTGTTATGCGTTGGTCGGCTCGCCGAAGGCGCTATAAGGAATACGGTCGTGTGAAACGGAACACCCGGCTGAAAGAGCGGCTGAAGATGACTGCGGGTGGTTGAAATACCTCTACCGAATGAAAATGCCAGACTGCCTCCTTCTCTCAATGTGGATACAGAAAATCGCCGGAAACGTTTCGAACGTTCCCGGCAGCATCGCTGAAATCCGAATTCCATTCGGACGAACGGTCTGTCTAACACTCTTCGGCTGTTACTTTTGTATATAATTTTGGTATATGATCAAGGTAACATATACCGAAAATACAGATATAAATGTCGATTTTACGAGTGTCCAATCTTTGAAAATAAGATATACTGCTATCGAAAGAATTGTCGAAACAACAGCCATTCCAACACATTTCAATACTGTTTTTAAAAACTTCGATAGACTTGGATTCATAACCCTAATTCTTTTACTCTTATATAATAGGCTTTATGTATCTCTTCCCGAGAAACAGAATACTCCGTATTCGTATCGGTTGATTTAACAGACATTATTTCTTCCAACAACTGATCGACACCTCCGATAATACTTGCCACTCCAGCTGTAGCAGCCACAGCTTTCCACGTTAATGCTCCTGTTATCCATCCCAATTTTGAGCCGGCAACATATCCAATGGCACCGGCGACATCAGAGATAAGTATTCGTTTGCCAATACGCAATGTACTATTCCAGAAACGTCCTTGAAGTCGAGGATTCCATACCGTATACTGAGTATCCCAATACTCATAAGAACCATCGGTTACTCCTGCTATCCAACTTATCAACTGTTTTTCTTCGGAATTAGTGGCGCTTTTTATATAATTAACATACAACAAATTGAGTTTGTTTTCACAAGGTGTTGTACCACCGTGTTGATCTATTGTTTTTTCTATTTCATCTACATAAGAAAAAATAAGCGGAGATATTGAATTCGTACCATATACCTTTTTAATCGCATCTGTTGCAGACAGCCCCCATTGATAATATGGTCGACTAATTGACTCTGACGACAGTTCAAAGATACATCCAAAATATCGCACACCTACCTGTCAATATCGCCTGCCGGAGCATTATTTTTATATGCCAAACGCACGGCAGCACCATAATCGGACATCAAGCGAATAAACTCGTCTGTATTAGATGAAGAGGCCAAGACAGATGGCGTTTTATGTATTTCAATAAAATTCTCCAATATTAAATTGTGATAAACACCAACCTCCGTTTGGGATATTTCGTCTTCAACAGGCATGAGTTTTAAGATTCTTTTTTACAAGATACACATAGTGTGATACTAAAGGAAATAATGCCTAATAATAAAGATTTTCTCATAAAATTAGTTTAAGGTTTGTTTAAAAATACAATAAATATAACATAGAACAAAAAATACAAATATTTTGCATCGGGTGATAGGTGTTCGTTACGGAAGTCTCTTTGATTGTTCCGCATAAGAGTTCCGTATTTGCCTTTTCTCATTCACTCTTTGATTTTATCGGAAACGATATTTTTATCGGATGATTTTCAGGGGCATTCGATTTGGAATGGGTTAAAAAGTATTTTCTTGCAGTTATGGCGGATTGCTGAATTGATATTTTTTAAACATCCGATCAAATCCGGTGTGGGACAAAAGTGATGTAACGATTCGATTATCGCGTCGTTACATTTTTGTATAGGATAATAGGTAACGAAAAGGCAACGGTTTATTTTCAGTTTGTTGCACGAAAATACCGCATTTCAAATAACCTACTGCAAGATACGAAAAATTTTCCGACCGGGCAAATTCTATTCAATCGAAGAAAAAATGGCTGAATCAACAAGCTATTGCAATGATTAAAATTTGAAGGATTTATTTTTTCTGATAAAAGGTGTCCAAACTTTTGACCCTTTTGTAAAGATACACAATATACAGGATATAGGCAGAAAAAATTTAGAGCAAGAATTTGTGCAGAGTCGACAGAGTCAATCAACAAATATTTTCGGAAAGGCATATAATCTACCCTGTGAATACCTCGCCTATCTTACTCCCAATATTTGATTTTACCGCCATGGAGATGCTATGCATAATCCAATGGCGGTAAAGATTGAAGCAGTTGCCCCGCATCAGATATGTCGTGGCGTACATCCACTTACCACGGCACTAATCCCACCAGTTATGCAGATGGAATTCCAGATACTTGAACAGAATGCAGTAGGCCTTATGGTAACGGACGTCCTGCTTGTTCGCTTTGTCGTATGCTCCCTTGTGGTCGTGATAAATCGTAAAACGGTTGACATTGTGCATATTCACCCGACAGGAATCGAAATCGCCGCTACTACGGTCTTTGCTTAGGACAATATTGATCAGTCGGCAAGCGGTGCGCATGGTATTTGCAACATAACGCCTGTTGCGGCAATGCCCTAACTGCTCCCAATACGCAATCATCCGCTCCATTTTGAATTTCAGAAGATAGAATACCTCCAACCAGTCATAATTACCTCCCCACGACAACTCTCGCATGACCCTGTCATGATTCAACCTGCCAAGTGCACTCGTATAGGCGTTCCAATCTTCGCGCTTCATCCCGTGAACCGGGCCTTTGCCCCAATCTTTAAGTTTCTTCTCACACTCCTTGTCCAAGCGTCCCATTTCTGCTTGTCGCTCCACCTCGGTCATCGCCTCATAACGGGCTTGCACCTCATCCTGTTCACGCAACTCATGCTTTAACGGAAGATTGTTGGCGATCTTGAAATAATAGCCTTCGCCCTCCTCTTTGCGCACCTTCGCCTCGTATTTCGCACACTCTGCCTGCCATTGATCCTCCAACGGTTGTAGACGGGCTACGGTAGCAAGATCGGCCAATCGCTGATTGAGGGTACGTGTACAACAACAAAGAATCTCGCGAGAGTGTCGCGCACTCCACTGCTCACCGATGATATGCGCTTGTTCCAACTGCCTGACAATGCGTTTGGCTCGGTTTTGCTCGATATGGAATTGGCCGCATACCGTCGATACCGATACCGTCTGCCACTCGACAACATCGTGCGCCACCGCCTCAAACAGCGGGTCGCGGCGATTCCAATCAAAGGCAGGATTACTCATGGGTTGCGTGATATGCAAAGACTCTTTCATACTTGTTTCGTAATTGTGTGATTTTCTTTGCTCCTTTTTCAAGGTCGTATTGGAACAATCCTGCAAAGGAACTGTTGCAGAGCATTTCGATGTCGGATTCAGTAATTGCACGCGGAAAACCGCACGCGGCATAGGGTTGCATTTTGCGCCAAACGGCACTCATCAGCGACTCATTCTTACGAATTTCCAGCATGGTATCCCGCTGTGCAAAATAGTAAAAGAGCATCTCGCGGTGGAGTGTTTCTCGTAATTCATCTTTCGTCATAAAGGATTGAATTTTGGGTAAAAGTAAAGTTCTTTCCTGCCATCTCGGGACAGAGAGGGAAGACGACCGCTTTATGTTGCCGTATGCACCTTAAACTTGTACTCCGAACACATGTGTCGGCCACATTGCTTTTGCTACTGCATCCGCCTCGCCAATGATAATCCCGTAATAATCGGCAAAAAACTTCTCAACATCGAACTTTTTGGGGAGTTTGAAGGTGCGCTCGGCCTGCTCCAACGCCTTGATGCGGTCGAGGGCATAGATGCGTGGCTCAGCATACTCTTCGCTCTTGCTGAGCATATACCACCGCTACTCAGAGAACTTCACGCACCACGGCTTCATCTCGAAAGTCGAAGCCTCACCACGACGGAAGCTGTGGTAGGCAATCTGCAACACGCGATCCCTACGCATAGCATTAACGATCTATGTAAAGTACTCTTGTTCTGAAGGCCCTCTGAACGATCTGCTTAAATCCGCACACCCGGATATCACGAAACGCTTTGATGGAAGAGTGCAGGCGAAACCTTAAGCCGGATTAATGTGTTGCAATTTCATCATACGCGGTGAGGACCTCACGCGCCTTGCGAAGCTCCGCGATGATCTCCTCGGCTTTGTGGAACTCGTTCAGTCGTTTGCGGCCCAGCCACGACTGTGCCTCCGTCTCCAGCCAGCCCAAAGCCGACAGCGAGCGGAGATATGCATCCTTTCGTGCAAGATCGGCATTGTAGTGTGCCCCTTTTGCTCTCCTGCGTGCCCGAATGCCGAGATATTGCCCTTCGTTACCCGATAGCACCATACGGAACAACAGTTCATCCGTTAAACCGTATTCGAACCAGCGGCCGTTTTTGCATTTGTCGAGGAGTTTGAAGCCTGCCGCCTCAATCGCTGCTATCAAATCCTGTGTATCAATCTGGTTGCCCCGGGTAGCCTTGCGGTTCTTGGCCCGCTGCTGTCGCCATGCCTCGATCTTGTTGCTGCACTGCTCCGCAAGTAGTTCAGGCGTAATAGCCGCAACATCGTCGTATTCAAACAAATAGCCGAGGCAAGTACCGATCATCTCCATTTCGCACGATGAAAACCTCGGTTTGCTGGGGTGAGGGATGCCGAATACGGGGATGCGGTTCGCGCCAATCGTCCCAAGCCGCAACTCCGAAGGGATCAACTCGCGCTGGTTCTCGATAGACAGATGCCGGAACCATTTTTGTGCCCCGAGGCAGAGAATACGCTTCGGTTGCAGTATCTCGATCAACGCTTCGCACCGCTTGTGGCAGTCATGTCTGCGGACAACCGTCTCAATCCCCACGGCGCGCGGTGTACTGAAAAGCACCACTTCGGAGAAGACCAGTTTGACATTCTCGCCGTCAAGTAGGCTATCAATATCCACTCCGGCGTACCGTAAGATGGAGCGCAGCATGGTCCAGATGCGCCATTTGTTACGCTCCTCGCGAAAGGACCAGTTGCCGTGCAGGAGTACGTCTCCGGTCATCCGATCCCCATACAGACCTCCTTTGATGCGCCAATTCTCGTTCGCCAGTTGGTCTCGATAGGAACCACCATATCCGGGGTTGATGGCCAAAATCAGCAATTCGGGGGGCTGCCGGACCCGAGACAAATCGGACTGAGTATAGAACGACAGATCGCAGTCGGAGTCACTCGTGGCAATGTCGTGATAGAAGTCTGCGGTCCGATCAGCCCAGTCCCGCAATTGTTCGGCCAGATTCATCATAGGAGAGAGGTTGTTTGCGATAAAGGTACTAATAATCGGAGAACTTCCCAAAGTGTGACAGCGGCTCATATCCGTAACCACCGCTCGGGCGAGGTGCAAAAGTGTATCAGCAGCGCAAGGACGATCACCGCAAGCAGGACCAATGCAATCTTGCGAGTTCGTGGATTCATCCGACCACGAATGTCGGTTTTTTGCTCAGACAACACCCATTTCCGACCGGTATGGTCGGTAATATACCATTTCTCCCTGTGATAATAGCCCGTTACGCCCTCAAGAAAATCTCCCTTCTCGTCGCAGATACCAGGTATAGCGAGATGCCCGGATTTGTTGATCTGAACCCATCTCCCATCTTTTTCGACAAGCGCTACTCCTTTACGAAATGGCCATACACAATCGTAGATGAAGGGAATGACCTGTTCACCGGACTCGTTCACAAAGCCCCATTTTTCATGATACTTGACCGCGGCCATTCCCTCCCGAAAGGGCCTGGCAGAGTCGTAAACACAAGATATGATGATATTACCGTCACTATCGGTAAAACCATATTTCCTAAAATTCCGAATGACTCTCGGTGATTTTCCAGACTTCGGAATGTTATTACTGCGTGGCAGCGCGTCGGGCTTGTTTTGCATTTTATCCATCATTACTATTTTATGTTCGTTTGCAAAATTCTCTTGTCGATGGGCCAAAACACGACACAGCAACGGAAAATTTACAAAACGGAGGATTGTGTCATGATTTGGGATCGCACAGGGCTATTTTTGTTTCGTAACCAATCACACGATAATGACACTCTGTGAACTTCTGCATCAAGTCGCGTGGGACGATATTCGCCCCCATATCGAACGACATCTGCCGGAACGCCCCGAGACGAAACTCGCCGATTACAAAAGGCTCTTCGAGTTGGCCCGGGAAACGGCTCCGGATCGCACTACCTACATACCCCGCACGCCTCTTACATTTCGGTTCTACCGAAATCCCGATACGCTCTCCTGTGAATGGAACGATCTGGCTCATGATACGATTAACTATTTTGGTAGTTACGTCGCCGATCATGCCTTCGGTGGCCCGCTGTCGCGTTCGCTGGCCTCACGGATCGAAAAATTCTCTCTGCCCATCAACAATTCCGAGTGGGCCGCCTTTTGCCTTTGGGAGTTGCTGCGCTACTATGGAGAGGATGACAACAGCGACGCGCCCAAAGTAAGAAAGCTCTTCCCTCTGTTCCGCTGCCTCGTCTTCCGTTGGAATGATTGGCGATTCCGGCGGATGACGCGTCGTTTCCGCATGGATCAGAATATGGCATCAAAGGGGGACAAGAGGCTGCAACGTCTGCGTCGCAAGGTGCAGCAGGTCGAAGCCTCCATTTTGAAGATTACGGGAAGAGAGTTTTTCACCTTGCATCAACTTCCCGAGAAGAAAATCAATCGGGTGTACGAATTGATTGGAGACCGCAAATGGCTGCTTGACCAAATGTTTGTCGGCACGCCCGAGGAGGTGGCACGCATGAAAGCGGTAAACGAACGTCTGCTGAAGCTCACCAGCCTGATGTATCGCCGGAGTGCCGCACTATACCGCAAGGTGCTGACCAGTAGCTATGATGCCGACTCCGATGACGATGTGATGGTAGAGGGAATCCTGAAATACAGCTATAATGAGGAGTCATCGCTCCTGCCCATGTCCAACGACGCCTTCTATGGTTCGGATTTTTGCCGGATGATGCAGGTGATTGATGGACTCTACGGATATGACATAGTGGCTGAATTGGAGGAGATCGAATCGACCTTGTGCAAGAATTTCGATCCACACGACCAGCCGGAGATGAGTGATGCCGAATTGGGTTTCAAGGATGAACTCGACGACGGTACAACATGGGCCGAAGGGGCCTTGTGGCACCCGGCATTCAAGAATATCTGCTTGTGTCATGCGGTACACGACATCTGTACGCACAAGAATTATTCGATTCCCGACCTATTGCGGATGAACGATTTCTGGTGCGAAGTGAAGGTGACGCACCAACATATCGTCGATCAGAGTGGTAACCGTTGGGAGTGGTGGAGGCGTTGCACCTTCGAAGAGTTTCGCTCCAAGCTCCTCTCCGAAGCGGAGCATCGTCCCGAACACATTCGGCTGGGGCAGTATATCATGACCCGCACGCCGCAAACGCCTCGGCTCGGCGAAATACCCCGGCGGCCGTCGGTCGAGCCTGTCCAGCTTCTCCCGGATGCGGAACACGGTTCTATGGAGCACGTAGCGGCGGTAGGGCTTGATATAGGAACCCAGAAAGGCGATGCCGCCGAGGACGTTTGCCAATTTCGTCTTATCGGGGTGGAGCGACAACGCCGCGTCGTCGCGCAGGAAACGCCCGATGGCGGGGATGAGCGAGAGCAGGTAACCGGGGTCGTTGTGCACGATGTAGAAGTCGTCCACATAGCGGCCGTAGTGCTTCAAACCCAACCGCTCTTTCATATAGTGGTCGAAATCGTTCAGGTAGAGGTTGCTGAAAAGCTGCGAAGTCAGGTTGCCGATAGGCAGCCCGCATCCTTCGGGCGAACGGGCGAGGCTTTTGGAAGCGGGCAGCCGGCCGAGCAACTTGGGGTCGCCCCGATAGACGCATCCGTCCAACGGGTCGCAATGGATGACCTGTCCGGTAAGATAGCTCACGATACGGAAACGGTCGGTAGCGTCGTTCCGGCGGCCGGTCTGCGGGTCGGTCTGCCGTCCGATCCAGCGCAGCAGCCGCTGCGCCTTGGCGTACAGGATGTCCCGGCTGATGCTCATGAAGTAGCTGCGGATGTCGAGCTTGAGCACATAACAGGGTTTCGTGTAGTTCTGCGAGCAGGAGCGTATGTGGTGTTCGAGCCGTTCGACCCCGGCGCTGATGCCCTTGTACTTGCGGCAGGAGTAGCAGTCGTAGATCAGGATGCGTTCGAGATAAGGCGAGAGGTACTCGTCGATGTAGTGGTGCACCACACGTTCGCGGAAGTTCGCCGCGATGACCTCGCGGGTAACCGGCTCGGTGACGATGAAACGCGTAGAGGGAGCCGGGACGTATTCGCGCCGGAGAATGGAGGCCGTCAGTTCGGAGAGCAGCTCCTCGCGCCTGAGCTCGAAGCGGAGGCGGTTGTTGGTCGCGCCCTTATGCCGGCAGGCCAGACGGTAGGCCCGCAGCAGGTCGGCGTAGAGTTCGTAATATGTTTTATCCTTCAGTGGCATGGTTCGAAAAAAAATCCGGATACCGGGCAGTGGCGTATTCCTTGACGCGCACCAGGCGCAGCGGGAACCTGTTGCCGGGAACGTTGTGGTTCACGTTCGCATTATTGAGGTTGAAGTTCAGGTTGCGGGCGTTCGAGCCTCCCGTCCACAGCGACGAGGACCAGCAATAGCCATTGACTCCGCGGTTCGTGATAAGGGTAATCGCTTTGCTGCACCCACCGGAGGACCGCATCCCGTCGGGAAGCGGCAGACCCCTGCGGGAGCCTTTCGACACTACCGCCGGGCATTCCCCACGGCGGCGGATTACCGAATTCGCCTTGCACGCTCCCCGCCCCGAAAAATCGGAGACGGGAACTCCGGCAGCCCGGTATCCGGGTCAGTTCGGATTTTCAGTATAATTTCAGTATGACAAAGAGCTTCGTTCCTTGCAAACCGGAGGCCGGGCGAAGGAGCATTCCGGCATCCTACCGCGGGGAATCGGCGCCCCGGCTTTTCTTATCGGCCGCACGGACGTAAGCCTCCCATTTCTGCAACTGCGCGGAGACGTCCGCCACCTGATCGCCCATCAGCACCACGTCCTTGTCCGAAAGCTGGCGCAGGCTCTCCATGAGGCGGAACAGCACCTTGAAACGCACCAGATAGTCCCGCGCCCGCGGGATATAGACCAGCTTGCCCTCGTCGCGCAGGTTGGCCTGATAGATGCAGCTTATGACCTCCTGCAAGGCCCGCTTGGCCTCCTCGCCCAACGTATAGCGGTAGTCGCGCTGCATACGCGGGGTACGGCGGTAAACCATCAGCAGCAGGTCGAAAGTCGCCTTATAGACCGGAAGATTCTCGTAATTCATTCGCCGTTCAACCTTTTCTTCAATTCCGACAGGAAGAGCATACACTCCAGCGGCGTGGCAGCCTCCAACGCGAAGCCGTGCAGGCGGCGCAACACCTCGCGCTCGGCGGCAGACGCCGAACCTGCCACACCCTCCTGCGGGACATCCCTTGCGGGAAACGACGCATCCGTCTCTTGTGTACCGCCTCCGACGAAAGCTCCGCCGGAGGCCGAAACGTCCCCGCTATCGGAGACGGGAGAACGCGGCTTGGAGACGCTCAACGGAATGCTCCGCACCCACTCGTCGTACTCCTGCTGCGTAAGCGCACCGAACGGGCCGCTGACAACGACCGTACCTTCGGCCGTCGTCTCGGCCTTGAAGCCTTCGGGAAGCAACCCGTCGAGCGCCGCCTGCGGGAAGCCGAGGTAGCAGACCTCCGCGCCCAGTTTCTTGTAGTGGCGCTTCTTAGCCTGATAGGGCCTCAGACTGCGGATGAAACGCAGCGCCGAAAAGCCGTATGCCCGGTAAAAGATGCCTTCGGGATAGAGAATCACCTCGCGGGCATCTATGTTTTCGCGTCCTACGACGTCGATGATGCTATCCATGATTTTTCAAAAATTTTTTCGACCGCTTCGCGGTATTATATAGAGCCAAGGATTCCTGAAGAATCCTTGGCAATACACTGAAATATACTCTGGATAAGACGGCAATTCGCCGTCTTAACTATTCCTTGACGCGCACCAGGCCCAGCGGGAACCTGTAGCCGGGAACGTTGCGGAGCACGTCCGCACCATTGAGGTAGAAGCCCAGGTAGCGGGCGCGCGAGCCTCCCGACCACAGCGACGAGGACCAGCAACAGCCATATACTCCGCGGTACGTGATATTCTCAGAGGTGGGATTATCTGCGTTCGCCGGCGAATAGTAGCCCGAAGCGGGGAACTGGAACTCGATGTAAGAGCCCTCCGTCCAAAAATCCTCGCTGGCCACCATGTCGATCGTGGTCTTGGTGTCGTCCTTACCGAGCGCCTTGATCTTGATCGAGAGATAGCGCTCCAGCGGATTGCCGTTGATTTGACACGTTTCCCAACGGTAAGCGGCGTACTGGCTCGTACTCTTGAACCGCAGGCCGTAAACGGGGTAAATATTATAATTACCCTTTTCCGGAACATCCGGCTCCGCCGTGTGATAGTGCACCGTTTCGCTCAACGCTCCGACTTTCATCTGCGACTGCCCTTTGAGCGTATATTCGCTGTCGGTATCGTCGGGATGGGTCTTATCTGGCAAATTGTCCAGACCATTTTTTAGGTAAATTGTCTCGGTAAAAGGAGTTTCAACAGTCACGTAAGGGAACGTATTGGTCGAAGAATTGTCATTCCAATACGGATAATACAAGCCGTCCTTTTCTTTATGAACAGTAGCCCGGTCGGCCTCTTCGGTATACATGGGAAGCAGCAGGTTCAGCTCGCCCTCGGTGGGCAGGCGGTATTCGTTACCCTCGCCGTCGGTCAGCACCGCATCGGCAGCCGTCACTCCGGCGTCCTTCAACTCCGTATAGGTGAAATAGGAATCGGTCGGGCATTCGTCCGCCGAAACGGTCAGTTTGTCGTAAAACGAATTGATCTTTTTCGTCCCCAGATCCACGCTCTTGGCGTTGAACGGGGTGAACATATTGACCTTGAGCGCAGCGTTGCGGCGTGCCTGATCGGCCTCCGCCACCTCTTCGGCCGAAGCCTTCACCAGACGCAGGGTGCCGGCAGCAACTTTAGAATAAGAAGTCATCAGGATTTCGTTTACATTATGGCCTGCACTATGTGCTTTCGATTCGTCTGCTTCGGTCGATGTCCAGAAAAAAGAATTGCTTCCTTGACTTCCAATATCCTCATGACCAGGCTGTTTATATCCCGTAGCGGCGATATGATAGACAAGCTGGTTCTCGGCATCGGTATCGCCGTCAGCGGGATTGCCCCAGTACGCTTCGTCGGCCACTTCGCCGATGGTCAGCAGCGAGTTCGCCTGCAAAGCCTTGATACGGATCTCCAGCTCGCCGTTCGCAGCGTCACCGCTGTTTTTGTTCTCATAGCGGTAGGCCGCGCACTGCGCCGTACCTTTGAAACGGATGGCATAGACGATCGGATAGGCCGGACTGCCACTCCCACCGACTACGGCAGCATTTTTGAACCACGACTTGCCCTCGCCGCCGTTCGTCTCCTTGCTGCCGAACAGCTTTTCGGGCAGGGTCTCGGTGATCTCCGAAGTCCCGTCCATCGCTTCGTCGAAACGGACATGGTTCGTTTCGTCGGGGAAAAGCAGATACATTTCGTCCCTGGTCGGCACGCGGTAATAGGTTCCGTCGGTCTCGTTGTAGTAGACGGCCGTCGCCCACTTCTCATTCCAGGCGACATAGGCCGAGGTGTTGTTCGGGTCGGCAGTCGTGAAGGCGACCGTTCCCTGCGCCTCGTCTATCGTCTTTACGTTGGCTCCGGCGAAATGGTTGATGGCCAGTTTGGCGTTCATCTCAGCCTGGAACGTGATGTCATCGACGTTGAACGACTCCTCGTTCGTCCAGTCCACCACCTCGATGCCGAATTCGGGTTCGACCTTCCGGCCCACCGTGATACGGTAGAGGTAGTTGCGTTTGAGAGCCAGCGGCGCCAGCCCCTCGGGGTCGTTCCGGTCGAGGAACTCGACCGTATGGGTGTAGGGCTGGTCGAGGTAGGTGTACTCGATGTCGAGCGTCGGCACGGTCGCCTCGCCGCGGCGGCTCAGGTTCTCGTAGCCGTAGATCTTCGATTTGTATTCGGCCGGCACGTCGAAGCTGCCCACGAGGTTCAGATCCGGGTACTCCTTGTCCTCGACCGCTCCGGGTTCCGCAAGCATGGCGTTGGGCGTGAAAAGCCGGCTTTTCACGGCGCGGTTGCGGAAGGTCACCTTCGTGATGGTCAGTCCTTCGGCCTTGTTCAGCAGGTCGATGCGCATCGAAAGACGACGCAGCGACACCTCGCCGCAGTCGGCCACCTCGCCGCTGTACGAAATGATCTTCAACACCTCGGGGGTGGTCATGACGAAGGCGTTGTCGGCGTCGGGGGTCTGCTCCACGAGCAGTTCCTCCAGCTCGGTCACGGGCGATCCGGCACCGAGGGCCTTGACAGCGCCCTCCAGCGTCGGATCGGCATTAGCCACCAGATAGAGGTCGAAGCGGCCGTCCTTGGCGATGTCGAACGAGCAGCCGTCGTCCGTAACCGTCACGTCGAAGGCCCGGTAGAAGCCCATCCCGCCCGAAGACTGTTTTTCATAGGCCGCGGCGAGGAGCGAGGTTACTTTCTTCTCGGCATCGGTAGCGGCCGAGGCGTCGGGTTTCGCCGCTCCGTTGTCGCCTGCGGCGCGGGTTCTGCCGTTCTGTTGCTGCGGCGTGATGCCGGCCAGCGTGAAGACCACGCGGTTGCCGTCGCCCGGAGCGCCGCCCTCGGGCATATCCTCGCGCGTACAGCCGCTCAGCAGTACTCCGGCCACCAGCGCAAGGGTCGATATGATTCGTGTTTTCATTGCGTTATTTCGTTTTTTCTGTTTGCTGTTATGCGGGCAGCTACGGGACTATTCCGACACTTTTACCAAGCGCAGCGAGTACTTATTGTCGAGAGCGCTATGATCCATGTGCGCATTATTTAGGCTGAAGCGCAGGTCGTAGACGTGCGAGCCTCCCGTCCACAGCGACGAGGACCTGCAATAGCCATTGACTCCACGGTACGTGATATTCTCGGGGGTTGGTTGACCTATCTCCGGAGCATAGTAGCCCGAAGCCGGGAACTTGAACTCGATAAACCCGTCGCGCCAGAAAGAAACGTTATCCGCCACATCGTCCACCGTCAGTTCGGAATCCGCCGGCAGCGCCTTGATCTTGATCGAAAAATAGCGTTCCAGCGGATCGTCGGCAATCCGGCACGATTCCCAACGGTAGGCGGCGTATTGGCTCGTACCCTTGAACCGAACCGCATAGACGGGATGGATGTTGTAATTGCCTTTCTGCGGATCATCCGGCTCCGTCGTGTAATAGTGCACCGTTTCACTCAGTACTCCGAGCTTCATCTGCGACTGGCCTTTGAGCGTATATTCGCTGTCGGTATCGTCGGGATGGGACTTGTCGGGCAGATTGTCCTCGCCGTTTTTCAGGTAGATCGTCTCGGTGAAGGGCGTTTCTACGGTTACCAAAGAGGTGTTAGTCGAAGCGTTGTCGTTCCACCACGGACAATACTGGCCCTTTTTTCCGTCGATATCAGGCTGGTCACCCGGTTCTGTATACATGGGCAGCAGCAGATTCAACTCGCCGGCAGTCGGCAGGCGGTATTTCTTGCCATCGGGACCGGTGAAGACCGCATCGGCGGCCGTCGCTCCGGCATCCTTCAACTGTGTGTAGGTGAAATAGGAATCGGTCGGGCATTCGTCCGCCGAAACGGCCAGCTTGTCGAAGAACGCGTTGACCGTTTTCGAATTCAAATCCACGCTCTTGACGTTGAATTCGGTGAACATATTGACCTTGAGCGCAGCGTTGAGCGCCGCCTGGTCGTGCTTGTCGAACGGGATGTCCTCGATCTGGAAAGCCCCGGCGGTGTTCCAGTCTTCGACGGTAATGTCGAAAGACACGTCGAGCTGCTTGGTCAGCACGATGCGGTAAAGGTAGTTGCGTTTGAGCGCCAGCGGAGTTTTTCCGGCGGGGTCGGTCGAATCGAAGAATTTTACCGTATGGGTGAATTTCAGTCCGTCCATCGTGTATTTGACCTCCAGCGCGGGCAGATGCTCTCCGTCGGGCGTGACATCCACGTTTTCATAGGAGTAGATCGAAGCCTTGTATTCGGTCGGCTTGGCGAAATCGCCCGCGAGGTCGATTCCCTCGTAGGATTTCTCTTCGTAGAGATCCTGCGGGGTGGAGAACGTCATGTCGTTCGAAGCGCCCAGACGGCTCTGCTTCGTGCGGTTGACGAACTTCACGGAATTGACCGTGACGCCCGTAGCGGCATTGACGAGGTCGATACGCACGGCCAGACGGCGCATCGTCACGATGCCGCCGTTCGTTACCACCCCGTGTTTGGAGACGATGCGCCGGGCTTCCGTCGAAAACATCACGAACGGATGCCATGCCTCTTCGCCGTCTTTCCTGCCGACCTGCTGCGTTACGAGCAGCGCCGCGAGGTCGTCCTCCGTAACGCGGGAATCGGAGTTTCGGTCGGTCAGGGCCAGCAGCGCCGCGGCAAGCGTTTCGTCGGCATTGGCCACGAACCAAATATCGTAGATTCCGTTCTTTTCCACGTCGAACGAAGCGGTCTGCGAATCCGCATCGTAGGCGGCGTCGAACGTTTTGTAATAATTGCCGTCGTCGGTGAAGGCTACGGCCAGCAGGCCGTCGATTTTCTTTTCTTCGTCGGTAGCGGCCAGCGGCGCGGAGGCGTTGTTGTCGCCTGCGGCGCGGGTCGCTCCGCCCAGCGTGAAGACCACGCGGTTGCCGTCCGACGGCTGCGGGCCGCCGTCCGGAGCGTCCTTGCTGCATCCGGCCAGCAGCGCCGCGGCAGCGAGGAGTGCGGTTATGAAGCTTGTTTTCATTGCGTTATTTCGTTTTTTCTGTTTGCTGTTATACAGATACGGCTACTCCGATACTTTTACAAAGCGAAGAGGAAACCTGCTGCCGGGATTGTGGCGGCCCACGAGCGCATTATCGAGGTAGAAGCCCAGGCCGCGGGCGTGCGAGGCTTCCGTCCACAGCGACGAGGCCCAGCAATAGCCATGGACTCCGCGGTCTGTGATATTCTCAGGGGTGGGATCATCTGCATTCTCCGGAACATAGTACCCCGAAGCAGGGAACTGGAATTCGATAAAGCCTTCTTTCCAAAACGCCTCGTCGGCCACGTCGTCGATGGTCGTCGCATTGTCCTGCGGATGCAGGGCCTTGATCCTGATCGAGAGGTAACGCTCCAACGCATTGCCCGCGATCTTGCACGTTTCCCAACGGTAAGCGGCGTACTGGCTCGTACCCTTGAACCGCAAACCATAGACAGGATGAAGATTATATATATCCGTTCCCGGGTTAATCGGATAGGCGATTTGTTCGGTCTGTACACCGACTTTCAGTTGCGACTGCCCTTTGAGCGTATATTCGGGATCGGCCGGATGTGTTTCGTCCGGCAAATTGTCCATACCGTTCTTCAGGTAGATTGTCTCGGTAAAGGGCGTTGCAACGGTCACGAAAGGCAACGTGTTGGTCGAGGGATTGTCATTCCAATACGGATGATACAAGCCGTCCTTTTCCTTATTGACAGTAGCCCGGTCGGTCTCTTCCGTCCACATGGGCAGCAGCAGGTTCAGCTCGCCCTCGGTCGGCAGGCGGTATTTTCCGCCGTCGGGACCGGTAAAGACCGCATCGGCGGCCATCATTCCGGCATCCTTCAACTGCGTATAGGTGAAATAGGAATCGGGCGGGCAGTCGTCCGCCGAAACGGCCGGTTTGTCGAAGAACGCATTGATCTTTTTCGCCCCCGGATCCACGTTCTTGGCATTGAACGGGGTGAACATATTGACCTTGAGCGCAGCGTTGAGCTTTTGCTGCGACTCGGGATCGAGCGGATCGCCGGGGCCGATCTCTTCGGGCATCTCGACCGTGTTCCAGTCCTCGACCTTGAACGTGAACTGCACTTCGTTGGTCGTCACAGGCTTCCCGTTGCCCAGCACAACGGTGTAAAGGTGGTTGCGTTCGATATCGACGGGCGTCTGTGTGCCGCCGGCTTCGGTGCGGATGAAGGGCACTTCGACCGTACCTTTGCTGTCGTTCACGCGGTAGGTGATCCGCACGGCAGCGTAGTCTCCGGCCGTGTTGGGGCGTTCATAGGCGTAGAACGTCTTTCGGAAGGTCTTCGGAGCGAACACCTCGCCCGGTTTGAGTGCGGGATGCTCTTCGGTAAGATCCACCGTCGCATTGCTGCCCAGCACGATCCGGTCGGCGACCGGAGCCGAGAGCGGGGCTTGCGCGAAAAGGTAGCCTCGGGTGGCGGCACCGACGAGTACGGCGCTTTCGAGCGTCATGTTCGGCGTGTTGTTCTGCACATCCACACGGGCTACGATACGCGTGAGCTTGACCTCGCACTTCACGCCCGGCACGATGGTAATCACCTCGTTCTGCCCGTCTGCGGTCGCCGTGCCCGACATGGCGATGCCCGCATCGGCTTCGGCGAGCTTGTCGGCCGTATCGCCGTCGGCGAGCTCGACGGTGGCCGCGGTCTCGTGCAGATCGGCTTCGGCCGAACCCGCTGCCGTCGCAGCCACGGCGGCATCGTCATTTACGACGAAGACGAATTTGCGCTTGGCGTTCATATCGGAAATCGGCGCTTCGAGCGAAAAGGTGTAGGTGCCGTTGCCGTTGTCGTAGAGCGTGATGTCGCTCGTCATGTCGTGCTTGCGCAGGAATTTGGGCGCGGAGGTATCGGTCGCGTCGTAAACCAGCAGTGTCAGCTGACGCACGGCGTATTCCGCTGCGTCGTGCGTGGCCCGCGTGGCGCTGCGGGGGTAAATCACCCCTTCGCTGCCGGGCGTGGCGAGGGTAAAGGTGATGGGAATACGGCTGTCGTCCGTATCGCCCGAACCGGTCGTCTCCTTGCTGCATCCGGCCAGCAGCGAGGCGGCAGCGAGGAGTGCGGTTATGAATCTTGTTTTCATTGCGTTATTTCGTTTTTTCTGTTTGCTGTTATTCAGGCGGAGACAGGGCTACTCCGATACTTTTACAAAGCGAAGCGAGAACCTATAGCCGGGAGCGTAGTGGTACACGCTTGCATTACTGAGGGAGAAGCCTATGTCGCGGGCGTACGAACCTCCCATCCACAGCGACGAGGACCAGCAATAGCCAAAGAGCCCGCGGCTCGTGATATTTTCAGGGGTGGGATTACTTGCATTTTTCGGCGAATAGTAGCCTGAAGCGGGGAACTTAAATTCAATAAAACCGTCCTTCCAGAACGCCTCTTGCGCCACTTGGTCGATCGTAGTCTGCGTATCATCCTGTTTCAACGCCTTGATCTTGATCGAAAGATAACGCTCCAACGGATTGTCGGCAATCCGGCACGATTCCCAGCGGTAGGCCGCGTACTGGCTCGTACCTTTGAACCGCAGGGCGTAAACGGGATAAATATTGTAATTGCCTTTCTGCGGATCATCCGGCTCCGTCGTGTAATAGTGCACCGTTTCGCTCAGCGCTCCGACTTTCATCTGCGACTGGCCTTTGAGCGTATATTCGCTGTCGGTATCGTCGGAATGGGTCTTGTCGGGCAGATTGTCCTCGCCGTTTTTCAGGTAGATCGTTTCGGTAAAAGGAGTTTCAACAATCACGTAAGGGAATGTATTGGTCGAGAGATTGTCGTTCCAATACGGATGATACAAGCCGTCCTTTTCCTTATTGACAGTAGCCCGGTCGGTCTCTTCCGTCCACATGGGCAGCAGCAGGTTCAGCTCGCCCTCGGTCGGCAGGCGGTATTTTCCGCCGTCGGGACCGGTAAAGACCGCATCGGCGGCCATCATTCCGGCATCCTTCAACTGCGTATAGGTGAAATAGGAATCGGGCGGGCAGTCGTCCGCCGAAACCGCCAGTTTGTCGAAGAACGCATTGATCTTTTTCGCCCCCGGATCCACGCTCTTGGCGTTGAACGGGGTGAACATATTGACTTTTAACGCCTTATTGCGTTTCATCTGCTCGTCCTCGTCGGGATCCACCGCTTCGTCCATATCCACGACGTTCCAATCCTCGATCCTGAGCGAGAACTTCACTTCGTTGGTCGTCACGGGATCGCCGTTTCCGAGCACGACGGTATAGAGCGTATTGCGCTCGATATCCACGAACTCCCTGGTGTCGGAAGTCTTGCGGAACGGTACTACGACCTCGCCCTTGCTGCTGTTGACGGTGTAGGTAATCTTGATTTCGGCGCCGTTGCCGTCTTCGTTATGCCGCTCGTAGAGGTAGAACACCTTTTTGAGATCCTTCTGTTCGTCGTAAGTCGTACCGAGAGCGACCTCGGCGTTCATCGCCTCGGTAATGTAGCTTTCGCTGGCAGCGGCGACCGGATCGTGCGGAAAGAGGTAGCCCCGGGGCGCGGCATTCAACAGCTCGATGGAGCCGATGACCAGATTCGGCGTGTTGTTCTGCACATCCACGCGGGCCACGATACGCCGGAGGGACACCTCGCACTTCACGCCGGGCGTGATGGTCACGACGTCGCTCGAATTGCTTCGTGCGATGCCCGACATGGCGATGCCCGTGCCTTTGGCAGCGAGTTTGTCGGCCGAATGCCCCTCTTCGAGAGTGATGCCTGCCAGTTTGTTTTCCAGCTCGTCCTGCGACTCTCCGGGAGATGGTTCGTCAAAGGCGTCATTGGCCACGAAGACGAAACGCTGGCGGGCTTTCAGGTCGCTCACCGGGGCCTTCAATGTGAAATTGTAGGTTCCGGCGCCGTTCGAGACGATGCTGATGGCCTGATCGCCCGACGCATCCGTGGCATAGCGGCGCAGGAAAGTCCCCCTGCCGGCGTCATCGACCGAATAGACATAAAGCGTAAGGCGGTGGATCGTCCACTCGGCCTCGTCGTGCGTGGCGCGCGTAGTGCCGTAGGGGACGGCTTCCCCCGCCGGGGTGTTCATCGTGAAGCTCACGGGAATGGTGCTTCCGTCGTCTCCACATCCGCAGGCCGCGGGCTCCGAGGAGCACGACACGGCCGTCCAGGCCGTTATCATTCCGATAAAAGCCTGCAAACAGATTCGTTTCATTGTTTTCGACATAAAAAGATCATTAAAAAATTATTGTATCAATCATTATCGTATTCATCCGCCCCGGTCAGTTGAATGTTCCTCCGTCCTGCCAGTCCTCGACATCGGCGTCGATCCACGGGCGCACCTCCACGCTGCCGTCGGCAAAAAGCGTGAGCTGGATGCGGTATTCCTGTACGGCCGCAGCGTCGGGATTCCAGCCCCACGTCCGGAAAGCCCGCCGCAGGTCGATAGGCTCCGTAACGGCCTTGTCGCCGAACCAAAGCCGGAAGACGGGAATATGCTCCGCGGTATAGCGCATCGTGACGAACTCCCCGCGCAACTCCTGCGCCTTGAGGGGCGTGCGCTCCACATGGGTCGCCAGCTTTCCGTTGTCTGCGGGGATGAGTTTGTCGCCCACCGTATGACAGCGGTCGGGGCAGAGCGAATAGCCCACGGGAACCTGCCCGATTTCCATACGGTACGCTCCGACATCTTCCGGCATATTGTGCCACATGACCTTGACATGCAGGTGGCAGTGGATATTGTTCATGTAGGTCGTAAACGTCTGCTGTCGCGATCCGTCCACATGCATGCGGCACACGCCCCAATACAATTCGTCGGCATCGAGGTATTCGCCCGAGGGCGTGAGGCCCGCCAGTTCCATTTCGAGTGTCGCGAGCGTCCGGTCGCCGGCTTCGAACGCCAGCGGACTTTCGGCGTTGCCCAGCGTCAGCAGCGTGTAGTCGCCGTCGGGAAGCGAAAAACGCAACATCCGGATCGGCTCTCCGGAGGGAATCTCCCGCACGAAACGGCCCCCGGCATCGAAGACGAAGTGACGCAGCGAGCGGATATAGGTCGCGAGCTCTTCGACGCCGTAGGGGACGTATCTGATCTCCATGCGAATATTCCCGCAGCAGATATCCCGGTCGTCCTCCAGAGAGCAGGCACACAACAGCAGGCAGAGCCCCGCAACGGAGCCCGCCAGCATCGCCGCTCTGCGGTGTATGATATGTCGTGCCGTCCATCTCATCGTTTTTTCAGCCTGCCGTGCGTCGCTGTGATCCGTCGCCTCCGCATCGCCCGGCTGTTCCCGTGTCTGCGTCTGTTCCTGTCGTTATGCTGCGTCCGGCCCCGTTCTCATCCCGGGCCCGCATCCCTTTATTCGCTTACGTTATCTATTCCTGCCTCGGCCTCATCCCCGAATTCCTCTTTCCACTTGCGGAGCTGTTCGAGGTTGTAGGCGGCCCTGTCGGGGTCGGTCTCCAACGCCTTCCGGAAGTAGGCTTCGGCCTCCCCGATCTTCCCGCACAGCCAATGGTACACGCCGAGGTTATTGGCCGCCAGCGGATTCTCCCTGACGCGGCCCAGGCACACCCACGCCAGTTCCAGATCCCCCCGCACCAATGCGGCCGACGAAGCGTTGATGTTGGCAATGTCGTCATCCGGGAAATAGCGCACGGCGATGTCGTACTCACGGCCATAAGCATCGCGCTGTCTTACGATCGTGCGGTCGTCGTTTTCGGCCTGCGCCACCTCGTACATCTCCTGCAGGCTCAAATCCTGCGGACGACGGCCGATCAGCTCCCCGGCTTCCTCCGGATCGAAGGCCCGCACGCGGTAGTCGATCCGCATCTCCATACGCCGCAGCGGCGGGAAAATATGTTCCAGCATATATCGGTAAGGATTGCCGCCGCGAAGATCCATCAGGAGCTTTTCGCGCCCGTCGAAAATGTCGTAAGTGTCGATGATGTCCAACACTTCGTCTTTAGCCTTCATGTCGCTCCGTCCGACCGCTTCGCGCAGACCCTCCCAGTCCTCGCCCTTGCCCTCGGCCGTGACTTTTCCGGCCGGAAGACCGTAGCGCCCGTGCAGATAGTCGCGCATACCGCCGGCACGCTGCTCGGAGAGCACCATGTTATGCTTGTAGGTATCCTCCGGCGAAGCATAACCCGTGATCGAGGCGGAGAGGATGCGGTAGGTCGCCGTATCGGTGGCCACGGGCGACAGGATTTTGTCGATACGCGACAACTCCTGCCGGTTGTTCTCGAAGTCGGGATAGACCCTCCAATCGTTCACCGGGTAGGTAATACGGACGGTGGCCGTGGCCGTGCGCTCCTTGACCGCCTCCGGCTTGGGCCGGATGAAGGTCACGTTCGTCTCGAAAAGCGGCACGCTCACGGCGGCCACCGGAAATGGCAGCATGCCCGCAACGGTCGTATAGACCGTATCGGGCACCGTGACGGCACGCTCCGGAACGGCGATTGCTTCCGAAGCCAGCAGGTGCTCGTCGCAGCAGGTCCGCAGGATATGCTGCAACTGCAACTCTCCGGCAAAGGATTGCGGGACGGCCCTGCTCTCCCGGTAGTCGAAATCGCCGTGACCGCCCCGGTAAAGGATGCGGACTTTACCGACGGTCTTGCTGTCGGACAACGCCTCGCGCCGCCTGTGGTATTTGGCTCCGGAAGGGGTGAAGTAACCCAATTCGGGGAAACGGATGGTATCGCCGTCCGAAACGTACAGAGGAACGAGGTGCAGCGACATAGGACCTTTGAGCCGCCCGGCCACCTCGCCCGAAAAACGCACTTCGAGGCTATCGCCCCGCCACTCGGCCTTCGGGCCGTTCACGTAGCGGAAGGCAGGATACCGCGAACCGGCCGCGGGAGCGGCGCGAAGACCGTCCGCCGCATTCCGGAGGAAGAACAAGGCTGAGAGGAGGAGCAAAACCTTTTTCATAAGTCAGCGGATGTAATAGATGAATGATACCGCGGCTTTCGTAGGCCCGAACCAATGCCGCCGGTAATTGCCCTGTTTGTCGCCGCAGGCTCCGCAATTATATTTATCGTAACGCAGATAAATATAACCGACACCGACGGACGCTTCCAACCCCCAGCGCTTGCCGAGAGCCCACTGATAGCCGTAGCTTAGGCCTGCGCCCGCAGCCCAGCCGTCGTAACGGGCGTCTTCGAGGAATTTCGGGAACTTCATGCCTCCGGCGTTGTACTGGCCGTAAAGGGCGTGGAAGCCTATATAGTGGCGTTCGAAAACCCGGCAGAACCAGTATTTGGCTTCGGGCATGACGAGCCAGTGGTGCAGCTTGGGGTTGGAGGCGACGCCGTCGGAGTTGGAACGGTTGGGGAAATTGAAGGCGTTGTAGCCTACGGTGGCGGACAGCGTATAGCGCGGGGCGAGACGCCATTCCAGCCCAATGTTGGGTGTAGTAGTCGCCCAATACAACAGGTTGGTCTTGATGCCGGCCTGTTGTGCACGAGCGGTATGAAACGCTCCCGTACCTATGAAACACAGGCAGAAAACAATGTACAGGATATGCGGTTTTCTCTTCATTTACAGGCTTGACCGGGTCTTGGGAACAACCCGATTATGCCTGATACTCCGCAACGTAACGAAAGGCAGATTGCCTGCCTGTATTGCAATTCGCTATGCAAAGCGAAATAATCGGAAAATTGTCGAATGGAATAAACTGATTTACAGCATGTATAATCATCGGATTCGTTTTATCGGAGCGAACCGGTTTTTCGTAGATAGCTGATACGAGGGCAAGATGTTGGCTGTAAGCCCGATTGCAGTGCAACAATATGCCGGAAACAGTAAAGCATCCGTTCTCTGTCCGTGCAGGATTCGGCAAAAAGATGCACCGGAACCGTTTGGCATATGTTCCGGGGGGGGGAAGATTTTCGGCGAAGATGCGTTTTGACATTTCAGAAAGAATATGATACGGTAAAACAGTGATGGCATGAAAAATGGCATATATAATCGTAAAAAATATCCTGTACGGAGCATATAGAAGATTATTTTCGATGATATTTCTTGTACATAATGCAGATAATCCATATTTTTGCATCATAAATTTGGAATAGTTCGATTTTGTCTGTTTGTCGACGGCAAGTATATGAAATCAGGCGTAATTCGCTTTGCATAGCGAATCAAGGCTTATATCGGTCGGGCAATTTATTTTTCCCATTACAGTTTCGTAACCCTTTCGTTCACTTCGTCCACGGTATGTTTGTCGAGACTTGCCAGATAAATGCGCGTGGTACGCTCCGAAGTGTGGCCCAGTCCTTCGCTGATATGCGGCGTGGGAACGCCCATGCTCCGGGCTTCCGTAGCCCATGTATGGCGCGCCACATTGAAAGTCAGATTCCGGCAGCCCAACCGCCGGGAAATCTCTTTGAGCAAAGTGAGGTAGTAATGGAGCGCCATGCAGTAAAAATTGTACAGCGACGCAGGCGGCACGTCGCCGTTCACATCTTCCTGTTTGTTCGCCGAAGAGAGCATTCCGCGCTGCATGCAGGGCAGCACCCATGGGGAGGCCGGATCGTCGTAACGGGAAATGATCTCCCGGAGCTGCGGCGTAAGGGCTACGCTGAACACCTGATGTGTTTTTTGGCGTTCGTAGTGCAGCGCTTCGTTCCAAACCTTCGTTTTCCGCAGGTAGCACATATCCACGAAAGACATCCCCCGGGCATAGAAACTGAACAGAAACATATCGCGGGCTTCGTTCAGTTCGCTGTCCCCGAAATCCCTGCCGGCAAGGGTTCGCAGCAGGCTTCGGGGTACGGCCAGTTTCGGGGTTCTGGCCGGTTTGAACGATACCTCCCGGAACGGGTCGCCATATGTCGGAGCATAGCCGCACCGCCGGGCTCGATTATAAAGGGCGTGCAGGGTGCGCAGATAGAACGAAACGGTATTGCGACGGTTGCCGCGCCGGAAGAGGTATTCTCCGAAGGCAAAGACCGTGTGTTCGTCGAGTTGAGAAAAACGATAACGGGACTGTGCCGCGAATTTGCTCCATGCACTCGCAAGAGAACGGTATGAGCGGGCTGTGCCAAAGCGCCCTGCCTCTTCGAGATCGGACACTACCTGTTTCGCGAAAACGTCCACGTAACGATTGTCATTGCCGAACTTGTACGTTCCTGTGATGTCCGATGCCGTATAAGGTTTTCCGGAGGCTGCCAAACGAGCGCAAACAGCATGCAATTCTTCCATACAGAGTGTAACGCATTCATTCGCATCACGGATCAGTGTACGGTGGGCTTTGGTGCGGTGCACCGCCACGGCACGACCCGTCTTCACATCAAACTCTTCAGGATGCAACCGGTATGGAGTGGTCAAAATACTGCGGTGACGACAATAGATCACCTGAATAATAAGCGCATAACGGCCCTCGCTGTCGGCGCGGTAATTGAGCCGGGCTGTGATCGATGTTTTCATTCGGTTATACTTGAATCGGTTTATAGGAAGATCGGACACAGGCCGCGAAAATCCGAAAACATCGCCGCAGGAAACAATCCCTACATATCCTCCGAAGGAACGACCGGAAGTCCGTTACGGAGAATGAACCGCTCCCTGTATCTGCATTTTCTTGTTTTCACGCCCGTGTCGTAAATAGCACATAAAGGCCCCAAGATACGCCGATTTGGTCGAATCCTGCGACGAACATCCAAGTATATTTACTATTCGATCTCCATGCCATAAACAAACTTATCGGAATGGAACGAAGAGAAGCCCCAGTATTATGGGACGACATTCGATACAGTCAAACCGCCGGATAAATGATTTTATCTTATAATTGAAAATTACAGCGTCCGGCGTTTTGTCGTCTCTTTCGTTGCCGAATCCGCTGCTGTTCTTCATAGGCCCGCGCATCGGCCAGATCCAACAGCGTATCGACAATGCCGGAGACGGGATTTGCCATGTGGTTTTGCACTTCGTGTTCCTGCTCTGCGTGTTGTTCCACGGTGTGTCGTTCTTCCTTTGCGGATGCCGGATACAACTCGTTGAAAACGTTGGCAGAAAACTCCTTTCCCAGCATCGACCCGTCGGCGACGATGCCGGCTTCGTGGTCGATGAACGTTACACCGTAGATTCTGCCCACAGGGTTGATACGGAATATCGTGTCGATACCGTCAGCCTTCAACAGCTGCCGGAATTCGTCCCGTGTGTTACGGGGGCTCATGGCATCGCGGACTGTCTGTCGCAGGCGGTCGAGCGCGCCTTCTTCCTTTAATACGGCCTTCGACTTCCCGTAATACTTTTGAAGGGCATCATAACCGACATCTTTTCCTATTTTACTCGACTTGAAGGGGGGCCTGTTCCATAGCCGTCGTCGGTCAGAGCGCCGTAGACAATACCCGCGTAATTTCTGCCGTCGATGGTTCCCGTATGTCCTTCGACCGAGACGTTGAAGCGTTCCAGCAGGGTGCGGAACTCCCCGTAGGACGAGCATTTGTAATTGCGCAGGCACGACCGCACGACGGACGATATCTGCTGTTTGACATTGCCTTCCCTGTAGTTTGCCCTATGCAATCCCACATTATAGGCCAACTCCTCGCCCTTGATACTCGGATGCAGATCGTATTTTCGTTCTAATTCCCGCAATACGGACATGGAGTGGTCGTATTCATGCGAATCGTTGATTTTCCACCCCCCCCCGCTCGTCGACCCGCAGCGACACGATATGGAGATGCTCGCGCGAGATGTCCTTAATGTTTAAAGACAATGTAGGGCTGGTTGCCATAACCCATAGTTCCATGTATTCCTGCGCGATGTCCCGGAGCTGTTCGTCTGTCAGCCTGTCCTCCGGTGAAGGGTTCAGCGAGGCATGGAAGACCGTGTTCGTAGTCCTGCGGTTGGTTTCGAGATACGGTATGAAGCTCTCCATGCAGGCGTCAATATCAAGGCTTCCGCATTTATCGTATGGCTCCAGTATCTTCTGCCAGAAGAGCACCTCGGCTTCATCCTTATCCACTTTCTCTTTGTTATAGCGCAAAGCCCCTCCGGGCGAGGAGCCCGATCTTATATTCGCAACCACTCCGCAGCTCGTTTGGCAAGGTTCAGAATCTCGATACTGAGGGCTTTCAGCTCGCGGGTTCGCTGCTCCAGCATAGCGATCTGATGCGGGATAGCAACGTTGGAAAAGTGCGCGTTGATGGCTTTTACAATCTGGTTATAGTTGTTCCCGAGCTTTTGAAACTGGAAGTAAAAGTCGTTCAGCCGGGCAACAAACTGAACTTTCGAAGGGTCGCGTCTGACGACTACGAACTCTTCGGCGACAATGCGTTTGATTATAAAATGGCTGCGGTTATACTCCGATCCGGCCTTGCAGAGCGAGCTGTACCTTTGTCCGACAAAGGTACAGCTCGCTGTTGTCTGGCTACAACAAAAATCCGCACCGGAGAATCTCTGACCGAAGTTTTCGGGATGCCTCGCTGCGACTGCCGAGAACAGTGCTGTTCCCGGTGCAATATTAAACCGTGTAGGCGCCAAAACAAGCCCTCGGTGCGGACTGGAGCGAACATCGGAACCGAGGTATTTCAGTCGATTGTATCTTGCAGCATGAAAGGCAGGTTTTCTTATTCCGTTCATTATTCCGATATAAATCGCATGAAATAGAAAACGGTATTTTGAATGGTTCAAAACATAAAACCGAACACACACGCTTTACGACTGTATAGCTAACAATCAATCTCAAAAACGTTGTATCATGGATTCATTTAAAGGAAAAAACAATCCCGCACCCAATCCTTCGAAGCATCCCCGTATCGAAGCCGATGAGGAACTGATGCGCCAGATGATCGCCGGACAAGTTCCTTTGGATTCGAAAGTCGTCTGCAAAATTCCCGAGCCGGAAGAGGAAAATACGGACGCTCCTGAGGAAAACACATCGGCACCGACGACTGAAAAAACAGATGTTGATCCCCAAATGAGTTCCGTAAAGGAGCCTTCCGGATTCCGGCAAAAAAGAATTTTACTGCCCGATTTCGGACAGACTTTTTTCGCGCCTGTGGATTGCCGTAACCGCTCTGCGATCTACGTCAGCGCCCAAACCAAGTGCAAAGTGCCGGCAATCCGACACCTCTTGGAAACGATAATACAAGATTAACGGCTTTGGCTGACAATATACTGCGCCTTGTCATGGACATTTACAGCGACGAGTTGAATTATCTCCACGAGAAGAAAAACAACAGACGACGGTTTTGAACAGATAATGCGATAAACGATTACTTTGGGATGCTGATATGCGTGTCGTAGAGTCAATAGCCCGTTGGGTAGTGTCCGAGCCGCAGAATGCCGCCTATTCCGACGGTAGCGACCGGCCAAACGCCGGGGATGGAAATACGCAAGGCTCACTCTCGGGCGATTCGCACGGCCTTGCGTATTTCCATCTCCGGCGATAAATTCCCTGCCGGCGGAAAGGTATTACAAGGATATTCGATATACCGGGATGACGCCGGGTTACTGCGCGACCTTGAAAACGCTGTCGAGTTTCTCGCTCAACGCCGCCATATCCTGTCTGATCTTATCGTTGGTGATTTTAGCATAGATTTGGGTCGTGGTAATATGTTTGTGCCCCAGCATCTTGCTGACTGTCTCCAGAGGTACGCCCTGCGTGAGCGTGACCGTCGTGGCGAAAGTGTGGCGTGCCAAGTGGATCGTGGGGTTGAACGACAGACCGGCATGTCTGGCAACATGCCTCAGCGACATGTTCAGCGTCTTATGGGTGCCTTTGAGCGGAAAGACCCGGTTTCCTACAAGGTGCAGGTCCTTATAACGGTCGTAAATCATTTCAGCTATGGGGAGCAGTTTTACCCGAAATTGCGTACCCGTTTTCTGACGCTTGTCGATAATCCACCGATTCCCGTTACCATCCGTATGAATATCTGCGTGGGTCAGTTTTGCTACGTCCGAATGGCTCAGACCCGTAAGAGCACAGAAGACAAAGGCATTCCGGTTAATGCCTGTCCAGTAATTGGGCAGTTCGACGTCTATGACAGCCTGCAATTCCGAAGCGGACAGATAGCGACGTTCCAAGTACTCCAACCTGACATAGAACCCTGTGAAAGAATCGGCGGCAATTCAGCCGTTCTTATACGCCGTATAGGTCATCAGACGCAGTTTCTTGACCCCGGCACTGATCGTCCCGGAAGCAAGACCCTTTACCGTGGAGAGGTAGACGACGAACTTTTCGATAAAATCCCGCTTCAGCTCTTTGAACGGAATGTCCTTGACGTGGTATTCGTATTCGAGGAAAGCGGCAAGACGCCTGCGACGCAGACAGTAATCCTCGTAGGTGGAATAGGCGCGGTCTTTGCCCACACGCTTGCGGAACTCCGCAAGATATTCGTCGAAGGTCTGTAACAGCAGACGGCAATCGTCCCCCATACCGAGGAAGGCGTTGCGAACCTTTTCGGCCGTAACGTATGAGTCCCGGTCGCAGAGACGCTGGTACTGTTTGCCGATATTGGTCTTGATATTTTCCAGCTTCTCGTTGATGCGTTGCGATTCGAGACTTCTGCCTGCGGCCTTGTTCGCTTTGGCATCCCAGAGAGAAGAACGAACCGAGAGTTTGCAGCTGAACTGCGACATCGTGCCGTTGATCGTGATACGACCCATAACGGGAACCTGACCCGATTTCTCGGCTTGCCTTTTCACGTAGAAAAGGACTTTGAAAGTACTGCGTTGCATAATAACTTGAACTTTGAGGATTTGTTAAACGTTTAGTCAAGTTATTTGTTATGCGGAAATTTGATGCAACGAACTGAAAACAAACACCTTAATGCAAAACAAAGCATTTCGGGCAGGTAACGGATAAGTAACGTAACTCACCGTTAAACCTGCCCGATTCTGCAATTTTATCACTCGGTGCACTTGTAGAATAGAGTGCTAAATACTTGTAAACAAGGTATTTACTCTTTTCTACTCTTTCTATTACCTACAACACCCCGGCCTTCACCGGACGGGTGTTTTATAACCCAATCACTTGTACTAATAACTGGAGAAGGCACTACTCGCATTGAGTATATTCGACAGTAGCACAAGAAAATGAACAATGTCCGGTTACGCCGCAAGCTTGCGAAGCGCAACCTCCGGAGATGGGTTCGGACGGGCATTGAACGGATTGAGGTTGCTGGCAGCCTGCCAGTGTAAGACAAGCGCAATCGGTTTCTTGAGTACCAGCCGCCGTTATACATTCTTCATCGAGGGTTTCCCAAGTTGGTATTGTAATATTTGTGTCGCCTCCTCCTGCCTTTTGGATATTGCCCAAAGAGACGATGATTTCTTTTTTCAGTTTTAGTTTTCTCATAGGTGTTGGTTTTAAGCATGTTGAATATTTGTTTTACTCCAGTTTTATCGTCCGGTGAAGAATCGAATATTTTTCATTATGCAGAATGCCCTCGATGCGGATGGAATAATCTGCGGGTTCGTCCGCCGTGTAAAACTCGATTTCGGCCCTGCCCTCGGGAGAGATCTCAAGTGCTGAGTTCCAATACAGCGTGGTTCTCAAATCCCGCTCGGGAGCATTTCTCTGTCTTGCCGTCTCGTATTTTGGGGAATAGAATTCAGCAGGCGTTTGATAACCTTGAGGTCGAACGACCTGCATGTACTGTTGGTCCGGGTCCCGATATCCGCTCCGCAACAGTTCCGACCCGTCCTTAGTCGTGATTGCGATGACCGACCAACTGTTTATCTGAATTCTCTTGGGTAAGCTGCGATTCATCCTGTTGATACCGAACAAAGTCGTATTCACCGCCGGAATAATATCGACCCGTTTTATCATTTCGACCGGAACGAACGGCACTTTTTCGCCGAAAGGCATCCAAAACGTTCCGTCGATCATATATCTGGCCGGATTGCCGTAGGCGTAAACTTCGTTATTTCTGATATGTACGCCATGCTGTCTCATGAGGAGCTCCTTCAGGTCGGCATAGTATCCTTTTTCGATCTCCCTGTAATCCACGGATTTTCTGGCGAGGACTTGGTACGGATTTTCGATGGGTTTCAGCGATTCCTGCGAAGCGGCCACCACGATCTCTTCGATAAGTATATGTTTGAGGCTGTCTGTGAATGCGGCGACGTTCCGGTCGTAGCGTTTCATCTCCCGGGATCTGTCGTACAGGGGCCGGGGTTCGTCGGCTGCGGGGTATGCGGGCCCGTCTACGAGCAGCAGCACGTCCGTCTTTCCTCCGGGGCCTTCGGCCCGGAGCACGAAGTGCGTGCTGTCGGGGAAGTCGAATCCGTTGAGTGCGAAGCGCCCCTCGTGGTCGACGTCCGTGCGGAAGAATCGCCCGAATCGAGGCACGAGAGCCGATACCGTATATCCTTTGAAATTCCGTTTGCGGAAAATCCCCGTTTTCTCGATCCTTCCCGTAATCTCCTGCCCGATTTCGAGAGGAATCGCAGGCTCCTCATACAGGCCCCGCACGACCTGCGGAATGTCGTAGCGTCTCCATCCCTGCGTGAGCATCAGGGCATCGGCTGCGGCCATTCTCTCTGCCGTTCTCTCCCCGAAGTAGTAGTCGGGCTCCTCGATGTATCCCTTCAGTTCGGATTCGAGCAACAGTTGCGTGCGAATGTCACGGTGCATGATGTCCGGGGCCACGATCCTGTCGTCGGTCACCGACACGGAGACATTTCCTTCGAGAGGCCGCCCCTCCGCATCGTGAAAGTCGAGTTCCAGCCTCACCTTTTCCCGGCGTCCGTACTCCTTCCGGTCGGGCTGTACCCGGACCGTGGCCTCTCCGCGGGGATCGTAATGGAACAGCAGCCGTTCGCTCAATGTCTGCAACCGGTTGTCGAGCAGCAGTATCTGCAACACTCCCTGCGGGAAGTCCCTCCAGCGGAACGACGCCTTGTGCGTCCGGGGATTCAGCGTGCCGTAGTAACAAAGTTCTCCGCGGCAGTGAATCAGCAGATGCAGTACACCCGGGTCGTAGCCGGGCGTCGCGGAGGCCTGCACCGTGAACCGCTCCGAAGTCGGGAAAACCCGGAGCATGCAGACCCGGGATTGCACGTCCGGCAGGCGGAACCGGCGGCGCATGCCGTCCGACGTGCGGCATTCGGCGTAATAGCGCTGTGCGGCGTCGGGTGTGAACAGAAACTTGCCCATGCCGGCATGCAGACTTGCGAAGCGTGCGACGGTATTTCCTCCGTCATCGACGATTTCTCCCGTCACGCCTACCGACGTCCCGTCCTCACGCAGTGCCTTGAAACCTACCGTGCACGGGACGCCCGTCGTGAGATAGCCCCCTTCGGGATGGAACGAAACGTCGTAATCGGAGGACGCATCGTGGTTGCGGTTCCTGTATTCGTAGCGCCTCCCGTAATCCGAGACGTAGACCGATTGGCGGTAGAACGAGGCATTGCCGGTATTGCGCATGAAATGCGTATAGCACGTGATTTCGTAGTTTCCGCTTTCGAAGGTCATCGGAAGGGGAATATAGCCTGCATATACCCCGTTTCGTTCGAGGATGCGGAAGCGCTGCGGTGCCGGAGCCTCCTGGCCCACCGGAGGCTTGTCCACGTGGTGGAAATCCACATAGACATAACGGCTCGCATGGACAGGAGCATGGCTTGCGGCATCGACCACATGTGCACGGAAACGGATCGTGTCCCCGGCCATGTAGTAGGGTTTGTCCGTATGCAGGTAGATCTTCTCTTGAGGATAGAGCGCAAGCTGGCGACGCAAACGGACTGCCATGCTGTCCGCGGATGGCAGTGCGGAATTCGACTGGGCGGAAGAGAGCAGCGGGAACAGAACGGATACGGTCCAAACGAAATGGCGGAGCATAAGGCAGGCGGGGTTGGTTTGCCATAAAGATAGTGAATTTTCATGAACCCCGGAATAACTCGTATATTATTATTTTTCAATAATATCCTTATTATGAGCGCACCTGCGGTCGGTTTTCATATAGAACTCGTAATCTTCGATCAACTGCTCCGGCAGGTCATCCAAATAAAAATCATCTTGTCCGTATTTGGCCCGAAGAAACTCCGCCGTAATCCGGAAAAGACTTTCATACCGCTGAACCGTAGTCGGAGCAAAATCAATTGGCGTTGGGGTGCGTCTTTCCCAAGATAACGGGACAGTATGCTTTGGGCCGAAACAGCTACTCCTTCGGATTCCAGTTGACGACGCACCTGCATGATATTGAAACCGATGGCTTTGAGCATACGATTCACCTTCTTGCCTTCGCGGTTGTTTTCGAGGGCACGGCCCTTGGCTGTATTCCAAAGTTGTGGGGATATGTGATACTTGATACTCGTATCGGCACGCAGACCGTTCATTATGATACGCAAAAAAACCGGAGCCTTTCCTGTCTTGTCGAGTTTCGTCCTACGAATGTAGAACGTCATGCCGAATGTTGGTTTTTCCATACATCGCATTTTTTGAGGTTGCAAATTTAATTCCACAAGTCCTCGTTGTCAAGATGAAATACGCTGCAAATCAATGGAGTGAACTCTAATTCGGTGTACTTTTTCGGCGCCGTAAAAAGTACACCGAATAGGCCACATGCAACATGCTCCGAACTGCATTTTCTTGCACTTCCAGGAAAAGAAAAAAGCCTTGCAAATGTTTTATTTACAAGGCTTTTCGCTTTTTTTGTCATGATGTCTTGCGGTGCGTAGGGGACTCGAACCCCTGACCCCGTGCGTGACAGGCACGTATTCTAACCGGCTGAACTAACGCACCGTTTTTCGGTATTGTGAGTGCAAAGATACCACATTTCCCGAAAACTGCAAATATTTCCGTCGGTTTTTTTATCCCTTCGCCCGGCGCCCGCACTCCGGCGCCGGATGCGCATTGTATAACGGTCCGAAAATTCGGACGGCCTCCGGCTTTCGTCTCGTTCCCTGCCGGAGTTGCGGGAAGGCGGTTCCCGTGCAGGTCGGAATCTGCGGCAGGGTAGTGCGGCCTGAAACGCTTCCGGCGTCCCGACGCAGGGCAATCCGCCGCACTCCGGCGTCCCGGGTCTCCGGAGTGAATCCGGAGCGCTGCGGGAAGTCCGGGATGCCGGGGAGTTGGATCGTTCGGAATATCTTGCTAATTTTGAGCGGCCGATTCTCGTCCGGAAGAACGCCGGTGCGGCCGGAGGCCTCTGGCCGGAAAATCCAGCCGGAATGATAAAAAACAGAGATACGATGCGAAAAATCCGTTTCGGAGTCGTCGGGACCAATTTCGTGACCGACTGGGTGATTGCCGGGGCCCGTCAGGACCCCCGTTTCGAGTTGGCGGCGGTCTGTTCCCGCACCCGGGAGCGCGCTGCGGAGTTCGCGGCCCGGCACGGGATCGCCCGCACGTTCGTTTCATTGGAGGAGATGGCTGCGAGCGATGCGATCGACGCGGTCTATATCGCCACGCCGAACTGCATGCACGCCGCGCAGGCCGTCTGCTGCATGGAGCGCGGCAAACACGTGCTGTGCGAAAAGCCGATGGCCTCCAATGCCCGGGAGGTGCGGGCGATGATCGAGGCGTCGCGCCGGAACGGCGTGGCGCTGATGGAGGCCGTGAAGACGACGCTGACGCCCAATTTCATGGCCTTGCGCGAGGCGCTGCCGAAGGCCGGGACGATCCGGCGTTATTTTTCCGCCTTCTGCCAATACTCTTCGCGTTACGACAAGTTCAAGGAGGGAATCGTGCTGAATGCTTTCCGTCCGGAGCTTTCCAACGGCGCCATGATGGATATAGGTATCTATACGATCTATCCGATGGTGGTGCTGTTCGGCCGCCCGCGGCGGATTTCGGCGTCGGGCATCCTGCTGAGCAGCGGTGTCGATGCGCAGGGTACGGTCGATTTCGATTACGGGGAGATGAACGCCACGGTGCTCTACTCCAAGATCGCCAACTCCTCGCTGCCGACCGAGATTCAGGGCGAGGCGGGCAATCTGACGCTGGACTGCATCAACCGCATCGGCCGTGTCGTGTGGCAGCCGCGGCCGGCTGCGGCCTCCGGACTGGAGCGTCCTGCGGAACCGCAGGATCTGTCCCGTCCGACGGAGCGGGACGAGTATTACTACGAAGTGGCCGAGTTCCTGGACCTCGTCGAACAGGGCCGCCGGGAGTCGTCCGTCAATAGTCACGAAAATTCGCTGGCCACCGTCGGGATCATCGACGAGGTACGCCGGCAGTTGGGGGTGGTCTATCCGGCCGACCTGATCTGACCTTCCGTTTCCGGCGCCAGGCATACCGGTTTTTCTTTCGGGCATAAGACCGTTCACGAGACGGATGCGCCGTTTCTTTCCGAATCCGACTTCGGGAAGGAACGGCGTTTTTTCGTGTTTTATCCGTTTGGTGCAGTGTCGGTTACATATCCGTCCAGGTGCGACCGGGCGGATTCCGCCTTCCGGGAGGGGAGCGACATGAGCCGTGCGGAACCGTTTCGGAAGCGGAAAAACGGGGAAAAGGGGGCCGTTTTGAATAATTCGCCCGGCGGCTCCGGAATTTTGCTAAAAAATCGTTGGTTAAATCGTTGGTTTTCTGCGGTAAAGATACAAAAAAAGAAAATACGCCCGTCTTCCGGAATATAAAATTTTTAGTGTCAATTACATATATTTTCGTCGGATACCGGTTTTGAGGCTTTATATCTGGATTTTAAACCGATACGGATTTTAACCAACGATAAATACCGATATCCGGTCTCTTTTTTATGTCGGTCGGATGTGTTATAGGTTGTGGCTTAATTGTTTATTGCTTGATAATGAGGGTTATATTATCTGGTTTGTCCCTGAGGAAACTGTTGCTGGCTGGTTTGTTCGGAGCATTTGCGGCCGGGGAACTGCATGGACAGACGGCCGCCGACTCGGCGAGAATCTATTATCGGAGGGGACACCGTGAAGTGGATATCCGTTTCCGGGAGAACGGAAGCGAACTGGAGCGCTTCATCGGTTGCGTCCGCGAAGTGTACGAAACCGGCCGGCTCGAGGGCGTCGAAATCCGTTCCTACGCCTCGCCGGACGGGACGGACCGTCTGAACGAAACGCTCTCCCGGCGGCGTGCCGATTCGCTCGCGTCCTACATCGCGCGCCGTGCCGGGATTCCCGGCGAACTGATACGGGCGCGCGGCGAGGGTGTCGCCTGGGAGTTGCTCCGCGGGATGGTGGCGTCGTCGGACATGCGCTGCCGCGACGAGGTGCTCGACATTCTCGACAATACCCCGTTGTGGATTTTCGACGGGGCGGGCCGCATCGTGGACGGCCGCAAGAAGCGTCTGATGGATCTGCGGGGCGGCGTACCTTATAATTATATGGCCGAACATTTCTTTCCCGGGCTGCGCACCGGTTTTTCCGCCGTGATCCGGCTGGAGTCCGGGCCGGACGTTCCGGCGGCTGCCGCGTGTGCGGACGGACGGGAGGCCGATCCGGC
>ENA-ORMO01000603-ORMO01000603.1-human-gut-metagenome-genome-assembly--contig:-NODE-603-length-49482-cov-4.304409_pt1 | contig 49482 bp, 47 predicted proteins | sample MGYA00242106_ERZ509001 | MGnify/ENA primary metagenome ERZ509001 (study PRJEB26280, sample SAMEA2338736) | human gut metagenome | biome: human gut; feature: human-associated habitat; material: faeces...
TTGCCGGAACGTTGCGACGCGCGGCGGTGAATATACATTGTGAAATCGCGTCCGGAATAACGACCAACACATTAAATAGCAATTGATTTATAGGAGATATTATGAATCCAAAAGCTTTAAAATCACTTGAATACTACAAGATCATCGACCAACTGACAGAGAAGGCTTCTTCCCAGATGGGGAAAGACCTGTGCAGGCACCTCCTGCCCTCTGAAGATGTTTACGAAATCCGTCATATGCAGACCCAGACCAGAGACGCCCTCACACGCCTTTTCCAGAAAGGAAACATCTCCTTTGGAAGCGTAAAAGACGTGCGCGGCTCACTGAAACGTCTGGAAATCGGAAGTTCCCTTGGAATTTCCGAACTCCTTGCCATTGCCGGACTTCTGGAAAATACCAACCGTGTCAAAGCCTACTCCCGAAATGAGCGCGGAGATGCAAGAGAAGACTCTCTGGACGGCATGTTTGAGAGTTTGGAGCCATTGACTCCCCTCTCAGCCGAAATCCGCCGCTGCATCATTTCCCAGGACGAAATCAGTGACGACGCCAGTGCCGGTCTGATGCATGTACGCCGCAGCATGAAAGTTGCCAATGACCGCATCCACACCCAGCTGGCCTCTCTGGTAAACGGCAGCGCCCGTAATTACCTTCAGGACTCCGTTATCACCATGCGAAACGGCCGCTACTGTATCCCGGTAAAAGCCGAATACAAAGGTCAGGTTCCAGGTATGATCCACGACCAGTCTTCCACCGGCTCCACTTTATTCATTGAGCCTCTGGCGATTGTCAAACTAAACAACGACATCCGCGAGCTGGAGCTTCAAGAACAGAAAGAGATTGAGGCAGTTCTCGCTACCTTAAGTGAACAGACAGCCCAGAATGTGGACGCCATTCGCGCAGACCTTGACATTATGATCCAGCTGGATTTCATTTTTGCCAGAGCAGGACTTGCACTGGATATGAATGCCACAGAACCCATTTTCAATACAGAGAAACGCATTCACCTGAAACAGGCACGCCACCCGCTCATTCCCAGAAAAAAAGCCGTTCCCATTGACATCCGTCTTGGAGAAGACTTCGACCTCCTTGTTGTAACCGGACCAAATACTGGTGGTAAAACCGTTTCCCTTAAAACAGTTGGGCTTCTGACCCTGATGGGACAGGCGGGACTTCACATTCCAGCCCTGGACCGCTCCGAGCTTTCTGTTTTCCGTGAGGTTTACGCAGATATCGGGGACGAGCAGAGCATCGAGCAGTCTCTCAGTACCTTTTCCTCACATATGACCAACGTAGTGTCTTTCCTGAAAAAAGCAGATCAGGACTCTCTGGTGCTTTTTGATGAGCTTGGCGCTGGTACCGACCCGACAGAAGGAGCGGCACTTGCCATCTCCATTTTGTCTTTCCTGCATGAACAAGGCATCCGCACTATGGCAACCACCCATTACAGTGAACTGAAAGTTTACGCCCTGTCCACTGACGGCGTTGAAAATGCCTGCTGTGAGTTTAATGTGGAAACCCTGCGTCCTACTTACCGCCTGCTCATCGGTGTTCCTGGAAAGAGTAATGCCTTTGCGATTTCTTCCAAACTTGGACTTCCGGACTTTATCATTGAGCGCGCCAAAGATCAGATCAGCCAGAAGGACGAGTCCTTCGAGGATGTACTTACCTCCCTGGAAAACAGCCGCGTGATCATCGAAAACGAGCGTCAGGAAGCAGAGCGTTACAAAACCCAGATTGCTTCCTTGAAACAGGAGTTAGAGTCCAAGCAGGAGAAGCTGGACGAACGTAAAGAGCGGATCTTGCGCGAAGCCAACGAAGAAGCCCGTAAGATTCTTGCAGATGCTAAGGAATACGCAGATCAGACCATGAAAATGTTCCACAAATTCCAGAAAGATCACGTGGACACTGCTGCCATTGAAAAAGAACGCCAGAATCTTAGAAACCGCATGAACAAAGCCGAAAAGGGCATGTCCATAAACACCACCGTAAAGAAACCGAAAAAAGAGCTGAAGCCTAAGGATCTTTCCCTTGGAGACACCGTTCAGGTACTGAGCATGAATCTGAAAGGAACTGTCAGCAGTCATCCCGATTCCAAAGGCTTTCTTTTTGTACAGATGGGTATCATCCGTTCCAAAGTTCATATTTCTGACCTGGAGCTTGTTGACGAACCAGTTATCAACACTCCTGGACTTTCCAGAACAGGAGCAGGCAAAATCCGCATGTCCAAGTCTACCAGTGTTTCCACAGAGATCAATCTTCTTGGAAAAACTGTAGATGAGGCTGTGGCAGAACTGGATAAATATCTGGATGACGCTTATCTGGCACACTTAAAGAGCGTGCGTATCGTACATGGTAAAGGTACCGGTGCCCTTCGAAAAGGAGTACACAATTATCTCCGCCGCCAGAAGCATGTGGCAGATTTCCACCTGGCTGAATTTGGCGAAGGAGATGCTGGTGTTACCATTGTAGAATTTAAGAAATAACTATATTTTATAAGGAGAAACTATGGTTGCTAAACAGAAAATCCTCATTGTCGATGATGACAACAATATTGCAGAGCTGATTTCTCTGTATCTTACCAAAGAATGTTTCGAAACAAAAATTGTAAACGATGGCGAGCTGGCTTTAAAAGAATTTCAGACTTTTCGCCCGAACCTGATTCTTCTGGATCTGATGCTTCCAGGTATTGACGGCTATCAGGTCTGCCGTGAGATCCGCCACACCTCAGACGTGCCGATCATTATGCTTTCCGCAAAAGGAGAAACCTTTGACAAGGTACTTGGCCTGGAGCTTGGCGCCGACGACTACATTATCAAGCCTTTTGATTCAAAAGAACTGGTTGCCCGTGTCCGTGCAGTTCTACGCCGTTTCCAGCCCAAACAGGCTGCAGTTGTAAGTGATGAGAAATGTGCCACTTATCCGGATCTTATTGTCAACCTTACCAACTATTCCGTTACTTATATGGGAAAACAGGTAGACATGCCGCCTAAGGAGCTGGAGCTTCTCTATTTCCTTGCTTCCTCACCCAATCAGGTATTCACCAGAGAGCAGCTTCTGGACCACATCTGGGGCTACGAATATATTGGCGATACCAGAACTGTAGACGTTCACATTAAACGTCTGCGCGAAAAAATCAAAGATCATCCGAACTGGTCTATTTCTACAGTCTGGGGAATCGGATACAAGTTTGAGGTAAAAAGCGAATGAGAAAAACGGTTCACAGCAAACTGATCTGCAGTTACATTTTCATTGGAATTGTAGGCTTCCTTTTCGCTACAGCAGGTGGCTCTCATTTCGTGGAAACCTATCTGGAAGAAGAAGTTGGCGCAAGGCTGTATGACAGTGCTGTACGATTTGCTTCTGATGCTGTCACTGTACAGCAGGTTGCAGACAATGATAGCAAAGGACTGGAAAAGATTATGGATATTCTGGCTTCCGGAGAGGAAGCCGGGATACTGATCCTGGATAAAAATTTCCATGTGATCGTGCAGTCCTCAAATCTGGAATATAACGTCAGTTCTGCGAAATCCACTGCCGATTCTGAAGTTCAGACTTCAGAAACAGATAAAATCCCAGAGAATGGAACATCCTCTGAAAAATTCTCTGCTGCAAACACAATTTCCATCCCCTATTCTGATCTGGACTTCTGGCTTAATACCCAATATCAGATCAGTAATTTTTATGGCTATTTTTCCAGTCCCCATCTTAATGTGATGATATCGGTGGAAAATTCCGGTGTAACAGAAGGCTATGTTACCTACCATTATGACATGCAGCAGCTTTATCAGAAACGAAGCGGTCTTCTTGGAATTCTTCAGATGGTTTTTTTTGCCGTGTATGCCTTGTGCGGACTGCTCCTTCTCTGCTATCAGAAATGGATCCATACTCCAATGCAACAGATCATCAAGGGGGCTTCCGAATATGCCAACGGAGATCTGAGTTATCGCATTCCAGTGAAATCCGAGGACGAAATGGGCTATCTTGCCAAAACCCTGAACTACATGGCAGACAGGATCAACCAGAACGGAGAATACCAGCGCACCTTTATTGCCAATGTTTCCCACGATTTCCGCTCTCCTCTGACTTCCATCAAAGGATATGTGGAGGCAATTCTGGATGGCACCATCCCCCCGGAATTGCAGGACAAATATTTAAATATCATTTCCCATGAAGCTGACCGTCTGGAAAAACTGACGCGGAGCCTTCTGGTGCTGAATGATCTGGATGAACGGAAACGGATGATGAATATCCGCAAATTTGATATTAATGATGTGATCAAAAATACTGCCAATACGTTTGAGGTAATCTGTTCCAAAAAGAATATTGACCTGGAACTGCTGCTTTCCGGAAGAGAGCTGTTCGTAGAGGCAGATATGGAACAGATCCAGCAGGTACTGTACAATTTATTGGACAATGCAATCAAATTCAGTAATGACAATTCCTCGATCAACATTGAAACATCCGTAAAAAATGATAAGGTTTTCGTTTCTGTGAAGGATCACGGAGTAGGAATCCCCAAGGACAGCCTGTCCAAGGTGTGGGACAGATTTTACAAGACAGATACCTCCCGCGGAAAAGACCGGAAAGGTACAGGACTTGGGCTTTCTATTGTGAAAGAGATCATCAAAGCTCATAATCAGAATATTAATGTGATCAGCACGGAAGGTGTTGGAACAGAATTCATTTTTACTTTAAAGAAAGCAAAATAAATTATTCAGCAATTCTTTTTATAAAAAACGAAGACCTGGAGCGTGTTTGAAAAAAGCTCCAGGTCTTTTACTATTTCCAGTCATACTTGCGCAGATGCCCCTCCAGTTTCAGATGGGCAAAGTCATGCTGACGAAAGGCTTCATAAAGAATAATGGCAACCGAATTACTCAAATTCAGAGATCTTGTTTCTCCCAGCATGGGAATCCTTACGCAGGTCTCCTGATTGTCACGGAGAATCTCCTCCGGGATTCCGGCACTCTCCTTGCCAAACATGATAAAGCAGTCGTCCTCATACTTCACATCCGCATAAGTCTGAGGTGCTTTCGTAGTCGCATAATAAATCTTCGCTCCAGGATTTCTCTCCAGAAAATCTTCATAATCCAGATAAGTAGTTACATCCAGATCTTTCCAGTAGTCCATTCCGGCACGTTTCAGTGCTTTCTCACTTAATGAAAATCCCAACGGCTCGATCAGATGGAGCCTGGTTCCTGTAGCCACGCAGGTACGTCCTATATTTCCTGTGTTCGCCGGAATCTCCGGCTCATGAAGTACAATGTTTAATGTTCCCATAGTTTTTATACTCTCCTGTAATTACAGCAGTTTTATTTCGATTTTAAGGCAATATCTTATATATCTCGTCTTTAGCCGGCCGCTCCAGATACCTGCCATTCCCATTGTAGTAAAGCATTCTGTCATTTCCAGCATTCGTCTGTCCAATCACAGCAGCCATCATGCCCATTCTGCGAAGCTCCTGCACCAATGCTTCTCCTGCCGGAATACCGATCAGAACAGCCCCTTCCGAATTCAGCTTATAAGGATTAATGTCAAAGATTTCACAAATTTCAATTGTCTCCTGGCGTATGGGTACCTTGGAAAAATCCATTTCCAGTCCCACCTGGGAAGCCTCCGCCATCTTCCACAGAGCACTCAGAAAACCACCCTCACCCATTGCATAAAAAGCGGTAGCGCCAGCCTCTTTTACATTTATCTCATCCGCAGTCCCGTAAAGGGTTCTCAGATTCTCTGCCTCCCGTAAAAAACCTTCTGAAAAATGCTCTCTTAAAATCTCATGTTTTTCCCTTGCAATCTGCGCTGTGCCGTAAAGAGCAATGGCTCCAGCCACCACCAGTTCGTTTCCAGGCGTAAGAAGCCCGCTGATTTCAGCCTGCAGTGCTTCCATAGCCGCTTTTCCAAGCCTCATTTTCTCTTTTCCCTACAGAAGAAGAGAGAGGACAGCAGGAACTACCATTGCCAGAACAAGAATAACAGCAATGATCGCAGTTACAAGTTTTCTTTTCTTTGGATCAAACATTCCCATAATTTTTAACCTCTCATAACCATCCGGCACTTTACAGACTACAAATATACGCCATGTCAATACGGCCAGCCGAACAGTTACACCCTTTCTTTATTATATCTGAATTTCCTTCACTGCCGCATTATGAAGCAGTGGATCCCGGTTTTCATAGTCAAACAGCAATATTTTTCCATCCCGGAACACCTCAATATGCGCTGTCTTGGGCACCTTTTCCTGGCGCCTGTACTCCCAGACTGCTTTCTCATAGGGCTTCTGGTCATACTCAAAGGATGGATGGCTTTTCAGGTTTTCGCGAAGATACAGGTCGTAGATCATGCTGTCTGCCACCTTTTCCCAGGTCGCAGTTTCCATTCCTCTGCAATCTTCCGCAGCTTTTCCCGCAGGATTCTCCACCTCAGGATCCTGATTTCCAGATTTTCCTGCGGATTTTTCTTCCAGTTCTTCCTTCACAAACTCCAGCAGGATCTCATATCTGCGCATTCTGGAATGGGAAATCTCTGAATAACCTTTTTTCTCATAAAACTGTCCCAGCTTCTCATACAATGTGAAAGCATCCTCAAACAAAGGCTCCACACAGGCGATGGTATTCTGAAACTGTCCACTATTATAGTACAGTTCCACCATACTTTCCACCATTTTCAGCTTCAAAATGTCTTCATATGGCAGCCATCTGGTTCCCAGTACCTCATATGGCTCCAGTTCTTTATGCACAATGCCATATTCTTCTGTCATCTCTTTCATATGAGAGCCCTTCAGAACCTTCAGAAATCCAAGCTGAAGCTGCTGGGGACGAAGTGCATAAACATCATTGAAGGACCGGTGAAAGCTGTCATAATCCTCATAAGGAAGACCAGCGATCAGATCCAGATGCTGGTGAATATTCTTAAAACTATGGATGCGGTTTACAATCCCTGCCAGCTTCGGAAAATCCATAGTCCTGTGGATAGCACGAATAGTGTCCGGATTTGTGGACTGTACACCGATTTCCAGCTGGATCAGCCCCGGACGCATGGTGCTCATCAGTTCCAGTTCATTTTCCCTCAACAGATCTGCGGAAATCTCAAAGTGGAAATTGGTAATTCCATTATCATGATCTTTTATGTACTGCCAGATGGTCATTGCATGATCGTGCTTACAATTAAAGGTTCTGTCCACAAATTTCACCTGTGGCACTTTATGATCCAGGAAAAACTGAAGTTCTTTCTTTACCAGTTCCAGGTCGCGAAAACGCAGTTTCTTGTCCACAGATGACAGACAATAGCTACATGAAAAAGGACAGCCCCGGCTGCTCTCATAATAAATAATACGATTTTCAAAATCCTTCAGATCTTCGTAAGCAAAAGGTACCCTGCTTAAATCCATGATCTGCCGCCATCCGTTATTCTGAATTGTACCGTCCGGTTTACAGTACACAAGTCCGGTGGTTTTCTCCAGAGAAGGACTTCCATTCATATAGTGCTTCACCAGTTCCAGGAAGGTCTCCTCTCCTTCTCCAACCATTACACCATCAAATGCCGGGTTCTTTTTCAGAAATTCCTCTGCATCATACGATACCTCCGGGCCTCCCGCCCAGAAAGGAACATCCGGCAGGATCTTTCTCAGATCCTGCATCAGTTCCCGCACAAAAGTAATATTCCAGATATAGCAGGATATGCAGATCACATCCGGATGACATCTGTAAATATCCTTCAGAATGTCATCCTTCTGCTGATTGATGGTGTATTCCCGAAGTACAACATTGCTGTCATATTCTTTTGCGCAGGCTTTCAGGTTAAAGACAGCCAGATTGGAATGTATATATTTTGCATTACATGCTGCAAGTAATATCTTCATCGTTCTTACTCGTCCAGAAGTTTCTTTAACTCTTCTTTATCCGTAAGACCAACCAGACGGTGTGCTTCTGCTCCGTTCTTGAAAATGATCAGGGTAGGAATGCTCATAACCCGGAACTGCTGTGCAAGCTCCATGTTCTGGTCCACATCAAGCTTTCCTACTGCATAACCTTCCTCTCCCAGTTCCTCCACGATTGGCCCCTGACGCATGCATGGTCCGCACCAGGTTGCCCAGAAATCAAGAAGAAACGGTTTCTCGGATTTTAATACTTCCTCTTCAAAATTCTGTGTTGTGATTACTTTTGCCATAATTGATCCATCCTTTCTATCGGTCTATTCTTCTCTCTGATTTCATGTCGAAATTCTACTTTTTTTGTCTGTTTCTCACATACTGGTTTGCACTGAGTCCCGCCTGGGCACCATCGTAAACTGCCTTTGCCACCTGCAAAAGACCGCCGGTACAGTCACCTGCTGCAAAAAGCCCCGGAATGGTGCTCTCCATCTTTTCATTTACCTTGATGTTGCCTTTCTCAGTAAGTGCCGCGCCCATCTGTCTTGCCATTTCTGCGCTTCCTGCAGTTCCAAGCGCTACAAAAACGCCGTCTGCCGGGACAAATGTCTCTGTCGAATCCCTCACCGGACTCTCCTGACTATGGAACTCTGAAGCTTCCATTTCAGCTTTCTTTCCTTCTGGCAAAAGCTGAAGGTTCTTCTCTTCATCAGTATCTGATTTTGCATCCGTCTCTGACTCAGAGACCAGACGCAGTCCGGACACCTTCTCGTCTCCCTCTACAGACTGAATTTTCATTGTATTCACCGCAAAAGAAGATTTCCTGGAAAACTCCGGTTCTTTCCCATCTGTGTAGATGGTAACAGAACCGGCCATAGGTGCCAGTTCTTCTGCCTCATGAAGAGCGAAGTCGCTGTTTCCAAGCACTGCAACATCCTTTCCCCTGTAGAAAAATGCATCACACACAGCACAGTAGCTGACACCTCTTCCCTCAAATTCCTTAATCCCCGGAATTGCAGGAGCCTTTCGTTTGCTTCCTGTGGCAAGGATCACACTGATGGTGTCAAAATCACCTGCTGTTGTCTTTACTGTAAAAGTATCAAACCCGCCAATCCCCAGTACCTGTACCTCCAGGATCCGCACGCCTAATGCTTTCGCCTGTGCAAGTCCTGTCTCAAATAATTCTTTCCCGGAAACAGGATGTTCCATACCATAATAATTCTCTATTTTTTCTGCTTTTTCCAAAGCACCAATGCCGTTATTGATCACCAGTGGATCCATATTTGCCCGGGCAGCATACAAAGCTGCGGAAATTCCTGCCGGTCCGGCACCGATAATGATTATTTTTTCCATATACTTCAGAATCACCTGCCTTTCTCATGATTCCAATCTTTCCCATATATTGTTATTTTTCTTACAATTTCACGGTTCAGTATCTTCACAGTTATACCCTTCCCGGAATAGTACCTGTTAAATAGTTACCTGACAATATACTTTCCATAAAAGAAATTCAGACTTTTCATTTTTCGTCGGTTCTTTTTTCGTCTATAGCCTTCTCTGCATAAGCCAGTCCCCAGAATATCACAGCTGGCATACACGCCATCAACGGAAACGCATAACGCAGAAGACCGTTTACCGGAGAAGCTATACAGATTGCCACATTCAGCGCCGGGGCAGCCAATACCAGGATTCCTTTCCATCGCTTCCTGTAGATCAGATATCCAAGGAGCAGAATCACGATCCATGTGTAGGTTCCCGCATTGCAGATCTGCGCAAGACCTGGAATCTGACTCCACAGATCGGCATAACGTTTCAACTGATTCCTTGTCTCTGCGGAAAAGATCTGATGATAATCTGACTCTTCAATCAGCGGCTCATTTACTGTATAGAAGCGGTAGGAGCTCTGCGCGGTGCAATTATGAAATGGGTAATAATATCCATAGCTGTTATGAAGTGTGGCTTCTATATACACCCCCGGATGCCTCAGAAACATGCTGAACCAGGCATTAAAGTAGCGTTTCAGCTTCGCCATGGTAATATGTCCGCCGCGATAAGTTGCCTTTACCGGATCAGACAGTTCCGGATTATACAAATCCGCAATCTCATCATACTTCATCACCCCGTCAATTGCTTTAGCTTCTTCCTTTGTCACATCATCCGGATATTCCTTCAGATATCTGGCTGTCTGCTGCATTGGAATTGAGAAAAATACTCTGGATGGGAAATTACCAATGTATAGTCTCGGTGCCACTTCTTTCTGAAGCCCCATGTAGCCCACTGTCACAAGGATCACCATTCCAACTGCATACAGTCTGCGTTTTTTTCCAAGGAAAAAGAATAACAGGATAAATGCAGGAAGCACCATGTAAAGTCCATTATTTCTGGTAATGCACATGCCAAAGCCAACCAGAAACAGCACTGTCAGCTGCTGTCTTAAAGACTGGCCACTTTTTTCCCGAAGGGTGGGAATGCAGCATTCCACATAGATTACCATGAAAAGGGAAAACAGAGCGCTGAAACTTCCATCCTTAATGATCGTCTGGGAATAAGCTCCAAATACAGGCACAAGACTGAAAAATGCAATACAGCAGATATTGAACCATCTTGGTGCTCCCCATGATTTCAGTTTATAACAAACAGTGGCATAACATACCGCATAAATCAGTGCCAGCACGCCAACCACCATGAAAATGCCCCAGTTATCACTGATCACATTTCCAATTGTCATCAAGGCTCCCATTATAAGGCTTAATTCCCATGGATGCTTGTTTGTAAATCTCTGATTTCCGGCAAACATATTCAGCTGCCGGAAGCCATCATAGGGAACACTTCCTGGCCAGAAGATCAGGATATAGGGAAGCCATCCTGCCAAAATCAGCAAAAATGCTACCAGAAGGTAGTGTTTTTCCATAAATTCCGGAAATTTCTTTATATTCCTGCTGTGCAGAAAAGGATGCTTCTCTCCATATGCATATAAAAGACTGATCACTATATCAAACAGAAAAAAGAATCCTGCCCATGTAAGCAATGCGATCAGAATCTGATTTCTCCCAGCTGTAAAGAAGGTCCAGTTTCCCTGCACGGAAAAGGACATTCCGATCAGCATAAAAACAGAAAACATGGCGGCGATCAGATGCGTGATCCATTTACAGCTTCTGCAAAAATTCTTCCAGCATTTCATGTACAATGCAATGATTGCAATGAGAACCACCAGTTTGTCGATTCCGATTCCTGTCATCTCTTTCTTGCATAAAGAAAGAAATGTTTCTCCCGGATTATCTGCCGAACCAGCATACAAGCCCGTCATGGAAAGAGCAAACACTGTTAAAATGGCGGCAATAAACGGCAAAGTATATTTTTTTAATTTTTTTTCCACCAATAAATCCTCCCGACTTTTATCACACTGCCATTCTAACATTACTATATATGAAAAGCAAGGCGTGGTTTTTACAAGGTAAATTTTTGGAATTTACAGATTTTTTGAAATTTTTGTTGCGTCAAAGCAGTTTCTATGCTATTATATGCACTGTAAGTTCAGAGAACTTATAAATGCCCAGATAGCTCAGTTGGTAGAGCAGAGGACTGAAAATCCTCGTGTCGCTGGTTCGATTCCGGCTCTGGGCATTTTTTTATTTTTCAGATACGCTCTGGAAAAAGCCGCCCCCGAAGGGGCGGCCTCATTTATTTTGTAAGCATTTTATCTAATGTTTCGTTCAGCATCTCTCTGGATGTCACCTGTATCGCCTGAATTCCTGCCTTCTTCGCTCCTTCCACATTATCCATGCGGTCATCGAAAAACAGACACTCTTCTGCTTTCAGGCTATATTTCTCCAGAAGAATTTCATAAATCTCCCTGTCTGGCTTCAGGGCGTGAACCTGATAGGAAACAACTCCCCCATCAAGTACATTCAGGAATTTCGCTCCCTTGGTGTGCACATGGAGCAGCTCTTCTGAGTAATTGGAAAGCAGGTAAATCTTATAACCCTTTTCCTTCAGCGCTGCAACCTTGTCCCAGACCTCCGGACGCTTTACAGCCATCTGCTCTCCGTTTCGAAGGAACCAGCCCATCACATCCACATCGTCCGGGTACTTCAGTTCATACTGATGAATGGCTTCCTCAAGGCTCAGCCTTCCTCCGTCAAGTCCCTGTACCCAGATCTCATTGTCAAACATTTCCTCGCCAATTCTCTTCGCCTCAGCTTCAGAAAGGCCGTAGTCCCTGGTCAGCATCTCAAACCAGCGATACTCCACCAGTACATCTCCAACATCAAAAATTAAATTCCGAATCATTAGTCTTCATAACCATTCGGGTTATTGCTCTGCCATCTCCAGGAATCCTCGCACATCTCACGGATGCCATTCTCAGCTGTCCAGCCAAGCTCTTTCGCTGCCTTGGAAGCATCGCAGTAGCAGGTAGCAATATCGCCTGCACGACGTGGTTTGATCGCATATGGGATCTTAACGCCTGTTGCAGCTTCGAAGTTCTTCACAATATCAAGAACACTGTAGCCTTTTCCTGTGCCAAGGTTGTAGATTGCAAGTCCAGGATTCTCCTCGATCTTTTTAAGCGCTTTTACATGACCTTTGGCAAGATCTACTACATGGATATAATCTCTCACGCCGGTTCCATCCGGAGTGTCATAGTCATTACCGAATACGCCAAGCTCTTTCAGTTTGCCAACAGCAACCTGTGTGATGTATGGCATAAGGTTGTTCGGGATACCATTTGGGTTCTCGCCGATGGTTCCGCTCTTGTGTGCACCGATCGGATTAAAATAACGAAGCAGCATTACGTTCCACTCCGGATCTGCTTTCTGGATGTCTGTAAGAACCTGCTCCAGCATGGATTTCGTCCAGCCATATGGGTTGGTACACTGTCCTTTCGGGCATTCTTCTGTGATCGGGATCTGTGCCGGATCTCCATATACAGTTGCAGAGGAAGAGAAAATAATATTCTTAACACCATGTTTTCTCATTACATCTACAAGAGTCAGGGTTCCTGCAATATTATTCTCATAATATTCCCAAGGCTTTACAACGGACTCTCCAACAGCCTTCAGTCCGGCAAAATGAATACAGGAGTCAATGTCTTCTTTGTCAAAAATCTGGTCAAGGGCTTCCCTGTCCAGGATATCTGCCTTATAAAATTTAACCGGCTTGCCTGTGATCTTGGAAACTCTGTCAAGGGCCTTCTCGCTGGAATTAGACAGATTATCCAGAACTACTACGTCATAACCGGAATTCTGAAGTTCTACAACTGTATGGCTTCCAATGTATCCTGCACCGCCTGTTACTAAAATTGCCATGATATTTTCCTCCTCGTTTGCTGCAAAGTTCCCACCACTCATCACAATCAATAAACAAATAACCTTCTGCTGTTTTCTCTTTTCACAGCACTACACGGAATGTTATCTGCAAACAGCAACTGTGATGGTTTATGTCCATTCTTTGCAATCTTTATTCGTAACCTGGAAGACATGTTTTATGTTACCGTGAACGGAGTGAACAGTAACTGTTTTATGCCTGCCAGTTTTAGAATACCACTATTTATATTTTTCTACAATAGATTTCATCTCAGATAATTTCTGTTCCATATCCCACACCAGCTTGAACTGGGTTCTTGCACGATCCAGATTCTGATTTTCTCGATGAATGCGGAAGTAATGATCTCCCTCCAGATGGTCTGCCAGGAAACGCATTCCACACTCAAAGGTCATCAGGATTGCACCCATCGGAAGCATTTCCACCTCCAGATCTGTGAGGGCACCGCCGCAGCCTTCCAGAAATCCTTTTACATACACCTCAAACAGATGAAGGTCACAGGACACTTTGGAAATATCCTGCTCATCCTCTGCTGCCGTGCTTGCGCCAAAACGGATGGAATCACCAAAATCATTCAGAGAAAGTCCCGGCATTACCGTGTCCAGATCGATCACACAGATTCCCTTATGTGTAGCATTATCGATCATGATATTATTCAGCTTTGTGTCATTGTGCGTTACACGAAGAGGCAGCTTACCTGCATCCTGTAAATCCACAAGTGTATGGGCCAGCTGCTCTCTTTCCAGGACAAACTGTATCTCCTTCTGAACATCAGCCGCCCGTCCGCATGCATCCTCTTCCACAGCCTTTTTAAAATTGGCAAATCGCTTCACTGTATTATGAAAATCCGGGATTGTCTCATGAAGAGTATCTGCCGGATAATCAGCAAGAAGGCGCTGGAAATTACCAAATGCAAGAGCACTCTGGTAAAAATCCTCGTCATTTTCCACCTGATCAAAGCAGGTTGCATCTTCTATAAACAGATACGCTCTCCAGTATTCTCCCTCTTTATCTACAAAATAAGGAGCTCCAGCACGGTCATTTACGATATTCAGGGTTTCGCGCTCTGCATCCCCGCCATTTTCCAGGATTTTCTTCTTCAGCCAGGAGGTGACACCACTGATATTCTCCATAAGACCAACAGGATCTTTGAAAATCTGCTTGTTCATTTTCTGGAGAATATAGCGCTTCTGTCCGGCTTCTGTGGAAAATACAGCACAGTAAGTCTCATTAATGTGGCCATTTCCGAATATGCCAACCTCTTCAAGTTTACCGCCAAAATCAAAGCTGTTGATTACTTCCATCAGTTCCTGATGGCTTACATCTTTTGTTTTTCCCACTTATTTTTCCTCCCAAAGCTTCTGAGGATAAAGACCGTCATCTTTCAGCTTCTGAATTGCAGCAACTACTACCGGCTTATCTTCTTTATAGGTAACTCCGTACCATTTGTCCATAGATTTCAGAACTTTGACAGTTGCTTTCTTCTCGCCAAGAAGCTCATCTACAACAAATGGAAGGAAATATTCGCATTTCAGAGGATTCTTTTCCACATTTTCTTTCAGGAATAATGGGAATCTGTCCTTCAGTTCTCTCAGAATGCTTGCAGAAAATCCCCACATATTCATAGACACCGTAGCATCCATAGGAAGCTCTGTCCATGTAGCACCATCATCCTCGGTATAAGCAGCACCGCCATCTCTCTTCTCAATATGGGTGCGCTCATTAATATCCTTCAGAAATCCCTCTTCGTCTGTCACACAAACACCACGAGCCACATGTCCATTATCTGTCAATGTGTTCTCAAGCTTGTAGCCTACCATCATGTACTGATAAATGCCGTCTTTATCCTGATTCTCTGTAAGGAAATCATATGCCATCTTAAATGCATGACGTCCATAATAATCATCCGCATTAATAACGGCAAAAGGTCCATCAATCACATCAATACAGCTCATGATCGCATGTCCGGTTCCCCATGGCTTCACACGTCCTTCCGGAACTGTAAAGCCTTCCGGAAGATTATGCAGATCCTGGAATACAAATTCTACCTGGATATGCTTACTCATACGATCTCCGATAGCAGCACGGAAATCAGCCTCATTCTCCTTCTTTATAATAAATACAATTTTTTCAAACCCTGCCTGAATAGCATCATAGATAGAAAAATCAATGATAATGTCCCCGTCCTTATCAATAGGATCGATCTGCTTCAGGCCACCATATCTGCTTCCCATACCTGCTGCCATTACTACCAATACCGGCTTTTTCATGTTATTGCTGCCTCCCATTTTTTATTTGTCAAAACGGATATTCCTGATCCGCTTTGTTGCTTATTCATAACGATACCAGGGACAAACAATTGCCCCTGGTTCGATGGTAACAGACAAATCTCTTCTTGTCAATTTCTATCAATTATTTCACAGGAAATACTCCGGTTTTAATATTCCCAGACCGCTCCCCAGCACTTTTCCTGACTTCAGATATTTCTTTGCAGCTCTCTGAAGAGATGTGTTCTCGGAATATACATTCAGGTTCCGCTGTACCTTTCCCCAAATACGCCATTCAGCCTCACGCTCATCCCAATCTGTTTCTACAATCTGAAATTGATTCTGAAACATAATGATATTGCTTTTCTCCGGCAAAATGTCTTTAAGCCCCGGATAGAGCAGCCAGGAATGACACAGATACGGCATCTCTTTTCCCCAGAAAGCCATTCCCTGAATAATGGATTCCCTCACACTCTCCAGTGTGAGCTTTTCGCCCTGTGGAATATGAATACTGATGATCGGATCTCCTTTTTTTACCATTCTTTCTCCTGCTGTAAAATTCCAGCGGGAATCCATGATTTCAAATTGCATTCTTCCAAGCCTGAAAATGGTAAGCTTCATATGGCGGAAAAACCAGTCGTATTCATCAATTCCATACTCTCCATATTCCAGAAAACAGTTTTCACACCAAAAGGTCAGATCGTAAAAAGTGTCCCTGAAAATTTCCCGGCTGATTCCCCGCTTTTCATAAGCATCATAGGTTTCGGCGCCCATGCGGCATAAATAATACAGAAACACAAGCCGATAATCCTTTTCCAAAAGAATTTTTTCATAAAACAAAGCTCTGTCTTTCTCATACAAAAGCTTATTTTCCTGATATTCTTCCTCCCCAATGCGTCCGGATTCCTGAAGCTCATTAAGCAGATGCACAGCCTCCGGCAGCATGTTGATTTCAGCTAAAAATTCATTTATTTTCATTGGCAAATCCTCTGAGATTTACAACCTGTCCCGTTATTCTTGCTTCCTCTGCTGCCAGTGCCATCAGATGACTCTCCACGGAAACAGCAGCGTCTGTTTTACCCTTTCTTCCTTCTCCTACCATACGGACAAAATCATGCATCATACTCATATCACTTCCGTTATGTCCGTTTGCAGGTGTGTGAAGCTCTATTGTCTCCAGATTCCCACTGACAAAATCTCTGATCTCAATAGTACCTGCATCCATATCGCCTTTGATCTCACCTTTTGTTCCCATAAGACGGATCCGTCTAGCACACTGGTCTGTAAAGGCTGTCATAAGGAAGGACGCTGTTACCTGATTTTCAAACTTTATGTCAACGGACTGGTGATCTACTACTGTATTATCACAGTGGAATACACATCTTCCGTAAGGTCCTTTTTTCAAAGCCTCCAATACATGCTCCGGATCTGTCTGATCGGTCACTGCACGTACCAGATAGCCATCTAAATTCTCCAGATAAAAGCGTGGTGCATAGAAAGCACATTCATCTCTATGTGGGCATCCATCCAGACAATAAGCAGGAGCTCCTTCCGGTGCATTTTCCTCTGTAAAATAAGACAGTTCACCAAAGGAACTAAGGCTTTCGCATTTACTGTCTGCCAGCCACAGCATGATATCCATATCATGACAGCATTTCTGCAGGATCATAGGACTGGATTCCTCTGCATTTCTCCAGTTTCCTCTTACAAAGCTATGTGCCTGATGCCAGTAACCTACCTCTTCCATATGCTGGATAGTCATAAGTCTTCCTATTTTGCCTTCTTCCAGAAGTTCTTTTAATTTGGAAAAGAACGGAGAATACCGAAGTACGTGGCACACGGACAGAATACGGTCGTATTTCTTCGCCATCTCTCCCATTTCAATGATTTCTTTCTTGTCGGGAGACATGGGCTTTTCACAAAGTACATGATATCCCTTTTTCAGAGCCATGATCGTAGGCTCATAATGCATCCTGTCCATGGTGCAGATCATGGCACAATCTGCCAGCTTTTCTTTTCCAAGAAGCTCTTCATAGCTTTCGAAGCAAAGCTCTTCCGGAATATTGTGTCTTTTTGCAAAGCTCTCTCTGCGCTCTTTATCCGGCTCTGCAACTGCCACCACCTGAAATTCATCTGGATGGTCCAGTGCATACTGAGAATAAACATGACCTCCTCTAAGGCCTGCTCCAATTACAATACTCGTTACCTTTTTCATACTCTTTTACTCCTGTCGCAAACGTATTTTTAAAACCGTATCTTTTTCATCTGGCAATGGATAGGTAAATACCGGATCATCTCCGAAGGAAACAAAGGCCACATCCGGATACAGCACCGTATTCCATGCTTCCCCTCTGTTCACCTCACTGCCGTCTGCAAGATATGTAACAGATTCCAGCTTATCCGGGCCGATTCCATACAGCGGAAGTGCTCCAAGCGGTGTCTCATAAACATGAGCATAAATGATGTCACCTTTCTGGGTATATCTTCCCCAATCCGGCTTTTCCAATTTGGAAATTCCGCATCCGTAAATGCTCTCCCCATTTTTTTTCATCCATTTTCCAACTTCTGTGAGAATCTGAACACTCTCCTCCGGAATATTTCCACGGGCATCTGGTCCCACGTTCAGGATCATATTTCCACCCTTGCTGGCACATTCCACCAGCTTTCTTACAAGCATCTGAGGGGTCTTATACTGATGGTCGAAATTGCAATATCCCCAATGATTATTCATAGTGGCACAAAGTTCCCATGGAATGGGTTCTCCCTTGTCATCACATACTCCTTTTGGAGGAATGATCTGCTCCGGACTTGCAAAATCACCGCTGTAAATCAGTGGTTTCTCTGTTGTAATGCTGCCATGGTTATCCCCCGCACCTTCCAGACGGTTGTCAATGATCACATCCGGCTGATACTTTCGAACCATTTTGATCAGCTCTGTGGCTTTCCATTTTTCTCCGGTCATATCGTCATAGGAAAAATCGAACCATAGAAGATCCAGCTTGCCATACCCTGTTACAAGTTCCTTTATCTGGCCATGCATATACGCAAGATATCTGTCAAAATCAATTTTTTCATCTTTATATGCCGGATTGTTTCGCATAGGATGCTGCCTGTCTCCATATTTAGGAAAATCCGGATGATGCCAGTCGATAATGGAAAAATAAAGACCAACCTTTAATCCTTCCTCTCGGCATGCATCTACAAATTCTCTTACCAGGTCTCTGCCTGCTTTTGTGTTTGTTGACTTGTAGTCTGTCAGTTTAGAGTCAAACAGACAAAATCCGTCATGGTGCTTTGCTGTAAGTACCACGTACTTCATGCCTGCTTTTTTTGCCAGACAAACCCATTTCTTCGGATCATAATCCACAGGATCAAACTGATCAAAATACTTACTGTATTCCTCAATTGTCATTTCTTTCTGTGACATCATCCATTCACCGCATGCTGGAATGGAGTATAATCCCCAATGAATAAACATACCGAATCTGTCTTCCATAAACCATTTGGTGCGCTGTCTTATTTCCTCATTCATGTTTCTATTCTCCTGTCTTCTTCATTATATCAGAAAATTTTGTATATTCAGCATTTTTATCAAAAAACTTTCATTTCACCTGTCAACCTTTCACGGCTCCGCCAGACAGTGCCTCAATAAAGAATCTGCTGAAAATACAGTACAGAAGCACAGGCGGAAGAATGATAATCACCATAGCGGAAAAAAGTCCGTTATAATTGGTGTTAAAGGCTGTTGTGAAAGTAGACAAAAGCGCCGGTACTGTCAGCTTTTCCCTTGTGATCAGCACAAGAGAGGCCCAGTAATACTCATTCCAATTATTCAAAAACGCAAGCACAGCTGCTGTCATAATTCCCGGACGTGCAATTGGAAAAATTACTTTCATCCAGGTCTGTACATACCCACATCCGTCAATTCTCGCCGCCTCTTCCAGCTCTCTTGGGATATTGTCGTAATAGTTTTTGATCACAAAAAAGCTTACTGCAATTCCACTGCAGGAATAAATCAGGATCAGAGCAGATCTTGTATCATATAAATGCAGGCGGTTTACCAGATTGTATACCGGATACGTAAGGGCTGTAGCCGGAATAAACATGGTGGAATACAGAAGTACATTTACCAGCGCTTTTCCTTTGAATTCCATTCGCGCTACCACATATGCAGACATGGAAATCATCACCACACTGATTACCACGGAAACACCTGCAACAAAAAGGCTGTTCCCAAAATATCTCAGCACATGCAGGTCTTTAAATGTGGAAATATAACCATCCAGACAAATGGATTCCGGAAGCTGGAAGCCAGGTCTTGCCATAGGATCTTTTTTCAGGCTTGACAGAACCAGCCAGCCAATGGGAAGCAGTGACACGATCAACGCCCACACAAGACAGATGTAGGTCACGATCCTGGTTCCCACCGGCATACTGTTTACGCCTTTCAGGGTGTTTGTTTTTCTCATATTCATCCTCTTTTCTTACTGCTTTTTACAGAAAAAATTTTCCTTCTGATCATTTCTCTTTCTTAAAAGAAATGCTGTATGCAAAATTAATCACCAGAATGATCACCATCCCAGCCAGGATCTGGATCATCGCCACTGCATTGGCACGTCCAAACTGGGTTCTTGGGCTGGTAATGGCAAGCTCACGGATAATATAACTGATACTGTAGGTTCCTGCTGCTCCTTTTGTCAGAAAATAAACCTCGTTATAAAGGAGGAAGCCAGAAGTTGCCGCAAGAACGGATACTGTTTTTAAAGTTCCTTTGATCATAGGAATTGTAATATACCGGTCCTGTCTCAGGCCGCTTGCCCCATCCAGCATGGCTGCTTCTCTTACCTCTTCCGGCACTGCCATAATATTCCCCAGAATCATTAAGGTTGTGGTTCCTGTAAAGAAAATATAAGCACAGGTCATGGCCACAAAAGCCGGTCCTTTCAGAAGCAGGATATTATCTCTGAAGTCTTTGTTAAAAAGACGAATGACCGGGTTGATGATTCCATAAGAAGGATTGTACAACTGTAAAAATACAATGCCCATTGCTGCAGTTGAGATCATATTCGGAATAATATAAACATTTCGCACAAATTTAATGCCTTTTACCTTTCTGGACAGAGCCAAAGCAATCAAAGTGGCAATGGGAATCTGTACCACTGCTCCAAGAACGGCCCAGGTGGTTGAGTTTTTCAATGCTTCCCAGAAAAAAGGATACTTGTTAAAAATATAATCATAGTTGTCCCACAGATTGCTCCAGCCAAAAAACTCCGGGCTGGTAATATTGGTATAATCCCATTTGCAGAAGGAAGTGACAAACACCGTAATAATGGGATACAGATAAAATACACAAAATGCGATCAGGGTTGGCGCAAGAAAGGCTATAATAAAGCCTTTTCTCCGCGCGCCCAGCTTATTTTTTCTTTTTTTCACAGCATTCTGATTTTCCAAATTCATACCTCCAAAAAGGGAAGAGATTTCTCCCCTCCCTCTTCTATTTCATTCATAGTTTCTGTTCATCACAGCTGTCTTCTTTATTCTCTGTGCCTTAAGCAACCAGTGCGATCAGCTCTGTCTGAAGTGCTGCAAATCTTGCATCAATATCTGTTCCAGATACTGCACACTCCATCAATGCGTTGATGATGGCTTTGTCCACATCAGATCCCCAGGTATAGTTCATGTCGATCACTACAGTATCCGCTTCATTTACCTGAGAGCAAGCCTGTGCAAGCTTGATGGTAGCTGCGTCATCACTCTCTTCTGCAAGTGCGTTCAAATCAACTGTTGTGTTGCATGGATTTGCCTGTACGCCTGTGAAGATTTTTTTCTGTACCTCAGCACTTGTCATATATTTGATGAACTCAAGTGCAAGCTCTGTTTTCGCATCACTCATGTTATTTGCCACAGCAAGTCCGCCGCCTGCAGAAGCGATTGCAATATTTCCAGGGAATAAAGCAGGCTCAATGGCCTCTGCTAAAGAAGCATTAATTCCACTTGCATTCCATACACCATTGAAAAGGACACCTGCCTTGCCATTTGTATTAAATTCTGCCATAAGATTTCCGTTATCATCTGTCGTGTGCTCAGAACCATTTGCCTGATCCAGATTTGCGGCAGTCTTAAATGCAGCTGCAAATTCCTCTGAATTGATGGTGTCCTCTGTCAGCTCAGATTCCAGCATTTTCTTGCCTGCATCTGTGGAAGCCATAACCGTGTTTACAATATAGCTGGAGCCCTGTCCTGCAATGTATCCATACACATCCTCATCCAGGGCACGGATTTTTTCCATTGCTTCTCCAAAAGAATCCCAGTCTGCAAATGCATCCTCTGTAATTCCGGCTTTTTCAAAAATATCAGAATTATACCATAAACCGCGGCTCTCAATCTGATCATGCACTGCATAAATATGACCATCCACATCATGTTGTGTATAGTTAAGACCAACTGCATCCTGCAGACCATTTTCATCGATATACGGTTTCAGGTCGTATACCAGTTCCTGGGAAAGTGCTGCCTGCGGAACTCCGCCGCCTCCTACATCTACCAGATCCGGGAAGGAACCACCGGCAACCTGTGCACTTACAATGTCATCTCTGTTTTCTACAGCGATTGGTTTGAATGTAACCGGTCCATCTGCATGTTCCTTTGCAAATTCATCATAGATATCCCTCATAACCTGAGCTGCAGCCCACTCGCTCTCGTCCTGGTAATATCCATGGTAAAATTCCAGAACATCATCATCTGCATAAGCAGTCGTTCCAAATCCAACCAGTGCAGTAGTCCCCATTGCAGCTGCCAGTAAAACACTTACCATTTTTTTCTTCATTACAAAAATCCTCCTTCATTAATTATACGGCTTTGCTTTAACTGTCCTTATTTTACCTTTATTTTTGGTATTTTTGAATGAATCTCATTTGCAATTTGCAGGTGTTTATTGACATTTTCACAATAAAAATAAGGAAAATATTTACCTGATGGCAATATTTTCCTTATCTTTATTTTCCCTATTTATCTATTTTCATTTCACCCAGCTGCCGGGTAAAAGCTTCCGGTGAAATTTTACCGGTAAGCTCTCTGAAAATATTTTCTGTAAAATAGGCTTTCTGTTCATAAGTCCACAGATTATCCGGAACTTCAATTTTATCCTCTGCACTTAGAACCAGAGAAGCTGCCTGAAACAGCCGCGGCATTTCCTTCTCGTAAGAATCCAGAGCTACCTGCTTATTCGCCGGAATCTGCTCTGTTTCCTCCAGAATCCGCGTCTGCACCTTCTTGCTTAACATATATTTCAGGAATCGGATGGAAGCCTCCTCCTTCTGTTCGTTTCCACTTTTTCCAAGCACATAGCCAAAACAGGCAGATTCGCAGGACAGCTTCTTCCGGGATGTGGTCGGAAGCAGAGCATACTTAGCATTGATGTTTTCAGAAATCAGTGAAGCGCCCCATACACCATTCACATATATGGCAAGCTTTCCTTCATTGAACAATCTGGTCTCATCCAGATAACTGTATTCTGCATTTTCGGAGGTGGAATATGCATAAATCTCCTGCATCCTTTTCAGCACCTCTGGAATTTTACCTGTATTGTTTCTGCTCTTTTCTGTACAATCCTCCAGAAGCATATGATCCATAAAATAAAGATAGCCTTCCGGAGATGTCTGAAGCGAAGCAATTTCATTCTTCTCACGTTCCGACCATTTCCAGATCTTGTAGCACATACCACGAAAGGCATCCCAGGTTCTTGGAATCTCCCTTACTCCAGCTGCATTCAGAATATCTTCATTATACCAGTAGCCGCCACTTAAGGACAAAACATCTGACACAGTAAACAGCTTCCCTTCTTCTGTGGTCCAATAGTTCAGATTGGTCTGGGAAATATCGGAGGCAAACTCTTCATCTTTTTTCACATAGGGCATAATATCCAGCGCCATATTATTTTCCACAATAAAATCATAGGTTGTATTCTGTCCCATACCACTGAAGGTGATCACATCCGGCATATCTCCCACCATGATCATATCTTCCACCTTACGCAGCATTTCCTTTCTTCCTGGCATGGAGATCAGCTGCACCTCAATGTCCGGATTCTCCTTCTGAAATCCATCGTAAATATCCCGCATAGCCACATGGTCTTCACCGGTTCCACCCCATGCATGAATCATCGTGATGGTTACAGGCTCTTTTTCTTCTTTTCCGCAGCCTCCAAGGAGCAGGCTTCCAGCTATTCCGATGCGAAAGAAAAGGGCTCTAATTTTTCTCTTCATTTTGTTCTCTTTTCCTGAATTCTTTCGGTGATACCCCAGTTATCTTTTTAAACATTTTAGAGAAATAACCGGCATCCTCCACTCCTACCGCTTCTGAAATCTCATAGGTCTTCATCTCTGTACTCTGCAAATATTCTTTCGCCTTTTCCACCCTTTTTATTAGAATCTCATCAAACAGATTCACACCTGTTTTATTCTTATAATAACGGCTGAGATAGCTGCGGTTCACATGCAGAGTATCTGCAATATCATCCAGCGTGATCTTTTTGCGAAAATTTTCTTCCAGATACTGTTCGATCTGGTCAAGCAATGATTCCGGTTCTTCTGCCTTCGTATGCTCCTGGATTTCAAGCTCTTTTTTCAGTCTGGACAGCTTTCCGATTGCTTTTTCCACTGCCTGGGGAAGTTCGTCTATAATGGAAATCTTAAGCACATACTCACATACACTGTATTTAATGGCACGTTTGGCATACTCAAAATCCGAATATGCGGTAAGGATGATCACCTGGGTTTCCGGGCAGGTTTCGTATATATATTTACATACTTCTAACCCGTCAGCACCAGGCATCTGTATATCTGTGATCACAATGTCCGGCATTTCTTCCCCGATTTCTTCCAACAGCTCCTGTCCATCACTGACTACTTTCTCCAGAGAGCAGTTCATTTTTCCCCAGTTTATCAGCTTCTGCAAAGCCTCTCTGATGTATCCTTCATCATCGGCTGCTATCACTTTCCACATAATTTCCACCTCTTTCAATTGGAACTGCAATTTCTATTTCCGTTCCCTTTCCCGGTTCGCTCCAGACCTGGAACTTGTAATGATCCCCATACAGGATCCGGAGCATTTTCTTTGTATTTTCCCATCCCACATGGGTATGGGGAATGTTTTCTTTATTTTCCTCTGCCTTCATCTGATTCTGACCAACGCCTACTCCATCATCTTTTACCCAGATATAAAGCATTTCCCTTTCATATAAAAGGACCTGCAGATTTCCTTTTTCCCGCTTTGGTTCCAGACCGTGTGAAACTGCATTTTCCACCAAAGGCTCAATAAGAAGACGAGGAATCAGATCTTCGCCGATTTTTTCATCCTCAAGCTTCACCTCATACGACAGTTTGGCCTGATAACGGCTCTTCTGCAGATATAAATAGAACTGAACGATTTCCAGTTCCTCTTTTACCTTTATCTTAATCTCTTTTTCCCGGAATATCTTGCCCTGCATCAGTCTGGAAAAAGCATTCAGCCCATCGTAAACTTCTTCATTTCCTGCCATTTTCGCTTTCAGACTCAGCATGGCCAGAATATTAAACTGGAAATGGGGATTTATCTGGGACTGGAGATATTTTACCTGGGATCTGGCTGCCACAATTTCTTTTTCATAAACCTGGGTGATCAGATATTCGATTCTGTCGGCCATCTCATTAAACACGATCCCCATGTCATGAAACTCCAGAATAGAAGAATCTTCCATTCTGACATTCAGATCCGGTTTTCCAAAGGCCTGTATGCTTTGGATCATCCTGGTGACCGGTTTTGTAAAGCGGTAGCTGATAGCATATGAAACCAGAAATGCAATTCCCAGTACCACAACAAAACCCACAAGAACAATAAAAAGAGTGGGCTTCAAAATAGAAAAAATATTCCCATATCCCACTGTGATCACCGTGCGTACTCCAAATCCGCAGGGATTTCCATAGCCGATCACTTTCGCACCCTCCAGGTCTTTTGTTCCACTCCATGAATTCTCAGAGGTCTGCAGCTTTTTCACCAGCTCCGGGGCGCCTTCTGAGACAAGCAACTGATCATTTTTGTCCAGGACTGCCCATCCTCCATTATGATACAGCTGTACCGTTTCCAGAACTTTCGCTACTGCACTCTGGCTGATCTGCACGATTCCGGTTCCTTTTTCTGCCATATTCTCATCATAAATACGAAAAAAAATATTCAATTCATCTTCATCGGACAAACAGGCATACTGGTCACTGGTGCCTTTGAACTCCTGCTGTAGTTTTTCGTATTTTCGCTTCTGTTCTCTCCCTGCTGCCAGGGTAGTTGCATAATAGTGCTCATAAATACATTCATTTCCATTATTAAACAAATAAATTCCAGTGACAAAAGGCAGCTGACGTTCTACCATATTCCGCTCTGAAAAAAGTTCCATGCTGTAGGAAAGCTGTGGTTCTATTTCCTCCAGGTCGTATTCTTCCTTCTGAAAAAATTCATCCAGTACCGTATTATGACGTATGGCGATCACGCTATCCTCAATAAACTGCATATGCGCCTCATACTGCTGACTGGTATAGCGAAGTACATATTCAATATCTTCCTGTGTTTTCTGGAAAAAGAAAGAAAAAAAGACATAGAAAACAGCTGCGCATACAGACAGCAGGGTGCATACAGAGGTCACTATCATCAGAAGAGTAAGTTCCCTTTTCAGGGTGTACGTTTTTTTCATTTTATTTATCCCCAGGGTAAATTTCTATGTTATAAATTCATTATAGGAAAAGCTTTCGAAACTTGCAATCAGTTTTCACCAAAAAAAGCAAAAAAAAGCAGAAATATTTATGGCATTTCGCCCAAATATAGGGTATACTGATATTGTCTTAGGAACAAGGGCAGGGTTTTTATATGACAGCATTCTGATAATGCCGTCATTTTTTTGCACCTTGTTAAAGTGATCATACTCACTTATTGACAAAGAAGGAGAGGTAAAATGAAAGTAATTAAAGTTAAGAATTATGAAGAGCTGAGCCGTACTGCAGCTACCATTATCGCCGGTGTTATTTTGTCCAAACCGGATTGTATCCTTGGTCTTGCTACCGGTTCTTCCCCGGTAGGTACCTACGATCAGCTGGCTGCTATGTATGAAGAGGGAATACTGGATTTTTCCCATGTAAAGTCTGTGAACCTGGACGAATATGTCGGACTGGACGGATCCAATGACCAGAGCTACCGTTACTTCATGAACAAGAACCTGTTCAGCAGAGTCAATATAGATATTAAGAATACCTATGTTCCGGACGGAACCAATCCGGATACAGAGGCCTGCTGCGAAGCTTACAATACGCTGCTTAAGAATATGGGAGCTGCAGACCTTCAGCTTCTTGGAATAGGACCTAATGGCCACATCGGATTTAATGAACCAGACGACCATTTCCAGGCTGGCACACACTGTGTAGATCTTACAGAGGCTACCATCCAGGCGAATAAGCGTTTTTTTGCAAGCGAGGAGGATGTGCCACGCAAGGCTATTTCTATGGGAACCGGCAATATTATGAGCGCAAAGACCATTCTTCTTGTAGCTAACGGCAAGAATAAAGCTAAGGCTCTCGCTGCTGCGATCAAAGGACCTGTTACCCCACAGTGCCCGGCTTCCATCCTTCAGTTCCATCCCAATGCAATTATTGTGGCAGATGAGGATGCACTGAGCGAACTGTAATTTTTTTATTTATGCTTATATAAAAAGGAGCTGCCTCAGTATGTTCCAAAAAGGCTTTCTGCAAGCTGTACGTCACAATTTGCAGAAAGCCTTTTTCAACACGCTCTAAAAAAGCAGCTCCATTTTTGTACCTTTTCCAAGATCGCTGTCCACATTGATCTGTGCATGATGTAAGGTTGCCCCATGCTTTACAATGGACAGTCCAAGACCAGTTCCTCCGGTCTGCCGCGAATGGCTTTTGTCCACCCGGTAAAATCTCTCAAATATTCTTTTCTGTTCAGATTTCGGAATTCCGATTCCATCATCCTCAACCCGGTAAAAAGGACGATCCCCTTTTCTGCCTACATAAATATGAATGTGTCCTCCCGGATTGGTGTAACGAACAGCATTGTCCGCAATATTGTACAGCATTTCATATAAAACATGCCGTACTCCCTGAATGTTGATTGGAATACCACAATAATCCAACGAAATATTTTTCTTTTCCGCATGATCCCGGAGATTGTTTACCACATCCTTTGCCAGCTCATCAAGCTCTACACTTTCCATGGAGACCACTGCATCCTGCTGTTCATCCAGACGCGACAACTGGATAATATCTGCCACCAGATTTCCCAGACGATTGGCCTCCTTATAGATTCGTCCTGAAAAATCAGCAATATTCTCCGGTCTCACCATTCCATTCATCATCAGCTCCGCATAACCGGAAATGGACATCAGAGGTGTCTTTAATTCATGGGAAACATTTGCAGAGAATTCCCTTCTCACAGCCTCTGTCTTCTTCAACTCCTCCAGCTGGCTTGCAATCTGCTTATTCTGCTGATCCACCCGCATCAACAAGGGACGGAGTTCTTCGTAGCATACATTCGAAAGGGGATGCTCCAGATCCAGGTTGTTCACCGGCTCGATCAGACTCTTTGTCTGCCTTTGCACCAGAACGATCTCTACCAGAATGATCAACAGCATCAAAATTCCCAGCCAGATAAAGCTGCTAAGCAACGTATGGAACACACTGTCTGTTGTTTTTGCCAGGCGGAGGATTCTGCCATCATTCAGCTTCACCGCATAATAAAAGGTCTGGTGTGACAAAGTTTCCGAATAACGGACGATTTCTCCCTGTCCATCTTCCATAGCCTGGATAAATTCCGGACGGCTGCTGTGGTTTGCAAGCTTTGAAGCCTCTGCCTCATTATCATAGAGCACGTTTCCCTCTGAATCGGTGAGCGTAATACGTGTATCTGTGGTTTTTCCCACATTTCCGTTTAAATACTCTTCTCCAACTTCTTCAATCCCCACTTTTACATATTCAGCTTCATCTCGGACGCCCTTTTTCATAGTACTGTTAAACTTATCATACATCACAAAGCTGGCGGCTATAAAGGTAAGGATAACCGTGAGAACGATCATCACACTGGTATGACTGAGGATTTTCTTTTTCATCCTTGACTGCCTCCCTTGTCTGCCATTCTGTAACCTACGCCGCGGACAGTCTCGATCAGTCTGCCGGCATCCCCAAGCTTCTGCCGAAGGGTTCGCACATGTACATCCACAGTTCTGGTCTCCCCGTCAAAATCATAGCCCCATATATGGCACAAAATCTGGTCACGGGTCATAACGATTCCTCTGTTTTCCATAAGATACAGAAGAAGTTCAAATTCCTTGCGGGTAAGCTCCACAGGCTGATCATCACAATACACCTGATGACGGCCTGGAAAAATACGAAGTTCCTCACAGCTAAGCTCTCTGTCATCTCCGTGGCGGCTGCTGCGCCTGAGCACCGCCTTCACTCTGGCTATAAATTCCATCATTCCAAAGGGCTTGGTAATATAATCGTCTGCACCGGCTTCCAGAGCACGGACCTTATCAAATTCTGCTTCCTTGGCAGTTACCATAATGATGGGAATATCTCTGGTTCCGGAAGATTTTTTCAGTTTTTCCAGAATGGAATATCCATCCTCTCCCGGAAGCATAATATCAAGAAGAATCAGCTCTGGTTCCTCCTCTGCAAGGGCTTTCCACAATTCCTGGGAGTCTTCTAACCCTCTTGCATGAAATCCGGTCGTCTCTAATGTATATACTAAAAGATCACGGATGTTGTTATCATCTTCAACACAAAAAATCATTTTTTAGTATTCTCCTCCCATGTCTTACCTATTTTTTACATTACCTGTAAATCATCATTATTTCTTAGTATACGTACTTTTTTCCCCTTATACAAGTGCACAACTGTAAAGTCACGGTAAAAAGCAGGAAAACAGGTTACCGTTCACGACCTGACCAGTAACAAGCTTCGCGATGCACAGAAATCATGCATTTGCATGTTTTTGCGCCGCAAAAATTATATTACCAGTCGCTGCCTCCGGAAATGATTCTCACAGGAATTTTTCCAGAGCAGCAACTGGCAACATCTACTCTCCCGGTTACGGAAGCATATAGTTCACACGGGCAACCTCCAGTTCGTGATGGAAATGTTCTCCCGGTGCATTTTTTACAGTGTCAAGGTGACTGTGGGTATCATAAAGATCCTCATGCACTTGAGTCACACAGACTCCGATATTGGAACAATGATCTGCGATTCTCTCCAGGCTGGTTGTAATGTCAGAAAGCACAAATCCCATCTCTATTGTACATTCTCCGGCACGAAGACGATTTACATGGCGTCTTTTCAGCTCACGGCTTAGCTCATCGATCACTTCTTCCAAAGGCTCAATTTCTTCGGCTGCTCTCATGTCCTGGTTTGCAAAAACGCTATACGCTTTTTCCACAATATCCGACACGGCCTTTTCCATAATGTGAAGTTCCTGCACTGCCTTGTCTGAAAAGCGGGCATTTTTTTCTGAAATTTCCTTTGCAGATTTCATAATGCTAAGTGCGTGGTCGGAAATACGCTCAAAATCTCCGATACAGTGAAGCATAATGGACAAGCTGTGGCTGTCTTCCAGAGAAAGATCTTTCTGATTCAACTTGATCAGATAGGTTCCCAGTTCGTCCTCATAGCGGTCAACCTTTGCTTCAATCTTTTCCACACGGAAAGCTGTCTCCTCCTGGAAATCATCCAGCAAACCAAAAGAAAGGTTCAAAGCGGTTTTGGACTGCTCTGCCATTTTCCTGGCAGCTGTTTTGCTCTGCTCAATAGCAATACCAGGATTACTAAGAAAACGGGATTCCAGGATCATAAACTCCTGATCTTCTGCGGAAATAACTTTCTCCTCTTTTGTATCACGGACAGTTGCACATGCCATTTTTACAAGCATATCTCCAAATGGAAGAAGTACAAGTGTTGCAATGATGTTAAAGGCACTGTGGATCACTGCGATGCCGGCAGGACCTGCCACTTCTTCAATGAAAGAGAAATGTAAAAATCCATTCAGCACATAGAATACAACCATAAATGTAACAGTTCCTACAATATTGAAGTACAGATGAACGATTGCTGCACGTTTTGCATTCTTAGTAGCACCGATTGAAGAAAGCATTGCTGTAATACAGGTTCCAATATTCTGTCCCATGATAATCGGAAGCGCTGCTCCGTAACGGACTGCACCAGTTACACAAAGCGCCTGGAGAATACCAACAGAAGCTGATGAAGACTGAATAACCGCAGTCAAAAGTGCACCGGCCAGCACACCTAAAACAGGGTTGGAGAACTTCAGAAGGATGTTTGTAAATTCCGGTACCTCTGCCAGAGGTTTTACGGCACCGCTCATGGTATTCATACCGAACATCAGCACTGCGAAACCAACCAGAATGTTTCCAATATCTTTCTTCTTTTCATCATGAAGGAAGACAATAAAAACAACTCCGATCAATGCCAGAATCGGTGAAAATGAGTTTGGGTTCAAAAGTCTTACAAAGAAATTGGAGCTTTCAATTCCTGCCAGGCTGAGAATCCATGCGGTAACAGTAGTACCGATATTTGCGCCCATAATAAAGCCAACAGCCTGGGACAGATGCATGATTCCCGAGTTTACGAAGCCGACTACCATAACTGTGGTTGCCGATGAAGACTGAATGATTGCTGTAACTGCTGCACCAACCAAAACTGCTTTCACACGGTTAGATGAAAGGTTTTCCAGAATCTTTTCCAGTTTACCGCCGGAAAGCTTTTCCAGACCGTCTCCCATTACCTGCATTCCATAAAGGAACATCGCCAGTCCGCCGACCAATGTCAGAATGCTAAAAAAATCCATTACGTTTCCTCTCCTTTTTTTATCCTTTTAAAAGTTTATTGGGTTCTTAATTTCTTTTGTTTACAAAACCAATATAAGTGGGCTATGTAAAGTTTCGGGTGAGAAGAATGTTAAATATATGTAAAATACTTTACAATCTTGGATTTTCTTATACAGGAAAAATGTAAAGCCAGGCTGTTGAAAATGTAAAATATTTGTTTGATAGTTGATTTTACTGTATTTTCCAAATTTTACATTCAAAAAATCCCCCAGCAAACATGAAGAATAATTTTACAATTATCGCTGCATATCTCATGAGGGATTTTTATATAATACGTGTAATGATTCAGTATCTTCACTGTTACATGCTTCGCGGAACAACAGGCTGAAGCAATCTATTACATCGAATATTAAGTAACTGCCATATTGACTTGTCTGAAAAAGACTCTGATACCTTTAAAATCCTCGGATTTCCTCTTCCTCTGAATGGGTTTTATCGATGGAGCGGATTTCCAGAAAATAACTGTAACTATCATTTACCTTTACTTCCACTCTGTCGCCAATCTTATGACCTTTCAGTGCCATGCCAATCGGAGAGTCAATACTGATTCTGTTCTCCATGGAATTTCCCCGGATGGAAGTAACAAGCTTATATTTCTCAACCTCGTCATCTTCCTCAAAATAAACTTCTACAATGTCATCCATTCCAACCTCGTCACTGCAGGATTTATCAGAAACGATGGTTGCTGTTTTTAACATATTCTCCAGATAGCGGATGCGACTCTCGTTCTGGTTCTTATGACGCTTGGCAGCGTAGTATTCAAAATTCTCACTTAAATCGCCCTGGGCACGTGCTTCCTTTACTGCCTCAATTGCTTCTTTGCGGACAACCAGCTTACGGTGCTCAATCTCCTGTTCAATTTTCTCTACGTCTTTTTTGGTGAGCTTCTCTCTCATTTTTATACATCTCCTTTATAGCTGCAACACCACTTTGCACACCACCTTAACAGATGGCAAAGAGTTTGTCAAATTGCCAATGGAAAACATTAATTCCAATAATGCTATTGTTCACTCCATGAACAGAAACCCTATAATTTCTTTTTCCCCAGTCGGACTTCTTCCATCAGCTTCGCAGTCTCAGCATCTGCATGATCAAAAAGATAGGTATGACTGGACTGGCGGTGCTGATGCCATTCCTGGCGGAGCTGCTTTCTGGTCTCTTCGATTTCTTCTTTCAGACCTCTTGCGGAAATACGGTTGGCGCCCTGACCCATAATGATAATCTGTTCCAGTCCGTCTGAAGTAGCAACCGTTACCTGATGCTGTCTGCCGATTTTGTGGACTGTTTTTTCAATATATTGATCGGCAGTCTCCGCTTCTTTTGTGTAAACCACATGAATATTGTGATAAGTAAGCACTTCCTCCTGGTGTCCCTCCACCTTGTAAGCATCAAATACAAGAATCAAAGTACATTTCTTATATCCCTGATAATTACTTAAAATATCCATCAGCTTCGTCTGTGCTGCACGGACATCCGCATCTGCCAGTTCTTTCAGCTCCGGCCAGGCAAAAATAATGTTATAACCATCCACAAGAAGGTATTCTTCCTGGTCTTTTTTTGCAGAAGAACTGCTGCCAGAATAAGATAGGGCACTTACCACTTTTTTATAAGAAGACACGCGGTCTCTTTTCACCGGACCAAAGGTACGCTCAAAAATGGCCTGAAGTTCTTTGTCATCCTCATAGCTTCCACGGTAGGCAGATTCCGGCGGCTGGTAACCACTTCCCGCATGACTTCCACTTCCAGATGTATTTCTGGCAGTTCCTGTACTACCAGCTCCACTGCGTGCTGAATTTCTGGCACTTTGAGCAGTATCGTCTCCACTTGCAGGATTTCCAGAGCCTGACGCAGCATCCTCCCAGTCTTCCTCGCTGAGATCATCCTCAAACTCTGCCATAATCCCAGTATCCAGGTGCATATACTCTTCCACTTCATACCATGGCACCACAAATCCGGCTCCATGGGCACAAAATACAGACCCGGTAGGATTATCCAGATCCCGCTCAGAATCGTAGCCGATCTGTTCCACGATCTCATCTTGATTTTTACAAGGCTCATATCCTTTTAAACTGCAGAACAGTCTTCCCATTCCCCTTGTATAAGAAACTACTTCTTTCTGGTAATCGCGCATAGTCGAAACAGGCGCTTTTCCCTTCAAAATAGCGGTATTTTCCTCTGTCTCCATAGGAAGAAGAGTTCCCTGCATTTTCTGGATATCATTCATTGCACGGCCAACAACCTCCACCGGCACTTCCAGCCGAAATTCATAGTAAGGCTCCAGCAGAACATTCTGTGCTTTCTTAAGCCCCTGACGGATAGCCCGATAAGTAGCCTGACGGAAATCTCCGCCTTCTGTGTGTTTCTGGTGGGCCCGTCCGGTAAGCAGGGTAATCTGCATATCTGTGATCGGTGCACCAGTCAGCACTCCTCTGTGTTCCTTTTCTTCCAGATGAGTGAGGATCAGTCTCTGCCAGTTCCGGTCCAGCACATCCTCACTGCAGGCGGTAAAAAACTGCATTCCGCTTCCTTGCTCCCCTGGTTCCAGAAGAAGGTGAACTTCCGCATAATGGCGCAAAGGCTCAAAATGTCCCACACCTTCCACAGGTGCCGCAATGGTTTCTTTATATACAATATTTCCCGTTCCAAAATCCACAGCCACATGGAACCGCTCCCAGATCAGCCTTTTCAGGATCTCGATCTGCACATCTCCCATGAGCATGGCGTGGATTTCTCCCAGCTGCTCGTCCCACACAATATGAAGCTGAGGATCTTCCTCTTCCAGTTCTCTCAGCTTCTTCAGCATCTGATGCACATCGCAGCCTTCCGGCAAAATAATCTGATAGTTCAGTACCGGCTCCAGTACTGGCATATTGGAATTCTCTGTCACGCCAAGTCCCTGTCCTGGAAAAGTATGGGAAAGACCTGTCACTGCGCACACGGTTCCCGCGGGCACTTCTTTCACCAATTCAAATCTGGCGCCAGAGTAAATCCGGATCTGGTCAGCCTTTTCCTCCCATACTTCCTCTCCTGCTGCCACATTTCCCTTGCTGGTAATAAGAGGTTCTTTTACTTTCAGTGTCCCGCCTGTAATCTTCATATAGGAAAGACGGTTTCCCTGATCGTCTCTGGAGATCTTATAAACCTTCGCACCAAAAGCCTCAGGATATACCGGACATCTGGTGTACCTGTCCAGTCCGTGGATCAGCTTCTCCACCCCTTCCATTCTCAGTGCAGAACCAAAATAGCATGGAAAAACCTTTCGATCTGCGATCAGACCGGTAATCTCTCTCCTGGATACTTCTCCTGTTTCCAGATATTTTTCCAGCAGTTTCTCGTCACACATAGCAAGACTCTCCAGAAATTCTTCAGAAAATTTATTTTCCATCAAATTCTGCTGTTCTTTTTCACCAGCCGGTAATTCCGGTTCCAAATCTCCATCAGCATTTTCATTTTCTGAAAAATCCATGCAGTTCTCATTCAGCCTTTTTTTCAATTCGGTCAAAAGAGCATCGTGATCCGTTCCATCCTGATCCATTTTGTTCACAAAAATAAATGTGGGGATCTGGTACCGCTCAAGCAATTTCCATAAAGTCACCGTATGTCCCTGCACACCATCTGCACCGTTAATCAAAAGCACTGCATAGTCCAGAACCTGCAAGGTACGTTCCATCTCTGCAGAAAAATCCACATGTCCAGGCGTATCCAGAATGGTAACTCTTGTTTCTGGGAATTCCAGCACTGCCTGCTTGGAAAAAATCGTGATTCCCCGCTCGCGCTCAAGTGGAGAGGTATCCAGATATGCATCCTTGTGATCCACTCTTCCAAGCTTTCGTATCTTGCCGCTTAAATATAAAAGTGCTTCTGACAATGTAGTTTTTCCTGCATCTACATGAGCCAGCAGCCCCATACAAATATTTTTCTTTATTTTCTCTGACTGTTCACCCACGAAAACGCCTCCTGTTGTAAAAATCTCTTGTTTTAGTATATCACAACAGAAGGCGCCAGTCGAGACACAGGTGTTTATTTCATTATTTTCAATAAATCACCTTATGGTTACTGTCCACTGGCAATATTCCGCCAGGTGTTTTTACTATGCAAGTCCCGGACAGCAGCAATGAATAAACCATGCCTGCTTGATTGAATTCATGGATAGGGGTTCGGGCCAGAGCATGTTTGAAAAAGACTTTCTGCAAGATATATGTTGCAATTTGTTTTATAATAAAATTGTTTTATCTTTACAATATTTGATAACATGGTATAATTCATACGTGATAAAAAAAGTACAATAATAAAGTAATTATTCCACAAAGCATGTAGCTGTGAAGGTACTGAACAATTACACAATAGAACCGATTGATGCAACGTTATATTTTAGAGCGTGTATCAACAGAAAGTGAGAACTTCCATATGAATCCCTTAAAAAAAATATACTGTCGGATTTTTCAGAATGTATTCAAATTTGCCCTTCCATTCCTTCCATACCGAAATCCTGAGATCATCAGCAGTCTGAAAGCCGTTCCCGATGTGCTGAAAAAGAAAAAATGTAAAAATGTGCTGATTATTACAGATGCAGGAATCCATAAGCTTGGTCTTACAGACCGCCTTGAAAAAGTGTTGACAGACAGCAGCATTCCCTATATCCTTTATGACAAAACAGTAGCAAATCCTACCACTCTGAATGTGGCTGAGGCACTTGAACTTTATCATGAAAATAACTGTCAGGCCATTATAGGCTTCGGCGGAGGCTCCAGTATGGACTGCGCCAAGGCAGTAGGTGCCAGAGTCGCCAAACCTCATCAGTCTCTTGCAAAGATGAAAGGAATCCTGAAAGTGCACAAAAAGCTTCCACTTCTTATCGCCGTTCCAACCACTGCAGGAACCGGAAGCGAAACTACACTGGCAGCAGTAATCGTGGACACCGAAACCCGGCATAAATATGCCATCAATGACTTCCCGCTGATTCCCCGATACGCTGTGCTTGACCCCAAGGTCACATTAAGCCTTCCACCATTCATCACCGCTACTACAGGTATGGACGCACTCACCCACGCAGTGGAAGCTTATATTGGTAATTCCACTACACCAGGCACCCGTAAAAATGCCTGGGATGCAGTGCAGCTGATTTTCGAAAATCTGGACACTGCTTACACCGACGGAAGCAATAAAGAAGCGCGCCGGAATATGCTCCGCGCCTCTTATTTCGCTGGCTGCGCTTTTACAAAATCCTATGTAGGCTATGTACATGCAGTTGCCCATTCTCTGGGAGGACAATACAATGTTCCACATGGACTTGCCAACGCTGTACTTCTCCCTTATGTTCTGGAAGCTTACGGAAAAACAATTTATAAGAAGCTGGCAGCCCTTGCTGTTGCTGCCGGGGTTGCCTCCAAAGAAACACCGGAAGAAGAAGCCGCATTAAACTTTATCCAGGCGGTCAAAGACATGAAGGCCCGCTTCGGAATCGGCGATACCATCCCGGAAATCCAGGAAGAAGACATTCCGAAGCTGTCACACTATGCGGACAAAGAGGCGAATCCGCTGTATCCGGTACCGGTACTGATGGATGCACAGGAGCTGGAGAAATTTTATTATATGCTGATGCCGGCTAAAGAAAACACAGTGCAATAAAAAGCCAAAGCGTGTTTGAAAAATACCATATTGTCACCTTTATAACATTACATTCGTTAATCTCAGTTTAAATAAGATAGTTTTACATTACACCCTTTATAGCCTTTCACATTATGTAAACTATATTTCAAAACATCAAACAAATTATTAATAATCAGAAAGGACTTTCCCATGACCCAGGAAGCAATCCAGGAAATCATCCGCAAGCAGCGGAACTATTTTTATACAGGCGCTACCTTAAACATTGACTTTCGCATCACCGCCTTAAAAAAGCTGCAAACCTCCATCCAGTCCCACCAGGAGCAGATCAATGCTGCCCTGAAGTCAGACCTGGGAAAAAGCAGCTTCGAGAGCTACATGTGCGAATCCGGTCTCGTTCTCAGCGAGATTACCTATATGCTAAAGCACATCCGATCCCTTTCCAGAGAAAAAACCGTGCACACCCCACTTGCCCAGTTCCATTCCAGAAGTTACATGAAGCCGTCCCCATACGGTGTCACCCTGATCATGAGCCCGTGGAACTATCCCTTCCTGCTTACCTTTGATCCGCTGGTAGACGCCATCGCCGCCGGAAACACTGCAGTATTAAAACCCAGCGCCTACTCTCCTGCCACCAGCAATATCATCTGCGAGATCGTCCGTGAATGTTTTCCGGAAGAGTATGTGGCCGTTGTTATGGGTGGACGCCAGGAAAACTCCTGTCTTCTCCAGGAACACTTTGACTACATCTTTTTCACCGGCAGCCAGGCTGTTGGAAAAGAAGTCATGCGCCATGCCAGCGAGCACCTCACTCCAGTCACCCTGGAACTTGGCGGAAAAAGCCCCTGCATCGTAGATAAATCTGCAAATATCAAGCTTTCTGCCAAACGTATTGTATTCGGAAAATATCTGAACTGTGGACAAACCTGCGTAGCCCCTGACTACATTTACTGTCACAGGGAAGTGAAAGATGAGCTTCTGAAGCAGATTCAGAAACAGATTCGTAAGCAGTTTGGCAAATCACCTCTGGATAACAAAAATTACGGAAAAATTATCAACGAAAAGCATTTTAACCGAATACAGAATCTGATTGATCCGGCGAAAGTTATCTGCGGCGGCAGCGTCCGTCCGGAAACCATGCAGATTGAGCCTACGGTCATGGATCAGGTAACTTTCGAAGATGCTATTATGCAGGAAGAAATTTTCGGCCCGGTAATGCCTGTCCTTACTTTTGATTCTATAGAAGAAGTAATCCGAAAGGTAAATTCCATGGCTCATCCTCTGGCTCTTTACATTTTTGCCCAGGACAAAGCCATCTGCGAAAAAGTCACCTCTGAATGTGGCTTCGGCGGTGGCTGTATTAATGATGTGATCATTCACCTCGCCACCAGCGAAATGCCATTCGGCGGCTTCGGAGAAAGCGGTATGGGAAGCTATCACGGCCAGAAAGGCTTCGAAACCTTTTCCCATTACAAGAGCATTGTAGACAAAAAGACCTGGATTGACCTGCCGATGAGGTATCAGCCTTATAGACGGATTTATGATAAGCTGATCCATATTTTCTTGAAATAAAGTGTTACTATTACTTTGGCTCGTTGCTCGCGTAAATAGTGAGGTCGAAACTATGTGTTTTAATTTCAATAGCTGCACCGAATTATTTAATGCGATTTGCAAAATGTTTAACATTGGTTGTTAATTAATATGACAAAAGAGCCGCATTTTTACTATGAAAGTTCCAAGTCCAAAGTTGACATGTCCCTTTCGTAAAAATGCGGCTCAATAACAATTATTCTACTCCCTTAATCCTTTCCACAATACTTCCATTCTTTTCCAAAACCATCCATGTAAACACCGGCACTAAAGTGCATACCAAAAGACTAAGCAACGCTGCTAACAAAAGCGGAAGCAACGGTACTGCAAACCCAATCTCCCAGAAATTCATAGATTCATAAAGAAAATAAGTCACTCCCATTCCTACAGTCAATGTGATCAGCCCTGCAAGACCTGTCAAAATCTGAACTGACACATCAAGATCAGCTGTAAAAAAAAGCGTCTGCTGCTTTCCAAGCTCCATACTTTCTATAAAAGCATCCTGCTCTTTTTTCGTCATAAGCTTTTTGCTTAAAATCCATATAATAACGACCAGAAGCAGCCTGGGAAAGCTCCCCTCCTGACTGTTCATAAAATTTTTTATTTTCTTTACGGATCTGAAGAATTCCTGCTTCAAGCCTTGACATTTTTACCATGCTCTGCATTAAAAAGTCAGTTTTCTCCATCTGATCTCTAATTTTTCCCAGAAATTCCCTACCATTTTCGGAAAGTTCTTCCTCTTCCAAAAGCTCCATATAGAGATTGATACTTCACTGACACATGCTTCTGAGGGACCAATTTGAAATAAAGCCTTCATACGGGAAGGGTTCCCCAGAATCTTAAACAACTGTGTCAGATTTTCCAGTTCCAGCTCTTGCGGTTCACGAGGCCAAGAATCATTCATCGGGGGCTCCCTTTCTGTTTTCGTTTATTTCTGAACTTTAAAGATTTTTCACAAACAGTGCCCGGATAGCGTTGAGGACGGCTATAATCATCACGCCCACATCAGCAAACACGGCCAGCCACATATTGGCGAAACCCAGAGCGACCAGCACGAGGCAGACCAGTTTTACGCCGATGGCCACCACGATGTTCTGATAAACGATGCCAAGGCACTTGCGGGAGATTTTGATTGCTTTGGAGATCTGCAAGGGGTCATCATCCATTAGGACCACATCAGCAGCCTCAATGGCGGCGTCAGAACCCATGGCACCCATGGCGATGCCGATGTCTGCCCGGCGAAGCACCGGGGCGTCGTTGATGCCATCTCCCACAAAAGCCAGTTTTTCTTTCTCTGGTTTGTTCTGAATCAACTGAATCAACTGCTCCACCTTCTCCACCTTGTCAGCAGGAAGCAGTTCACTGTAAACCTCATCCAACTCCAAAGCGGAGGCCACACTGTCAGCCACCTTCTTGGCGTCACCAGTAAGCATCACAGTCTTGCGAACCCCAGCCGACTTTAATGCCTGGATGGCTTCCTTGGAGTGAAGCTTCACGATGTCGGAAATAACAATATGTCCGGCATATTTCCCGTCAATCGCCATGTGAATGATCGTCCCCACACTATGGCACGGAATAGCCTAGACCCCCAAACGATTCATGAGCTTGTCGTTTCCTGCCGCGACCTGATGATCATCCACTGTGGCAATCACTCCGTTGCCGCTGAGCTCCTGAATACCGGTTACACGGCTACGGTCGATTTCCATGCCATAGGCTTTCTGTAAGCTCTTGCTGGTGGAATACGCCCTAAGTCAGTGTGCCGGTCTTGTCAAAAACTACAATCTTAGCCTGTGACAGGGTCTCCAGATAGTTGGACCCCTTCACCAGAACACCCGCCTTACTGGCTCCGCCAATTCCTGCAAAGAAGGACAGAGGAATGGAAATGACCAAAGCGCAGGGGCAACTGGCAACGAGGAAGGTCAGCGCACGATAGATCCAGGTCTCCCAGCCTGCATCCAGCCCCATGGCAAACATCCGTACCAGCGGCGGCAATACAGCCAGCGCCAGCGCGGCATAGCACACCGCAGGAGTGTAGATCTTGGCAAAGCGGGAAATGAAGTCCTCCGACTTGGACTTCCGGGAGGAGGCGTTCTCCACCAGATTCAGAATCTTGGAGACAGTGGACTCACCAAATTCCTTGGTGGTCTGGATATGGAGCAAACCTGTCATGTTGATACAGCCGGAGATGATCTCATCGCCAGTCTTGACCTCACGGGGCAAACTTTCACCGGTGAGAGCGGCAGTGTTCAGAGTGGATTCTCCCTGCACCACGGTACCGTCAATAGGAACTTTCTCGCCGGGCTGTACCACAATAATGGTGCCGATACCCACTTCGTCCGGGTCTACCTGTTCCAGTTTTCCATCCTGTTCGATATTGGCATAATCAGGACGGATATCCATCAGATCACTGATGTTCCGGCGGCTCTTGCCCACGGCGTAGGACTGGAACCATTCGCCCACCTGGTAGAACAGCATCACCGCGATGGCCTCCAGATAGTCGCCGTTTTCATATACGGCCAGTGCCAGAGCCCCCAGCGTAGCCACCGCCATCAAAAAGTGCTCATCGAACACCTGACCGTTGCGGATACCTTTTCCGGCTTTTTTCAGAATGTCGTAGCCAATGACCAGATAATCCACCAGGAACACAGCCAGACGTATCCAGCGGCCTGCCGCGCCAAACACTTCAAATGCGCCTGCGCCCAGGACCTGCAAAATTAACAGTAGAACCGTAGCAGTCAGAATCCGCCACAACATCACTTTTTGTTTTTTGGTCATACCGGCGGAGGACCGCGTGCCGATGATCTGAAGGATCACGGCCAGCAGAGCCACCACGATCAGCAGACCGTTGATGATATACTCCTGCATTTCGTTTTACCCCTTTCACGATTGCTTATTCGTTTATTTGTCTAAGAGAAAGAACGCCCTGCAAGCTGCCGCTCAACAGGGCATTTCCTTTCGCCTGCTTACAGAAAGATCTCACAGTCGGGTTCCACCTTCTTGCAGGCTTTGCGAACCTCCTGCATAACAGTCTTGGGGTCTTGACCTTCCTCGAACTCCACGTTCATCTTGAGGGTCATAAAGTTCACCGTAGCGCTCTGTACGCCGCTGGTCTTGCGGGCGGCATCTTCCATCAGGTTGGCGCAGTTAGCGCAATCCACATCGATTTTGTAAGTCTTTTTCATTTTGAAAATCTCCTCTCCGAGTATTAATTTTGTGTCAAACAATTAAATCATTATTTAACTGTATCTTCAGCATATGCAGGAAAACCGTCCTCGTCAACGGTTTGAACCCATATCCTGCTATTCGGGAAAAGAGTTCTTCTGTTTGGGCAAAATGCAGCTTTTATCGGCACATTCCAGTCCCCTGATAAGGACAGTCCACACATTTTCCATGCTTTTCTTTGCGCCGCTTCGCCATATGCCGCAGCAACCAAATACAGTATACCGCCAGTACAATGAGTAAAATTAAAGATGCCATATAAACCTCCTCCATTTGAAGTCTTTGCAAAAATAGCTTGCTTACGGTCCAATTATTTAATCGTTCCGTCTGTATTGTAGAGCGAGGAAAATCGAAAAGCAATGGACGGAGTACAAGTCCTTCCAAGAGGGATAAGAAAACTTCTGAATTGGTAAACAGTGCTAAAAAAGGTTCTGACATTGAAGCACAGCTCCATGTCAGAACCCATTTATTTTACAAATTATTTTTTTGGATTGCGTCGCCCGCTGTTTTCCGAGCCACGCACTTCCTCATGGTAAAAGTAATTCACAATGACCGGGTGTCCAGACTCTGCCCGGCCGTAGGGCAGCTCGTTGTCCACGAAGGGACAGCTGTTTTCTTGCGCCAGCCGTTCCGCTTGATCCTCCAAACCACAGAAGTAGCTTTTGTCTTCCTTGTTGTAGATAGCGTCGTACAGCGGAACCAAGTCAGGATATTTTTTACAAATATAGTCCATGATGTCTTTTTTGAATCCGCCTCGCAAGTTTAGATTTTCTAACCATATCAGGTCGCATTGATTTCTGACCTGATGGAAGATAGCCTCGAAATCCGTGATACCCGGAAAGACAGGGGCAATAAAGCAGACGGTGCGAATGCCCGCATCATAGATCTGCTTCATGGCATCCAGCCGTCGCTTGATGCTGACGGCATCGTCCATATCATTTTTAAAGCCTTCGTCCAATGTATTGATCGACCAAGAGACCGTGACCTTTCCCAATTTTTTCAGAAGGTCAATGTCACGGATTACCAAGTCTGACTTGGTACAGATGAGAATTTCTGCCTCACTGCCCCGGAGCTGTTCAAGAAGCTTTCGGGTGTTTTGAAACTGAGCCTCCTGGGGCAGATAGCCATCGGTCACAGAACCGATGACTATGCGCTGCCCTTTGTACCTTTGTGGATTTTTGATTGCTGGCCAATGTTTCACATCCAGGAATGTACCCCACGGTTCGGTGTGCCCGGTAAATCGCTTCATAAACGAGGCATAGCAGTATTTGCAGCCATGGGTACAGCCCACATAAGGATTGACGGAATAGCCGCCCACCGGCAGGGTGGATTTTGTCATAATATTTCTGGTTTCTACATCCTGAATCAGAATGCTGCTCTCTTTTACTTCTGCCATGTCTTCTGTTCCTCCAATACCCGGTAAAAAGCCGGGGGAAATTCCTGTACCATTTGTGCCTCTCCCATGATAGGAAGTAGATCATCCTTTATGAATACAGGGATGCCAAGCGCATGAGCCTGATGTGTCAGGTTCCACATCCATTCCGTTTTCGATACGGGATTGATGCCATCGCTGTACAGCACTTGACCTTTCTGATGAAAAGGACACTTTCCCAAATTAGGAATTGCATACTGTTCTGCCAGTTCCTGATAATATTCCGTCCGCAGCACGGTGATTTTAACCTTTTTATGCATTTGTATAGTCATTTTGAACCTGCTCCGAAATCGTCATGCCTCGCACGCCTCCCGGAGAGCAGGCAGCAGCTCATCCAGCCGACCGTCCAGTCCGAAGGACTTCTCTTTGATATTGTCCGCAATGTAGATCTCCCCCAGATTGATGGTCACATAAGTGGCATTTGGCTCGCTGGCCACTAAGCGCATCATCGGAGCCTTGATCAGCTGATTACGCCAGCCAATGCCCAGCTCCAGAACCACCAGTTTCTTTCCGTGGTAGGTTTTCAGAAAGTTTTGGAACCGTGCCTGGGCAGCGGTATCCGGAATCATTCTCTGACCCGCGCCCATGTGGATGTCCATGGGACCTCCGCACTTGGGACAGCGCGGCACCAACTCTGTAGGCACATGGCCGCCCTGTTCGGCAGCCGATAATTTTTCGGCCACTTCCAGACTAGGATAGAGAGTGTCGTGGCAAGGGCGGGCACACTGCATAGTAAACCAGTTGCCCTCAATCTCATAGATTTTCGTTGGATCGAAGCCACACAGTTCAAAGTGACCTTCTCCGTTTGATGTGACGACAAAGTAATCTTTCTCTCCCACAATGGCCTTCAAATCGTTCATCACTGACGTAGGCTGGTACTGCCCGCAGTAATGATGGATGAGCCGGGCCCAGAAGGCCCACTTTTCCTCCTCTCTGGACCATCCAGCCATCATGCCCTGCAAAATGCACTCAAGGTCGTATTTCCGTTTAAAATCTCCAAAGAGTCTTTCAAAGACCGCATTGTCCGCAAACAAATGCAGTCCTTCGGTGATGGACAGGCCGTTACTGGCCCCGATCAGGATAGCGTCCGCTTCTCTGAATTTTTCCGCAACAGGGTTCCAATCAATCATATTCGTTCGCTCCTTTCTATTTTATGGTTGCTGCGATGGATTGCACCTGCCGGAGGGCAGCTAGAGTTTCCGCCAAATCTCCTTGCAGATACAGGCTGCGTCCCCGCAGATGCTCCGGACTATGAGATGCCTCTCGATTAAGACATGCATAAAAGACGTTTTCGTTTTTGGCAGTAAGTTCCCAGAAGGGCAGTTTGATGATACTGGGCGTCATCTCACCCACGCCAAGTTCCAACAGCAGGACTTTTTTGTCGGACTGATCCATTATCCAGCGTCGCAGGAATCTATGGTAGCGGTGCAGGTTATCCTGCCAGAAGGTTCCCTCCAGAAAGGTATCATCTCGTACCCAAGGCACCAGCACCCGCCCGCAATCCGGGCAACGGGGAACAGCTTCCTCCGGCAGGCGAACACCCACCAAGCGACCGGTCAGTTCCTTTACCAGTTCGCGGTTTTCCCAAATATCATCCCGACAGGGCTGGCTGCACTGGCAGTAGCTAAAGTCTCCCTGAAAGGCGCAAATTTGTTCCTGGGGAAATACCCGAAAAAACTGCTGATCGACATTAGTGGTCAGCACAAAGACCGGTTTATCTGCAACAAGCGTTTGCAGATCCAGATAGGGCTGCCCCGTAGGGGTTTCCCACATGAAGCGGATATATTGACTGTAATATCCCCACTGCTCTCCATAGCTGGAAAAGCAATGGTAGAATCCAGCCAGCGGAGAGGTAAAGCCATACTGTTCACGAAAGGGAGCCAATGCCTCCGAAAGTGCCGGGGACCAATGGTAGTGGTCGTATCCAGCTGCGCTTGACAGGCCGGAGCCGCCTCCGATCACAACGGCATCTGCTTGAGCAATACGCTCGGCAAGTTCCTGAAGCGCCGCTTGGTTTCCAACCCTCATTGATCGTTATCTCCGCTTTCCATGGTGTTCCGTGCATCCCGCAGCACTTGAGCAATGTCGGCCACAATGGTCATGCCCTTATCCTCCAACTGCTTGGGCAGGAAGTCATATTTGTCGTTGACAGCAATATATCGAGCATGGGGAAAGCTGAGGGTCATGTTCCAGAAAGGTTCTTGGATAAACATGGGAGTCATTCGACCAACGCCCAACTCCAGGAACAGAATTTTGCTGTCTTTGTGTTCCAGTACGTAGCGAGAAATTTTTTCGTACTGTTCTTCATATTTCTTTCCTTGCAGGAAATTCCCATATCCTCGCACCCAGGGGAAAGCCTCGCCACCGCAGTGCGGACACCGGGGAATGAGATCCGTGGGAATCTTCGTGCCATCCCCCATAGCGGCCACCATATCAGCCACTGGCTTTACCGCATCCCAGGTGTCATCGGTACAGCAGGCGGCACACTGGAAGAACCGGTGATCTCCCTGGATCTCCGCCACCTTCTCCTCCGGGTAGAGTTTGACAAACTGGGTATCCTGATTGGTAGTGAGGATGAAGAAGTCCTTGCCTTTCAACAAAGCGTCTAAATCCAAATAGGAATGACGCACAGGTGCGGTCTGGGTGGTGTGAAGGAATGTGGCGAGATACCCCCAATACTCTTCCCTTGTCTTCCAGGGGTGCATCATCCCTGCAAAAGCACCTTTGAAGTGGTACTTCTCCGCAAAAGGCCGGAAGTATTTCCGGTAGGAGTCGTTGTCCTCGTAGTAAAAATCTCCGCCACCGGCAGCGGACAGACCGGAGGCCCCGCCCACTACCACACAGTCAGCTTCCTTTACCTCCTGTACCAAACGATGGATCTGTTCGCTATACGGCAGCGGCTTTTTGTCAGTCAGCTGATAAGGCGTACTGCCGGAAGCATAGATAGGATAGTGCCTGGAATAATTCATCTGGGTCTGCATGACCAAATCATCATAGAAGTTCATTGTCACCATTCCTTTCGAGTGGGTGTTATTTTTATTCTTACTTCAAATCATTTTAGCATCCTCTTGCGCTGTTGTCAATGTGCTGTTATAATAAAAATAACATCAAAAAAAAAAGGAGATTAGTCCATGAAATATCCCACCCGCCTTAGCGATGCTGTTCATATTCTGGCTTTTATCGCTCTGTACCCAGACTGCGACCTAACCAGTAACAAGCTGGCAGAGAGCGTTCAGACGAATCCTGCCTATGTACGCCAGCTCATGTCCGCCTTGCGGAAGGGAGGGCTGCTGGTCAGCGTGAAGGGGCATCCCCGACCCGCTCTGGCTCGTGAGCCGGAGAAAATCACTCTGCTAGATGTCTATCGGGCAGTAGAGGGCAACAAGCCCCTGCTCCATCAGGACATCCACACCAATCCTGCCTGTGGCGTGGGTGTAAATATCCAACTGGTGCTGCGGGATTTTTACTTGGACATTCAAAAAACAGCGGAACAAAGAATGCAAGAGATCACGCTGAAAGATGTGCTGGAACAATATCACATGAAGTTGGAAGGGATGCCCTTGCAGCGTTTATGACGGATCGATTTTCAGAAACGCTTCCATTTGGGACAAAAATTCTTCTGAACGGGAAATACAGAACCTCCTTGCGGGACTATACTGAGAACCGGAGAGACCTATACCCCGTATTGGTATTCCGCTTTCCAGAAAAGGAGGTTTCAAATATGCAAGAAAAGTACAATGTCACAGGCATGACTTGTGCAGCCTGCCAGGCTAGGGTACAAAAAAGCGTATCCAAACTGACCGGTGTGCAAGAGTGCAATGTCAATCTGTTAAAAAACAGCATGGTGGTAACTTACGACGACAAAAATGTAAACAGTGGGCAGATTATCGCCGCTGTAGAAAAGGCGGGCTATGGCGCATCCCTACAGCAGGTCAAGGGAAAATCAGCTGCACAGACTGTCTCCCCGGTGAACACGGCGAAAAAGGAATATGAGGCGATGCGCCGTCGAGTAATCTGGTCCTTTGTATTCACTATCCCTTTGTTCTATCTCCCGTACAGAAGATTTCCGTCAAGCAAACAACAATAAAGCAATCGAATGGAGGAACCACTATGAAAAAAGAACTGATGATCGAAGGAATGATGTGCCAGAACTGCGTCAAGCATGTTACCCATGCCCTGGAGGGTATCTCTGGTGCGTCCCATGTCCAGGTAAGTCTAGAGGACAAAAAGGCCACTGTTGAGGTCCCGGAGTCCGTTACCGACGAAACCCTAAAAGCGGCAGTTACCGAGGCGGGCTACAAAGTCACAGAGATTATCCCCCATGAAGGCTGATAAGGCTCACATAACCCGTTCCATTAAGATTGCCAGAGGACAACTGGACGGCATTTTGCGAATGATTGAAGAGGATCGCTACTGCGTGGACATTTCCAATCAGCTGTTGGCAACTCAGGCTCTTTTGAAGCGAGTGAATCAAGAGATTTTGCGGGCCCATATACGTGGCTGTGTCCGAGAGGGACTGCATACGGACGAGCCCAACCCAAAACTGGAGGAAGCTCTCCAACTGTTGGAAAAGCTGGTTACATAATAATAAACAATGGAGCGGCCAAATTTGAATGATCGGCCCTAAATTAATCAAGGAGGAAACCAATATGAAACTTGGCATTATTCGTTGTATGCAGACAGAGGATTACTGCCCCGGAAGCCGGGATTTTCGGACAATCCGAGAGAGAAAAGGCGCTTTTATGGGAGAGGATGATATTCAGTTAGTGGGCTTCATCAACTGCGGTGGCTGCCCCGGAAAAAAAGCGGTACTGCGGGCCCGTTCTCTGGTAGAACAGGGCGCTGACACCATTGCTTTTGCTTCTTGCATCAGCAAAGGGACTCCCATTGGTTACTCCTGTCCTTTTGCTAAGCGTATGCGGGAGCTGGTGCAGAAAGAGGTAGGCGATGGTGTCCATATCTTGGATTACACCCATGACGCTGGTCCTGAACCAGAAACCTCTCAGAAGTAAAGTTTCTTTTCCCTCCGGCCTATGATAAGATAGACTTCAAGGAGGAGTGCTAAATGGTTCAGAACCACTTACCCCACGACCACGGACAAACTATCGAGCAGGCCCGAAATTTCCATCACATGATTGAGTGGCTTGTAAAAATCGCCTGTCCGTCGCAAGTAGAAAAACAAAAAGGAACGCCATGAAAAAAGAAGAATCCAAAGTTATCGCTCAAAAACTTCAAAAGATTCCAAACGGCACCCTCGCCTTGAAGCATTGCCGGGCTGGTGGAACGGGTACCACACTCTTTGGAGAACAGTTTCGAGCGGTTACCGCTGGAAAAGGGTATATGGAGGCATATGAAACTTTTCCTGGAATAGAGGTATCCTTCAATGTTTTTCTTGCTTCAGAGGTCAAGTTTCGGCATGATGCTTCGGATTCTGTTTTAGAAATTTACTATTGTCGCAGTGGTCGCGTGGGTTGGAATATGCAAGGCGGTACTGCCGTCTATTTAGGTACAGGTGATGTGACAGCACACAGTATGGCCTGCTGCGCGGATTCCGCCATGATGTTTCCCCTAGGATATTCAGAGGGAATTTCCATTTCCGTGGATCTGAAACAGCTCTCTTCCATTTGCCCGGAAGTTTTAAAGAATGCCGGTGTGGAGGCAGACCAGTTACGGGATCGATTTTGCTCCGGAAAGCCATCCGCAATCCCGTCCTGTTCCGATTTAGAGCACATTTTTGCCCCACTCTTTTCTGCTCCTGTGTCCGTTCGAATTTCCCTCTTGAAATTGAAGATGCTGGAAATTTTGATTTATTTGAGCAACATGAAATCGGAACATAAAGAATTGACTCAATACTTCTCCCAGCAAACCGAATTGATAAAAGAAATTCATCAACAGTTGACAGAGCACTTGGATCAACGATTTACGATTGCAGAACTTTCCAAACAGTATTTGATAAATACCTCCACTCTAAAGGAGATATTCAAGGCAGTCTACGGCCAGCCTATCGCCACCTATATGAAGGAATTTCGAGTGCGTCAGGCTATGAAATTATTACGGGAAACAAATGACACTATCGCGGATATTGCTTCCCAGGTAGGCTACCAAACCCAGGGAAAGTTTTCAAGCGCTTTTCAGTCTATAGTCAAAATGTCACCCAGAGAATACAGAAAAATCCAGGGTATGCCTAAGTAGAACCGGGCATAAATCCACTTGGCCTGCTTGTCCGGCAGCTCCATCACCG